>MDTD01069937.1_pt1 | contig 11436 bp, 6 predicted proteins | sample 811221 | NCBI WGS metagenome assembly MDTD01 (sample SAMN05326646, study PRJNA326480) | marine metagenome | isolation source: seawater | place: Pacific Ocean: South West | collected 2011
CTAAAACTATTAAAGGTTATGGAATGGGCAAAAGTGGAGAAAGCGTGAATACAACGCATCAGACAAAGAAATTAGATGTTGATGATTTAATGTATTATAGAGATAGATTTGATGTTCCTTTGACAGATCAACAAGTAAAAAATATTGAATACTATAAGCCTGATAATAATTCCCCAGAAATAAAATATATTAAAGAAAGAAGACTACAGTTAGGTGGCTATATACCTGAAAGAACAACTTATGCAAAATCTATTAAGGCCCCCCCAAAAGACATTTTTAGTAATATGAAAGATTCTACTGGTAAAAAGGAAATGTCTACCACAATGGCACTGGTCAGAATGCTTACGAATTTATTAAGAGATAAAAATGTTGCTCCAAGATTAGTTCCAATAATACCTGACGAAGCTAGAACTTTTGGAATGGAAGGTTTTTTTCAAAAGATAGGTATTTATGCACATGAGGGACAAAAATATGAGCCAGAGGACTCTGCACAACTAAGTTCTTATAAGGAGAAAAAAAGTGGACAAGTTTTAGAGGAGGGAATTACCGAAGCTGGAGCAATATCCTCTTGGATTGCAGCAGGAACTTCTTATACAAACCATGATATTGAGATGATACCTATTTATCTCTTTTATTCGATGTTTGGATTTCAAAGGATTGGAGATTTCGCATGGGCAGGTGCAGATAGCCAGTCAAGAGGATTTTTAATAGGTGCTACAGCTGGAAGAACAACGCTGGCAGGAGAAGGTCTTCAGCACCAAGATGGCCATAGTCATCTCATGGCCTCAACAATTCCTAACTGTGTATCTTATGATCCAACTTTTCATTATGAGTTAGCAGTTATTTTTAGAGAAGGATTAAAAAGAATGCACGAGAAAAAAGAAAATGTTTTTTATTACATTACAACAATGAATGAAAATTATCCCCATCCAGCGATGCCAAAAGACAAGTCTTGTGAAGAAGGTATTTTAAGAGGAATGTATAAAATTAAAGAATTTAATAAATATAAAAAAACAAAAATTCAATTTTTGGGATCTGGCTCAATATTAAGAGAAATGATCAAGGGAGCTGAAATACTTCAAAGAGAATATAAGATAGATAGTGAGATTTGGAGCGTGACAAGCTTTAATGAATTAAGAAAAGATGGTTTAGAGGTAGAGAGATTTAATCTTTTAAATCCAGACAAAGAACCAAAAAAATCCTTTGTTGAAAAATGTTTAGGAAAAACAGAGGGGCCAATTTTAGCTGCCTCTGATTATATGAGAATAAATTCAGATCAGATTAGACCATATATAAATAAAAGTTTTTATTCTTTAGGAACAGATGGATTTGGAAGAAGTGATACAAGAAAAAATTTAAGAAATTTTTTTGAGGTAGATAAAGAGTATGTCGTTGCTTATGGATTGAGTGTGTTAGCAAAGGAACAACTCATAGCTTCTAAATATGCAAACGAGGCAATTAAAAAATATAAAATTGACACAAACAAACCTATGCCTACAAAGTTATAATGTCAGAAATTGAAATTAAAGTACCTAACATTGGAGATTTTAGAGATGTCGAAGTTATTGAAGTTTTAGTTTCAGAAGGTCAAATGATAAATAAAAATGATCCTCTAATTACAATAGAGAGTGATAAATCTAGTGTAGAAATTCCATCAAACTCAAGTGGTAAAATTAAACTTTTAAAGTTAAAAGTCGGAGATAAAGTTTCAGAAGGTGATACAATACTAATTTTAGAAAGCACATCACAAACTCAAGTTAAGGTTCAAGACAAGCCAATAAAAGAAAAAGAGATAGAAAAAATTCAGAAAATTCAACCTAAAATTAATCAAACTGAAATCAATCAAAACAAAACTACTCATCTATCATCTGCAAGTCCAAAAGTGCGAAAATTTGCTAGGGAGCTTGGAGTAGATATAAATCAAGTTAGTGGCAGTGAACGTAAAGGTAGAGTGATTGAAAGTGATGTAAAATTATTTGTAGCTTCAAAAACAAATAATTTGGTAAAAAATGAAAAAAAAGATAATAAAAAAATAATTCAAGAATATTCCCACTCAGAATTTGGAGACATAGAAATTAAAGACATTCCACGTGTAAAAAGATTGTCATCGAAATATTTAATGAACTCTTGGACCAATATCCCTCATGTGACCAATCATGATGAAGCAGATATAACTGAGCTAGAAGAATTTAGAACTTCATTGACTGATATGTATACAGGAGAAAAAAAAAAGATCACTCCTTTAGCTTTTATTGTAAAAGCACTTACAGCAACATTAAAAAAATTTCCAAATTTTAATAGCTCTATTGATGAAATTGAAAGTGGAAAAATGACTGTGAAAAAATATTATCATATTGGAATAGCAGTGGACACCCTTAATGGTCTCATGGTGCCCAAGATTAGAAATTCTGATAATAAAAATATAAATTTGATAGCTAATGAATTAAAAAAATTGAGTGATCAATGTAGAAATTTAAAAATTGATAAAAGAGAATTATTCGGTGGCTCAATGACAATAACAAGTTTAGGAGGTATTGGTGGTTCATTTTTTACGCCAATTATAAATTATCCAGAAGTTGCAATTTTAGGAGTTGGTAAATCTAGAAAAAAACTAGTTTTTCATAACGGTGAATTTATTACAAGAACAATACTACCCTTATCATTATCATATGATCATAGAATTATAGATGGAGCCGAGGCAGCACGTTTTAATAATGAGTTGAAAGAAAATTTAGGAAAAAACTTTGCTTATAAATTAGCTATCTGAAATAGAAATAGAATATGTCAAAATCTATATCACTATTAAGCGCACTATTGTGTACATTCATTTGGGGAACTACATTTATTGCTCAAGACACTGGTATGGATAATATAGGCCCTTTTACATTTAATGCTGTAAGATTTTTTGTTGGTTTTTTAGCCATTGTACCTCTTGCCTGTTTTTTTGAAATAAAAAAATTTAAAGTAGAATTTAAATTGGATTTTAAAACATTTGCAGCTCTCTCATTTTTGATTGGTCTGTCATTGTTTTTAGGTTCTGCGTTACAGCAAGTTGCTCTTCTTTATACAGATGTAGCAAATGCTGCCTTTTTTACAATTTTCTATGTTCCAATGGTTCCCATAATAATTTTTCTTTTCAAAAAAAAATCAATTCATTGGAGTGTTTGGCCCTCAGTAGTTTTATGTTTAATTGGTGGATATCTTTTAACAAATTTTTATGATGCAACTGTTAGACTCGGTGATAGTCTTGTGATTTTAGGTGCATTATTTTGGAGTACTCACATTATATTTACTGGATTGATAGTAACAAAATATGATCTTCCATTAACTCTTGGAGCAATTCAAACCTTCTTGGTCGCATTATTTTCTTTTTTCATCGCATTTTTTTATGAAGAATTTGTTATTAAATATATCTTAAATGAATTAGATTCAATTCTATATGCAGGAATTTTATCAGGTGGTTTCGCATTTGTTTTACAAATTTATGCACAAAAAAATATTACTCCTGCACCAGCTGCAATAATTTTTTCATTGGAGGGTGTTTTCGCTACTGTCGCTGCGTGGTTTTTATTAAACCAGATATTGGATATAAATAATTTATTAGGATGTTTTTTTATATTAAGTGGAGTACTTTTATCTCAACTTTTACCTCTTTTGAAAAAAAATATTTAAGCATAGATTATCCAGAATAAAAACAAAGAAACTAATATTCTATAAATTACAAATATATTTAAAGAAAATTTATTTACAAATCTTAGAAAATATTTCACCGTAAGATACGAAAAAGAAAAAGATAATAAAATGGCAATTATTATAAGATAGTTTATTTCAATAGTTTGTTGAAAAGCATCTTTGATACCTAAAAAACTTGCACCGGTTAATGCTGGAATAGATAATAAAAAAGCGATTTTACTAGAATCAACTCTATTAAATTTTAGAAATCTTGAAGCAGTTATAGTTATACCTGCTCGACTAACACCAGGTATCAATGCTAGAATTTGGAATAAACCTATGAATATTATAGATTTAATGTTTAAGTCAGAAGTAATATTTTGATTAGTTTCTCTTTGATCAGAAAAAAAAAGTATTATTGCAAAAAATAATGTTGTGAAAGCTATGACCTTAATATTTCTAAGAAGAAAAATAACTTCTGTTGAATACATGATATATCCAAAAACTATTAAGGGGATTGACCCAATTATTATCAAATAAAGAAGTTTAAGATTATTTCGTAAATCTAATAAATCTTTTTTAAAAAAAAATAAAATTGCAAATAAGGAACCTAGATGTAAACTTATGTCGATTAACAATGAACTTGTTTTGAAATCATAAGCACTCGAAATTAGCATCAAATGCGCTGTTGAACTTATCGGCAAAAATTCAGATATTCCTTGTATCGCTGAGAGAATTAAAATTTCTATAAATTCTTGAAACATAATAGTGTCGTAGCTTAAAAAAAATTGATTTAAAACAATTCCATTTATACATAATAGATATGCAAAAATTAAAATTACTATATTTTTAGCTCTTTTTGCATAAATATAGGTCAAAAATACTGACCTAATTATTTCTTTTACTAACAAAAACAATGTATATTTTGCCACTAATCTTTAAAAATTTATGACTGATAAAATGTTAAAATTTGTAAAAATAGGTCAACAAACTCCACCTAAAAGAGGAGTTGGTGAGAGAAAAGATGATTTCAATGAAATATACGATGAATTTGTTACTAAGAAAGCTCAAGAACAATCAAGTAGATGTTCACAATGCGGGGTTCCTTTTTGTCAGGTTCATTGTCCATTAAGTAATAATATTCCAGATTGGCTCAAATTGACTGCGGAAGGGAGATTGAAAGAAGCTTACGAATTATCTCAAAGTACAAATAATATGCCAGAAGTTTGTGGAAGAATTTGTCCACAAGACAGATTATGTGAGGGAAACTGTGTAATTGAGCAATCAGGTCATGGGACAGTCACCATTGGTTCTATGGAAAAATATATTACCGATAATGCATGGGAACAAGGATGGGTGAAGCCCATAAGATTAAAATATGAGAAAAGTCAAAGTGTAGGTATTATTGGTGCTGGCCCTGCAGGGTTAGCAGCTGCTGAGCAATTGAGAAAAGATGGTTACAAAATTACTGTTTACGATCGATACGATAGAGCGGGCGGATTATTAATTTATGGAATTCCTAATTTTAAATTAGAAAAGCATGTTGTTGAGAGAAGAACGAAATTACTTAAAGATGGTGGAATTAAATTTATACAAAATTTTGAGGTTGGAAAAAACGCATCATTAAATCAATTAAGAAAAAAACATGATGCAATATTAATAGCTACCGGAGTTTATAAACCACGAGAAATTGAAATTCCAGGAAATGATTTAGATAATATTTTTCCTGCCATGGAATTTTTAACCGCCTCAAATAAAAAAGGGTTAGGTGATAAAGTTGAATTGTTTGACAAAGGTATTTTGAATGCAGAGGGCAAGGATGTAGTAGTGATAGGTGGCGGTGATACTGCTATGGATTGTGTGAGAACATCAATAAGGCAAAAAGCTAAATCTGTAAAATGTCTTTATAGAAGAGATAAAGAAAATATGCCAGGATCAGCAAGAGAAGTGGCTAATGCAGAAGAAGAAGGTGTTGAATTTGTTTGGCTATCAAGTCCTAAGGAATTTAAAGGAAAAAATAAAGTTGAAAATTTAATAATAGATCAAATTAAACTAGGTGAGCCTGACGAATCTGGAAGGAGAAAACCAGAAATACAAAATGGATCTGAATTTGAAATAAAAACAGATATGGTAATTAAAGCACTTGGTTTTGATCCAGAAGATCTACCATATTTATTCGATTCAAAAGACTTACAAGTTACTAAATGGGGAACTTTGAAAACAGATTTTGATACAATGGAGACTAACTTAAGTGGGGTTTTTGCTGCAGGAGATATTATAAGGGGAGCCTCGCTTGTTGTGTGGGCTATTAAAGATGGTCGTGATGCGGCTACATCTATAAAATCATATTTAGAAAATCTTGAATTAAAAAAAAACAAAGTTGCTTAATGAAAAATTATAATAAAAATCTAAAATTATTGACTGAAAATCATGTTTACTCAAAAGAAATGGAACATGATGCTTGTGGAGTTGGTTTAATAGCATCTACAGAAGGAAAGAAATCTAGAGCAGTAGTAGAATATGGAATAGAGGCTTTAAAAGCAGTGTGGCACAGAGGAGCAGTGGATGCAGATGGAAAAACAGGAGATGGTGCTGGGATACATGTTGAAATACCAAAAGATTTTTTCATAGAAAAAATTGAAGTTACTGGGCATGACTATGATAATTCTGAAATTTGTGTTGGTATGATTTTTTTACCTCGGAACGATTATGCTGCACAGGAAAGTTGCAAAACGATTGTTGAAAGCGAACTCACTAAAAATAATTTTAGTATATATGGTTGGCGACAGGTGCCAGTTAACCCAAAGATACTTGGCGAAAAAGCATTTAGAACAATGCCAGAAATCATACAAGTATTATTTAAATCTAATGATCAAAATTTACTAGATAAGAAATTAGAGAGAAAAATTTATGAGATCAGAAAAATTATCGAAAAAAAAGCTTTTGAGAATTCTTTAAATGATTTTTATATTTGTTCAATAAGTTCGAAGTCGATTATTTACAAAGGTTTGTATTTAGCAGAAGCAATATCAGATTTTTATCTTGATCTAAAAGATAAAAGATTTGTTTCTAGATATGCAATTTTTCACCAAAGATTTTCCACAAATACTGCTCCAAGCTGGAGTTTAGCCCAACCATTTAGAGCCATAGCCCATAACGGGGAAATCAATACATATAAGGGAAATAAAAATTGGATGAAAGTGCATGAGCAAGAAATGAGTAGTCCACTTTTTGATAATGTAGAAAATTTAAAACCAGTAATTCAAAAAGGTGTATCGGACTCAGCAGCATTAGACAATGTATTTGAACTTCTAAATAAATCGGGACAACCTGCCCCTTTAGCTAAATTAATGCTGGTACCAGATGCTTGGTCAAAAAAAAATAAGACTTTGCCAAAAAGTCATCAACAATTATTTAATTTTCTTAATAGTACAATGGAACCATGGGATGGTCCTGCTGCAATTGCAGCCACAGACAACGAATGGGTTATAGCTGCTAATGACAGAAATGGATTAAGACCTTTAAGATACTCAATAACTAAAGATAAAATGCTTTTTGCAGGTTCTGAAACAGGAATGATTGAATTAAATGAAAAAAAAATTTTATCTAAGGGAAGATTAGGACCAGGTGAAATTATTGGTGTGCGGATTGAAAATGGAAAAATTTTTACAAATGAAAAGATCAAAGATTATTTAGCAAAAGAATTTAAACATTTTAATTCTCAAATTGTAGACTTAGATGAAAGACTTTCTGTATCAAGTGAAAAACATAATTTTGATGGGGAAAGTCTAAGACGAAGACAATATACTTTTGGCATAAGCTTAGAAGATTTAGAACTAATTTTACATCCTATGGCTGAAGATGCTAAAGAGGCAACTGGTTCAATGGGAGATGATACACCACTCGCAGTTTTATCTGATAAGTACAGACCTTTATATCATTTTTTTAGACAAAATTTTAGTCAGGTAACTAACCCACCGATTGATTCATTGAGAGAAAACAAAGTAATGAGCTTGAAGACTAGATTTGGAAATTTAGGGAATATTTTAGATTTTGATACTTTAACAAAAGAAAATATATATGTTCTAAACAGTCCAATATTATCTAATTCACAATTTAACAAATTCATAAATTTTTTTGGAAAAAACTCAAATATAATTGATTGTACATTTTCAAAAAATGATAATCTTACTACTTCTATTCATAGAATTCAAAAAGAGGCAGAAATAGCCGTAAGACAAGGTGCGACCCAACTAATTTTAAGTGACAAAGAAATCTCAACAGAAAAATTACCAATGCCAATTTTATTATGTGTTGGAGCTATAAATACATTTTTAATAGAGAAAAAATTAAGAGGGTATGTCTCAATAAATGTTCAATCTGGAGAGGCTTTAGACACTCACTCATTTGCAACATTAATAGGAGTTGGCGCGACAACAGTAAATCCTTATTTAGCGTTTGATAGCTTGTACCAAAGACATACAAAAAAACTCTTTGGTCAATTCAGTTTTGATGAGTGTGTACAAAGATACATAAAATCAGTAAATGCAGGATTGTTAAAGATAATGTCGAAAATGGGTATCTCTGTCTTAAGTTCTTATAGGGGTGGTTGTAATTTTGAAACTGTAGGATTGAGCAGGACGGTTGTAAATGATTATTTTCCAGGCGTAACTTCAAAAATTTCTGGAATTGGGTTAGTTGGAATAGAAAAGAAAATTAGAGAAATTCACAAAGAAGCATTTGAAAGTTCAGAAACAGTCTTACCAATTGGTGGAATTTATAGATATAGAAAAAACGGAGAAACTCATCAGTATCAAGGAAGATTAATTCATCTTTTACAGAGTGCCGTTGGTTCAAATTCATATGATCTTTATAAGAAGTACGTAGAGGGCATTTATAATCTTCCACCAATAAACTTGAGAGATTTAGTTGATTTTAGAAAAAAAAAACTAGGTCCTTCAATAAATATTTCAGCTGTAGAGCCTATTGAAAAAATATTAAAAAGGTTCGGTAGTGGTAGCATGTCACATGGAGCTTTGTCAAAAGAAGCACACGAAACTCTAGCAATTGGTATGAACAGAATAAAAGGAGCATCTTGTAGTGGTGAAGGAGGAGAGGATGAAAAAAGATTTAAGACTCAAGATAGTGGTGATAGTGCTAATTCTAGGGTAAAACAAATAGCCTCTGCAAGGTTTGGTGTAACAATAAATTATTTAAATAATTGTAATGAAATAGAAATTAAAATTGCTCAAGGCGCTAAGCCAGGTGAAGGAGGACAATTACCTGGTTTTAAAGTAACTGATGAAATAGCAAAATTAAGACATTCAACGCCTGGAGTGACTCTTATTTCTCCACCACCCCATCATGACATATATTCAATTGAAGATTTGGCTCAGCTTATTTATGATCTAAAACAAATCAATCCTAAAGCAAGAATTGGAGTAAAGTTGGTAGCCTCTTCAGGTGTAGGCACTATTGCTGCTGGAGTTGCCAAGGCTAAAGCAGATATTATTTTAATTTCAGGGCACAATGGTGGAACAGGAGCAACACCTCAAACAAGCGTTAAGTATGTAGGAATACCTTGGGAGATGGGTCTCACAGAGGCAAATCAAGTTCTTACATTAAATAATTTGAGACACAAAGTCACTTTGAGAACTGATGGTGGCATAAAAACAGGAAGGGACGTTGTTATCGCTGCAATGATGGGTGCAGAAGAATATGGAGTTGCAACAACAGCATTAGTTGCAATGGGGTGTATTATGGTTAGACAATGTCATTCCAATACTTGTCCTGTAGGTGTTTGTACTCAAGATGAAAAACTTAGAGAAAAATTTTCAGGCACACCTGATAAGGTAGTAAATTTATTTACATTTATTGCCACAGAAGTGAGAGAAATTTTAGCTGAAATAGGCTTTAAATCATTAAATGAAATTATTGGACGAACAGATTTATTAATGCAGGTTAATAAAGCATCTCCTAATTTAGATGATTTAGATTTAAATCCACTTTTTGTTCAAGCAGATCCAGGTAATAATAAAAGATATTGTGAGACACTACAAATAAATGAAGTGCCGGAGACACTTGACCAGCAGATTTGGCCTGTAATTGAAAAGTCCATAGATAATTCAAAAAAAATTGAAAAAGAATTTTTTATTAAAAACACAAATAGAGCAGTTGGTACGAGAATTTCACATTATCTATACAAAAAATACGGCTATAATCAATTAGATGAAAATTTCCTGACATTAAATTTTAAAGGATCAGCAGGGCAATCCTTCGGTGCATTTTCTTCCAAAGGTTTAAAATTAAATTTAAAGGGTGACGCTAATGATTACGTTGGAAAAGGATTGTCTGGAGCCACAATTTCAATAAAACTCTCTGAAGAAAGTAATTTAGTCTCTGAGGAAAATACAATAATCGGTAATACTGTTCTTTATGGTGCAACGTCTGGAAAACTTTTTGCAGCTGGTCAAGCAGGAGATCGTTTTGCAGTAAGAAATTCTGGAGCTGTAGCAGTAATAGAGGGGTGTGATTCAAATGGTTGTGAGTATATGACTGGGGGGACAGTTGTTATTTTAGGTAACGTAGGCGATAACTTCGCAGCTGGAATGACAGGGGGTATGGCATTTATTTATGACAAGGCTAGAGAATTTGAAAAAAAAGTTAATACAGACTCTGTTGTTTGGCAGAATGTTGAAACAGATTTTTGGATTAACTTTTTAAAAAAACTTGTTAAGGAACATTTAGATGAGACAAATTCATTATTATCAAAAAAAATTATTGATAACTTTGATTTAGAAATAAAAAATTTTATTCAAGTATGTCCAAAGGAAATGATTGATAAACTTGAAAATCCTATTTCATTAAAATCTAGGATTAAAAAAGTTAGTTAATAATTAATTTTAGTTCTTTTTTTAATAATTTTAACATCCTAGGCGAAGATAAGCTGTGATCTCCATTTTTTATAATTACTAATTTTTTTTTTGCATTTTTGAAAATTTTTAAAGTTTTTCTTGAATAACCTAAAGGAACTGACTTATCTTTACTACCATGTACCATAGTTATATTTAAAGTTTCATTTATGCGCTTATTTAATATTTTATTTTTTTTCCCATCCTTAATAAGTTGTAAAGTAATAGGATATTCGTAATTTCCATGTTTTAAAAAAATAATTTTATTTTTTTTTATCTCTCTTTTCATTTTTTTTGTAAACTTATTCCACATTAATCCATCTAAAAAGTCAGGTGCAGAGCCTATTCCTAAAAAACCCTTTATTTGTTTTTTAAAAAATTTAAATTGATTTAAAGCAATCCATGCACCCATGCTAGAACCAATCAAAATTATCTTATTTTTTTTGATTATTCTTTTTATTAGCGCGCATGTTTCTTTAGTCCATTTAGATATGTTACCGTCAATAAATTTTCCTGATGATTTTCCATGACCAGAATATTCGAGTGCTAAAAATCCAAGTTTATTTTTTTTAGCAAAACTCAAAAAAGCTTTTGGTTTTTTACCATCTAAATCTGACATAAATCCGTGTAAAAAGACAATGTAGTCACTATTTTTTTGGAAGTATTTTATATATCTAATCTTCCTAAATTTAGTTAATTTAAAGTAATTGAATTTACTCATTAAAGTTTATTAGTTTACTCTATTATTATATAATCTTTATAATGTCGTCTAATTTAAAAGTTTTACAAGTTATTCCTAAACTAGGTTATGGGGGAGCAGAAACTGGATGTTATGATATTGCACATTATTTGC
>MDTD01036556.1_pt1 | contig 11433 bp, 14 predicted proteins | sample 811221 | NCBI WGS metagenome assembly MDTD01 (sample SAMN05326646, study PRJNA326480) | marine metagenome | isolation source: seawater | place: Pacific Ocean: South West | collected 2011
TCATAGCCTCTTTCAAGGTGATATATTCTATTAATTATAGTCCTGTTGTCTGCTACTAAACCAGCTAGGACCAGGCTTACCGATGCTCTTAAATCCGTAGCCATAACTTCAGCCCCAGTCAGCTTTGATGGTCCGCTAATAATTGCTGTTTTATTTTTTATTTCTATATTTGCTCCCATTCTTTTAAGCTCTGGTACGTGCATGAATCTGTTTTCAAAAATGTTTTCTTTAATTTTTGATTTTCCTTTTGCTTTAATCATCAACACCATTAGTTGGGCTTGAAGGTCAGTTGGAAAGCCAGGATATGGTTTTGTTTCAACATTAATTTTTTTAATTTCTACACTTTTTAAAATCTCAATACTTGTTTTATTTGATTTAAGTTTAACACCCATTTTTTTTAAAATTTCAATTTCTTTTTTAACAATTTTTGGATCTATTTTATTCAGTATAATCCTTTTTCCGACTAGTGCAGCCGCTATCATATATGTTCCGAGTTCAATTCTATCGAAAATAATTTCATGAGTTATATTTTTTTTTAGATTTTTTGAGCTGCCAGCTATTGAAATTTTTCTATCTTTAATGAGTATTTTACCACCTAAATTATTCAAAAATTTAATTAAATCTTTTACCTCAGGTTCTATCGCACAATTTTTGAGCACTGTTTTGCCTTTCGCATTAAATGCTGCAAGTATGGCATTTTCTGTTGCTCCAACTGAAATGCTTGGAAATTTTATTTCTGCTCCACGTAATCCATTTTTTGCCTCGGCAACAATGTATCCATTTTTAATTTTAATTTTCGCTCCTAGTTTCTTTAACGCAAAAAGGTGGAGGTTAACTGGTCTAGTGCCAATCGCACATCCTCCGGGTAAAGAAATTTTTGCTTTTTTGTATTTAGCTACAAGTGGCCCCAGAACAAGAACTCCTGCTCTCATAGTTTTTACCAAATTATAAGGTGCAAGCGTTTTTATATTTTTTTTATTACATATAACTTGAATTATGCCATTTTTTTTTTGAATAGTTGCAGATAAACCAATAAATCTCAAAAGTTCTAGCATTGTGAAAATATCTTTAACTAACGGGACATTTTTCAATTTTACTTTATCACATAAAATTGTTGCAGCTAAAATTGGTAAGGAAGCATTTTTTGAGCCAGAAATTTTAATCGAACCCGATAACTCTCTTTTACCATTGATCAATAATTTTTGCATTAAGGATTTAAATTTTTGGAAGCGTAACACCCTTTTGTTTCATGTACTTGCCTTTTCGCTTAGCATATGAAACATCTGGTTTTTCATTACCTTTGATAAATACAAATTGTGCTACCCCTTCATTTGCATAAATTTTTGCTGGTAAAGGTGTGGTGTTAGAAAACTCTAATGTTACATGGCCTTCCCAGCCAGGTTCTAATGGCGTTACATTAACAATTATCCCACACCTAGCATAAGTTGATTTTCCTAAACATATAACTAACACATCCTCTGGTATCTTAAAATATTCCATAGTTCTTGCTAAAGCAAAAGAATTTGGAGGAATTATACATTCTTTTCCAATTTTTGTTACGAAGCTTTCTTTTTTAAATATTTTAGGATCTACGATCCCAGAATTTACGTTTGTAAAAATTTTGAATTCATTTGAAACCCTCGCATCGTAGCCGTACGACGAAAGACCAAATGATATTTTCCCTTTGCGAACTTGTTTGCTGACAAAAGGTTTGATCATCCCCTTTTTAGCAGCTTTTCTAATCCATTTGTCTGATAAAACTGACATTTGTTTTCTTTTTGTTTTTATTTTTTCTTCTTTTTTTTAAATTTTTTTTTAATGACTCTTCGCGAATTTTTAATAAAAAATCTTTCTTTACAAAAGACTTCATATTAAAATTAGTTGTTATCTGGGTTTGTTAAATCCTCTAAGGTGATGGGTCTGTCTATATCGTGCATTTTATTTTCATCAGAAGTTTTATTTACATTACTAGAGCGTTTAGCTCTTCTTTGTTCAATTCTAGCTTTGCGCTTTGCTTCTTTTTTCATCGCTTTGTCACCGCGTGTAGATTTATAATCATAGTGTATTCCCATATAAAGCGCTCCTTCATTAGTTCTTATTTTTACTTCTTGAATTGATTTTATGCAAGTATCTTAATCTCATTAATTTAATAATTATAAACAATAGGGACAAAATTACGGCAACTATAACATCCTGAAAAGGAGTTGCTTCTGGAAATCCGTAATTCCATAAAATTACTAAAATTAACCAAATTATCCAAAAAATTTTATCACTCACGAATACAACCTTTACTAATAAAATTCTTAATTCTATTTATCATAAAAAATCTTCTTTTTAATAATCGTAGAGACGCATACTACAATTATAAAGAAGGCTATTGGTAAGTAAATTTCTTTAGTTAATATTAAATTTATAAAATTAAAATTTTCTGCTTGTTTAATGTAAATGTTTAAACCTGAACCAATTGTATTGAGAATAAAAAAACTTGGTATAAATCCTAAAAAACTTGAAAAAAAATAATTTGATTTTTTCATATTGAAGATAACAGGTAAAATATTTTGTAAAAAAAAGGGAACTCCTAAGCCACCCACAAATCTGTATACAAAGAAATAATAAAATTCGTTCCTTTTGAATAATTCAATATATTTTGAAAACCTTTTTTCTATTTTTTGGTAAATTAAATCTGTAAAGAAAAAACTTGCTAAAATATAAAGTAGTAAAGCCCCTATAGAAATTGAAATAACTGAAACCAAAGTTCCAATCCATTTTCCAAATAATATTCCAGAAACTATCAATAAAGGAGAGCCGAATCCGAGTAACAAAATCCATATTACAGAAAAAATAAAAAATAACACTAAATTAAAAAATAAATCACTTCCGATATAATTTTCTAATTTAATTTGAATTTCTTTATAATATAAGAAGTCATTCAATTTACTAATTTCTACTTGAGAAAAAATGAAATAAAGAAATAAAACTAATATTATTATATAAGAGACTCCGAAAAAAAATTTTAACTTTTTGCTCATTATTTACCTGTACAATAGACAACAATTAAAATATATACCTTTAAATATTTATGAAAAGGACATATCAACCAAGTAATCTAGTAAGAAAAAGAAGGCACGGTTTCAGAGCAAGAATGGCTACTAAGACTGGAAGACAACTTATAGCTAGAAGAAGAGCTAAAGGTCGAAAAACAATATCAACATAATTTGATTGATGGTTAGGCTTGAGAGTTTAAAAAAAAGCAACCAGTTTAAAAAAGTGCTTAAACAAAAAAAACTTCATACAGATTATTTCTCACTTTTTGCTGCTAAAAATTTTTACAAACCAAAAAATAAATCGGACTTATTGATTAGTTTTGTTATGAAAAAAAAAATTGGTAACGCTGTTAAAAGAAACAGAATTAGAAGAAAATTGAAAGCTATCGTCCATAAATTGCTAAAAAAAAGGGGTGCAATTAGTAAAGATTATACTTATATAGTTTTTGGTAAATCAAAAGCTTATATTACAAAACAAAATATTCTTTTGCCAGAAATGATGAACTGCTTTAATAAAATAAAATAAATGTCTAGAATAATTATATTTTTAAATATTTGTTTAATTAATTTCTATAAATATTTTATTTCTCCTCTACTAGGTTGTAGATGTAGATATCTACCTACTTGTTCTGAATATTATAAGGAGTCACTTAATACTTTTGGATTAATAAAGGGTTCTACATTAGGTTTTAAAAGAATTTTAAGTTGCCATCCCATTAAATCTTTGGGTGGTGGATCAGGACTAGACTTGGTACCTAAGGAAAAAAAAATTAGAAGAGAAAAATAAATGGACAACAAAAATGTATTTATAGCTATAGCATTATCAATGTCAGTTTTGCTTTTTTGGGCTGCTTTTTTTGAGACGCCTCAGCAAACAGAAAAGGCTTTGCCACAACAACAAGAAGAAAAAGTTACCGAAAATAATATTACTCCTAATATAAATCAAAATGTAAAAGATAAAACTATATCTAGAGTTGATGCTATTAATAAATCTAAAAGAATTAAGATTGAAAACAAAAGTATAGTAGGATCAATTTCTTTAAAAGGTGGCCTAATAGATGATATTTCATTTAAAAAACATAAACAGAATTTAGAAAATAACAAAAATGTTGAATTTTTAAATCCTGCAGAAACATTAGATGGATTTTATGCAGAAACTGGCTGGACTAGTATAAATAATAAAATAAAAGTACCAACCAGAAATTCAACTTGGGAAATTGTTGGAAATAATATTTTAACTGAAAGTCAGCCTATAAATTTAATTTGGGACAATAAAGAAGGAATAATTTTTAAAAGGAAAATTGAATTGGATGATAAATACTTATTTAAAATTACACAACAAGTCCAAAATAACACAAATAGTAGTATTGATTTATATCCATATGCACAATTAACAAGAAATAAAATTCCTGATGATATCCAGAATTTTTATATATCTCACGAGGGATTTATTGGTGTATTCGATGAAGAACTTAAAGAAGACGATTACGATGATATTGAAGAGAAAAAAATTGTTAGAGAAGCTAATGAAGGTTGGTTAGGTATAACAGATAAATATTGGGTGATGGCTTTGGTGCCTAAAGAAGGAGAAAATTTTAAGTCATCTTTTTTATATCGAGACTCTTTTAAGGCTAATTATATTTTGAATAAACCAACCACAATCGGTGCGTCTTCTAGCAACTCAAATGATTTAAAATTATTTGTTGCTGCAAAAGAAGTTGAAACTATCGATGCCTACGCTACTAAAGAAAATATTAAAAAATTTGATTTAGTAATAGATTGGGGATGGTTCTACTTTTTTACAAAACCTCTATTTTTTATAATAGATTATTTATTTAAATATTCAGGAAATTTCGGAATTGCTATAGTTATTATTACGATTGGAATTAGGCTGATTTTCTTTCCACTGGCAAATTACTCATTTAGATCAATGGCAAAAATGAAAGCGGTTCAGCCAGAAATGATGAGATTAAAAGAATTACATAAAGAGGACAAGGTAAAACTGCAGCAAGAAATGATGGCTCTTTACAGAAAAGAGAAGATCAATCCAGCCTCTGGCTGTTTACCAGTCCTAATACAAATACCGTTCTTTTTTGCAATTTATAAAATGCTATTCATTTCTTTAGAAATGAGGCATCAGCCTTTTTTTGGTTGGATAAAAGATTTATCAGACAAAGATCCTACTTCTTTATTTAATCTATTTGGCTTAATTCCTTGGGACCCACCAAGTTTTTTAATAATTGGAATTTGGCCAATACTAATGGGTGTTTCAATGTGGGTACAGCAAAAACTAAACCCTGCTCCTACAGATCCAGTCCAAGCAAAAATTTTTGCTTTTTTTCCACTTTTTTTGACTATCATTTTAGCCTCATTTCCATCAGGACTGGTAGTTTACTGGACAATTAATAATATTCTTACAATCGCTCAGCAATGGGTAATAATGAAACAGACAAAAGTGAAAACAAATTAATTTAATGTCAAAAGAAATTTCTTTGGAAGAAATAAAAAAAATTTGGCCTAAAGATGCGCCTGATCTAAAAGATGTACCTAAATACATCCAAAAGTATAAGAATGAAAAAATAGTAATTAAATACGGAGGTAATGTTTTAATAGAAAGAAAAATTTTTAATAATTTTATTGAAGATATCAACATATTAAATAAATTAGGTCTGTCTGTTGTTGTTGTTCATGGTGGTGGTCCGAGAATAAAGAGAGAATTAGATAAAAAAAATATACAAACGGATTTTATAAATGGTTTAAGAGTAACTGATGAAAGGGTTATTAAAATAGTCGAAGAAGTTTTAATTGATTTCAATAAGGATATTGTAAGTACTTTAAATAGCAAAGGTTCTAATGCAATATCAATTAATACTAAAACTAATAACATTATATTTGTGATACCTGAAAAAAAAGAGCTTGGTTTCGTTGGAATACCAAATGAAATAAAAATAAATTTAATTGAAGAAATGATTGAAGGTAATCAAATACCTGTAGTCGCCCCTCTTGGATTAGATAAAAATAAACAGGTCTATAATATAAATGGAGATACTGCAGCCAATGCAATAGCAAAAGGACTTAAATCGAGAAGATTGTTATTGATGACTAATGTTGAGGGTGTTTACGATGATAGAAAAAAATTGATTTCTGAAATAAAACCTTACGATTTAAAAAATTTAATTGAATGGAAAGTAGTTCAAGGAGGTATGATACCTAAAATTAAAAATTGTGTTGATGCAGTTGAAAACGGGGTGAGAGGTGTAGTTATACTTGATGGAAGAAAACCGCATTCAATTCTTCATGAAATATTTTCTGATAAAGGAGCTGGGACACTCATAAGACAATGAAAGATTTAAAAAAAATCAGATACTGGTTATTTGACCTTGATAATACACTTTATGATGGGGCTACTAAAGTCTTTGAACAAGTAGATAAAAAAATGACAAAATTTATCTCTGATAAACTTAAAATTGATCAATTAGAGGCAAGAAAAATACAAAAAAATTATTTTCAAGAATACAACACTACTCTTAATGGTATGATTAAGAATCATAAAATTGATGCAGACGAATTTTTAGAATTCGTTCACGATGTAGACTTAAATTTTCTAAAAAAAGATAAGTTTTTAGAGAATGAAATAAAAAAATTAGAAGGTAAAAAAATTATATTCACCAACGGCTCTAGAGCACACGCCAAAAATGTTACAAAAAGAATTGGAATTGACAAGCTTTTTGACGGAATTTTTGATATTAGAGACTCAGAATTTATACCAAAGCCGTCGAAAGAGCCTTATAAAAAAATTGTAGAAAATTACAAAATTGAGCCACAATATTGTATATTCTTCGAAGATATTGCTAGAAATTTAAAACCAGCACACGAATTAGGAATGAAAACTGTTTGGATAAAAAATAATGAACCTTGGGCAGCTAAATTTTCAGATGCCGAGTATATAAATTATAAAACTGATAAACTTGCGAACTTTTTAAAGGAGATAAATGAAAATAGATGAATTAGAAAAAATTATAAATCAAGCTTTTGATGACAAACAAAATATTTCGGAAAAGTCTGATAAAAAGATACTGGATGCCATTAACGAAACAATTGAACTAACCGATAAAGGTGTTGTAAGAGTTGCTAATAAAAATAATAATTCTTGGAATGTGAACCAATGGGTTAAAAAAGCAATTTTACTTAGTTTTAGAATTAGTAAAATGACAATGTCAAAAGGACCTTACACTACTTGGTATGATAAAATTCCAGGTAAGTCAGTTTTATGGAATGAGGATAATTGGAAAAAAGCTGGTTACAGGCATGTGCCTAATGGGGTAGTTAGGAAAGGATCTTTTATTGCAAAGAATGTGGTATTAATGCCATGTTTTGTTAATCTTGGAGCCTATGTAGATGAAGGAACGATGATTGACACATGGGCCTCCGTAGGATCCTGCGCTCAAGTAGGAAAAAACTGTCATGTTTCTGGTGGAGCAGGAATAGGTGGAGTGCTAGAGCCGCTACAAGCGGGTCCAGTTATAATTGAAGATAATTGTTTTATAGGTGCACGATCAGAAATTGCTGAAGGTGTTATTGTTGAAGAGGGAGCTGTTATTTCAATGGGTGTTTACATTGGGGCTTCAACTAAAATTATTGATAGGGAGTCAGGAAGTATAACTTATGGAAAAGTTCCTCCATACTCAGTGGTAGTTCCTGGATCAGTACCAAATAAAAAAAACCCTGATGGACCATCGCTTTATTGTGCTGTCATTGTAAAAAAAGTTGATGAAAAAACTAGAAGTAAAACATCAATAAATGATTTGTTGAGAGATTGATGTCAAATTTTACTGAATTAAAAATAGCAAAAGAGCTTATTAGTTTTCCAAGTATTACTCCTAAAGATGCTGGTGCAATAAATTATCTAGCTAAAAAACTTAAACCATTAGGTTTTAAATGTACAATTCTCAAATTCAAAGACAAAAAAAGTGCTCCAATAAAAAATTTGTACGCAAGATTGGGTAACAAGCAACCTAATATATGTTATGCTGGTCATACTGATGTTGTGCCCCCTGGAAATATAAAAGAATGGACGGTAAATCCTTTTAAACCGAAAATTATAAATAATCATCTAGTAGGTAGAGGTGCTAATGATATGAAAAGCTCCATAGCTTGCTTTATAAGCGCTATAGAAAAATTTTTAAAAACGAAATCAAAATTTAATGGCTCAATAAGTCTTTTAATAACTGGAGATGAAGAGGGATTAGCTATAAATGGCACAAAAAAAGTAATCGATTATTTAAAAAGAAAAAAAGAAAAAATAGATTTTTGTATTGTAGGTGAGCCCACTAATCCTAAAAAATTAGGTGAAATGATAAAGATAGGCCGAAGAGGAAGTCTCACTGGTAAAATTAAGATTTATGGAATTCAAGGTCATGTTGCTTACCCTCATTTGTTAAACAATCCAATTAATACATTGGTGAATATATGTAAAAAGCTTAAAGAAAAAAAGCTAGATAGAGGAAATAAAAATTTTCAACCGTCAAATTTAGAATTTACGGGTATTTATGTAGACAATAAAGCACACAACGTTATTCCTGGTGAAGCTAAAGCTAGATTTAATATTAGATACAATAATTTTCATACAGCTAATTCTTTAAAAAAAAAGATTAATTCTGTTGTAAGAAATTTATGCAAAAAAAGTAAAAATAAATTTAAAATTGAATATATAGCTAACGGTGAATCTTTTATAACCAAACCAGGAAAAAATATTTATTTAGCAAAGAAAATAATCAAAAAAATTACTAAAATTAACCCAAAATTCTCAACAACCGGTGGTACTTCCGACGCTAGATTTATTAAAAAAATTTCCCCTTGTCTTGAATTTGGGCTCGTAAATAAAACAATGCACAAAGTGGACGAATGTGTCGCTATTTCAGATCTTAAAAAGCTAACTAATATTTATAAAACTTTCTTGATTGAGTATTTCAAGTGAAATTATATAAAATTAAAAAATCGAATATCGATAATCGTGGCTTATATGCAAATCAAAATATTAAAAACGGGACCAAAATAATTGAGTATAGAGGCAAAATTATAACAAGAAGAGAAGCTGAAGAGAATCCAAAATTTGATAATGAAAAAGCTATTTATCTTTTTAACTTAAATAAAAAATACGATCTAGATGGAGATTTTAAATTTAACACTGCAAGATTGATTAATCATTCTTGTAACCCTAATTGTGAAGTGGCAGGAACAGGATTAAAAGTTTGGGTATATGCTATTAAAGATATTAAAAAAGGAGAAGAATTGTCATATGATTACGGATTTAGTTTTGATAAAGATTACAAAGATTTTCCTTGTAAGTGTGGTTCTAAAAATTGTGTTGGTTATATTGTTCGCGAAGGTTCAAGATGGAGAATAAAAAAACAGAAGTCGATATAATTCTTCCTAACTTTAATAGTTTTGAATTTATTGATGAGACAGTTCAAAGTATTATTAATCAAAAATATACAAATTGGAAATTAATAATTGTTGATGATAATTCAAATCAAGAAACGAAAAGTATAATTAAAAAATATGAAAAACTGAAAAAGGTAAAAATTTTTTGGCTAAAAAGAAATAAGGGAGCAGCGTACTGCAGGAATTTTGCGATAAATAAAACTAATTCAAATTTTATCGCTTTCATTGACTCAGATGATGTTTGGGGAAAAAATAAACTTAAAAAACAAATTAAATTTATGAAAAAAAATAATTATTCTTTTACTTATACTAATTATGAAACGATAGGATTAAAAAAAAAAAAACGTAATAACACCTGAAAAAATTTCTTTTGACGAATTTATTAAAAATACTTCAATAGCTACTAGTACAATGATTGTTAGAAGAAATATTTCTAAAGGTGTTAAATTTACAAATTCTAAAATTTGTGAAGATTACTTTTTTAAATGTAAAATATTAAAAAAAATTAAATTTGCGTATCGTTTAAATTCAAATCTTTGTAAATATAGAATAAGGAACGGATCTTTACAAAGCAACAAACTTAAAAATTTTTACTGGATATGGAAAATAAATCATGAATATAACAAATTAAGTTTTTTTGAAAACTTAATTTCTCTGATCTCTATTTCATTAAATTCTATAAAAAAATATGGCTTCAAGTAAATTAATATTTCACTTTTTTAAGATAAAGCCCATGAGCAGGAGCTGGTGGTGAACATAATCTTCTATCTTTTGATTTAAAGACCTTTTTAAATTCATTAAAATTCAATCTTTTACAAGCTAAATATTTCAAACAACCCACCATCGACCTTACTTGGTTCTGTAAAAAAGATTTTGAACTAAATTCTAAGAAAATATTATCATCTTTTTTAATAATTTTAATATAGTTGATCTTCTTAATTGGTGATTTTGCGCTGCAAGATGATGCTCGGAAGGTAGAAAAATCATGTTTGCCTGTTAAAATTTTTGCTCCTTTTTTTAACAATTTAATATCTATCTTTTTTTTGACATGCCAAGACCTATTTTTATTAAGCGCCAGTGAGCTATTTCTATTTGTAATAATATACTCATACACTCTTTCTAAAGCGTCAAAACGCGAATGAAAATTTAAATTCTTTTTCTTAATTGAAATAATTGAAATTGAGTGTCTTTTTAAAAAAAAATTTATTGAATTAAGAAATACTTGAAGATTATGAATTTTTTTTTTTAACAAGAAATTAGCAGATTGTTTTTTTGCATGAACTCCTGCATCTGTTCTTCCTGCACCAATAATTTTTATTTTTTCTTTAGTAATTTTTTTTAATTTTTTTTCTAAAATTTCTTGAATAGATATTCCATTTTTTTGGCGCTGCCATCCTACAAAATTAGTTCCATCATATTCAATCAATATCTGATAATTATGCTCCATTTAAAATAGTTCCAATCTTTAAATTATTTCCTCTCAAATAATCAGAAGCAGCCATGCTGTTCTTTCCTTCTTTTTTTAATTTCAGAACTTGAATCGCACTATCATTGCAAGCTATGGTAAATTCGTTGTCAACTATTTCTCCTGGCTTGCCTTTTTTTTTAACCTCTTTTACTTCTAGAACTTTAATTCTAGATCCATTCATCTCAAACCAAGAGCCTGGATTTGGGTGTAATGCATTGATTTTTGCAATAATTTTAGATGCATTTTCATTCCAGTTTATTTTTGACTCTGATTTATCAATCTTTTTTGCGTACGAGGCTTTTGAGTCATCTTGAGGAGTAAATACTGCTTTTTTTTTTTCTAGTAAAATTAAAGAATCAATTATTGTTGATGCGGCTATATTAGAAATTTTTTTACTTAAAGTCTCAAAATTGCATTCAGGCGTAATCTTAATTTTAACGGTCTTCATTACAGGACCTGCGTCCAGTTCATAAATCA
>MDTD01045663.1_pt1 | contig 11433 bp, 7 predicted proteins | sample 811221 | NCBI WGS metagenome assembly MDTD01 (sample SAMN05326646, study PRJNA326480) | marine metagenome | isolation source: seawater | place: Pacific Ocean: South West | collected 2011
CTTCGGTTCCTAAGCTCGCGGGCTCACGCTGTGAGCCTTGTGCCATCCCATGGGATGGCACTGAAAAAAAACAATTTTTTCTTTAAATGGCTATTGACTTGCAAGCGCTGTCATGTTATAGTTAGATAAACTTGACAGCGCTTGCAATTGTAATTATGGAAGATTCTGAATATGGCCGTGACAATTTTTGATATCGCCAAAAAGGCGAATGTGTCCTTCTCAACCGCCTCGCGAGTGTTGAACGGGGAGAATTACGGCAAACGCAGTGATTCACTGCGCCGCGCCCGGAAAATCCTGGATATTGCTCGCGCAGAAGGCTATCAACCCAATAATGCCGCCCAGATACTGGCCGGGAAAAAATCCCGTAACATCTGTCTGCTGGTATCCGATGACGTCCAATCCGGCTGGAACAATGCTTATTTGAACCAGATTCTGGAAGGTGTGGAGAAAACCTGTGAAGACCTCGATTACGGTCTGGTGCTGAACAACTATCGGAACGATGATTTTGAGTCTTTTTTCAAGCGGCGGAAACTTGTCGGGCGCCTCTTTGACGGAATCGTGATTACCCGTTTCGTCACAACCCATATGAGCGAATTGCTGAGGCAGCATCATGTTCCATTCGTCAGCATCAACCGGCATTTCGAGAATAAGGACAATATTCCGGCGTACTACACAATCGGCAGCGGAACTGACATCATTGACTATGCCTATCAGCGCGGACACCGGAAAATCGGCTTTATTCACTATGACAAATATCCGGATATCGAACATTTACGCCGCCATGTGAAAGATAATAATTTAGCGGACTGCAAAGTTATCCCGTTATCGCTTTCCGTGCCAAGCGACTTGTCCAGCGCCCCGGAAGTGATGGCCCGATATTTTGAGCTTCCCGCCGATGAAAGGCCGACCCTGATTGCCGGCAATTACCAGACGACTGCCATCCTGATCAAAGAAATGCATAAATACGGCCTCTCCTGTCCCGACGACATCAGCCTGATCAGCAACTGCGACAGCGAAATGTGCATGGTCGTCAGTCCGGAACTGACCGTGATCACTCCAGATAACAGAAGAATCGGTGAAAATGCGGCCAGAAAACTTATCGATTTTCTCGAAAATAAGCAGGAAATCGGATACGATCACTGCCCGTTCGGGAATATTTTAATCGAGCGCGAATCGGTCCGGACGTTGTCCCCGCAGTAATCTGCCCGGGACAGGAGAAAATAGTAAAAAAGCTATGTTTCAGTTACAATTTAATAACACATCAAACAAAAAAGGAGAAATGCAATGAAGACTGCGAAAAAAATGAAAGCGGAAACGGCCTTATTTACATTAATAGAGTTGCTTGTAGTTATAGCTATTATCGCAATTCTGGCAAGCATGATACTGCCGGCTCTGAATAAGGCCAGAGATAAAGCGAAAAGAATATCATGCCTTAATCAATTAAAGCAACTTGGGTTGGCATCTTTTACTTATGATAACGACTATAAGTTTCTTCCTCCATCTTTAGGTACCGGCCATAACGTAAATACTTATCGGATCAATGCTGCTTCCGGCACTCCCAGGCCATGGCTGGGATCAAGTCTTTTGTTCTACGGGAAATATGTAAATAATCGCAAATTATATTACTGTCCATCTCAAGTGACCGAGAAAATTCGCCCCAACAATAATACTTACTCCTGGCTGAATTATAGCTCCACGACTTATTCATCCAGCACGGTTTTAATCTCTTATTTCTATGGCGGCGGCGGAAGAAATTGTAACGGGTCGTCTGGATTATGGGAACGTTACAACTTATACTCTCCAGTAGGATTAAGTAGAAATTGGACCAAAGCTGGCACCACAAGCAATTCGACTAAGGCCAAGTCGACGGTTGACATGTTATTTGTCGATTTATTTAGTGATACATCCTATACAAATCATCCAGACGGAGTAAATATTGTCACTTATGATGGACATGGAGAATGGCGGAATGTTAATCAGATTGATGTTTTCAAGAAATCTTATCGAGATGAAATGAAATATTAATTGGGAGTATTGGTAGCGATTTTACCAGAGTTGATGCATTTGCTTAGAGAAGTAAGCGTGTAAAAGGATATTTTATGATGTTAAAGAATTACGAAAAACCAATACTTCGCCTGATACTTCTGATTGTTAATAGTATGTTCTGTGCTGTGGTTTGCGCAGGCGAGCTTTCTCTGGCTAATCCTTTTGGAGATCATATGGTGCTGCAGTCCAACAAGCCGTTTCCAGTTTGGGGAAAGGCCAAGCCCAAATCAAAGATTACGCTTCTGTTTGCAGGTCACACCGTTGATGGAGTTGCGGATAACAACGGGAACTGGCTGCTCAGGCTACCTGCTCTGGACATTCAAAGCAAACCGCAAATTCTTACAGTGAAGACCGACACGAAAACCGTTCATATTAATGATGTACTTGTTGGGGAAGTTTGGCTTTGCTCGGGGCAGTCAAACATGGACTATAAACTTGGTCATTTGGCGAAGAAAAACGGTAAGTCAAAACCCCTGATCAGAGAGATTGCGAATGCAGACTTTCCATTGATTCGTCAGCTTACCGAAAAGAAAAAACTTGCTCCAGATAAACCGGCCACGTCTGTCAAATGTGATTGGTCGGTTTGTACACTGGAAACGGTCAAGGATTTTACCGCGACCGGTTTTTTCTTTGCCCGTGAATTGCATTGTGATCTCAATGTGCCTGTTGGTATTATCAAAGCAGCTTGGGGAGGGACTCCGATAGAGGTCTGGACCCGCAGAGAGGTTCTGCTGAAGACAAAAGTTGGTAGAGCCTATGTTCTCAGCAAAGAATCCGCTTCCAAAAAGTTTAATGCTGAAACAGCCAAGGCCAAAGTTGAAACGTGGAAGAAAAAAAATCCTGACATAAAACGGACGCCTTCCTGGGTAGTGCGTATGGGGATGGATCCCCGGTTAACCGAACATTTTCCGTCGACTTTGTACAATGGGATGATCGCACCGTTGATTCCTTTTGCGATTCGTGGCGTAATTTGGTATCAAGGTGAGGATAATGCCAGAGGATACAAAGCCCAAAATTACCGGCAGGCCTTTGTCAATATGATTCAGGACTGGCGACAGCAATGGGGGCAGGAAGAGTTATCATTTTACTTTGTTCAGTTGCCTAATTACCGTAAACCAGTCGAAGTTCCTGGTGGTTCTGACTGGGCCTGTTTACGTGAATCACAAATGGTAACACTGAAAGTGCCCAATACTGGTATGGCTGTAACTATAGATATTGGAGAGGAGAAAGATATACATCCAAGTAACAAGATTGAGGTTGGCAGGCGGTTGGCATTGTGGGCTCTGGCAAAGGATTACGGAAAGGATATTGTGAATTCCGGTCCACTTTATACACAAGCCATTTTTAAAGATGGTAAAGCCATACTAACATTTCGAGAGGTCGGAAGCGGCCTGATGGTCGGAAAGAAAAGATCAATCTGGGATGTGGTTAAGAAGAGTAACGATTCACTAAAATGGTTTCAGATCAGTGGAAAAGACAGAAAATGGTTCTGGGCCGATGCCAGAATCACCGGAAATAACACTGTGGAAGTTCGCGCGGCCCAAGTAATGAAACCTGTTGCGGTCCGTTATGCATGGGCGGACAATCCGATGGGATGCAACTTATATAATAAAGAAGGCCTACCGGCCTCCCCGTTCAGAACAGATAACTGGTGAGATAATAGCGGAAAGATAAAATTTTGTCAAAAGTTTTTGGAAAAAATTGAAAGTAGCGAGAAAAAATGACACAAGTTGAAACGAAAAATGAAAATTGCAAAATAAAATTGAAGTTTTTTCTGTCGGAAGAACTTAATAACACTAAATCTTTGCTGAAACTTTTTAGCAGAACTTTTATTTCAATTTTCTTTATTATGTGTGGCTCCTGCACAGTTGCAGCAATGCCGCGAATCAAAGCAATGGGGGAACATTTTTCCAGTGGCGGAAAGGAATTCCGGATCTGTGGTGTCAACCAGATGTCCGGGATGCACTTGAGCGAAAAAGAAATCGAGAATGAAGCAACCCGTTTGCAATTTCTCAATGTCAATATGGTTCGCATGCATTCCCTGACCTCACGGCATTGGGGGGAGACCGTAAATAAAACCACCTTTCCGTTGGGGCTGCTCCCCATTTCCGGCAATACCAAATCGCTAGTTAATAAGGAGGCATTTATACGTTATATCACAGCGCTGAAAAAACAGGGGATTTATATCGCGATTTCCATTCACGGATTCCGTATTAATCCTGAAGATGTCGGGATTATAAAGGGGGGCGATGCGACTGAGTGGAAAAAAGCTGTTGTCGCAGTCCCCAAGGAAGTCTCATTCTGGCTTCCGGTCATAGATGAACGGAGTGAAGCGATCAAACTCCGCTTCCTTACCAACTTGTCACAATTGCGTTATAATGACGATCACCGGAAACTGTTTGAGTGCAATCAGATTGCCATGATTGAAACCTGCAATGAACGGTTGTCTTATATAAATTGTCTCCAGAAAGATTATCTGAAGCATCTCCCCGCATATTTCAGAAATAAACTTGACCATAAATTCATTGCATATTTGAAAGCGAAATACTGCACCACGCAGGCCCTGAAAAAATCCTGGATGACGGAGGGGAAGAAAGGACTGTTGCCGGAAGAAAGCCTGGAAGATGGAAAAATATTCTACCGCCCAAAGCGTGAGGAAACTAAAGAGTTTTCAAGCCAACGCGCGCTTGATACCATTGGATTTTTGGTGAAGTTGGATCTTGATTATCAGCGGAGAGTCATGGTACACTTACTATCCCTTGGCTACAAGGGGATGGGAATATATTCGGATTTTTACAGTTATGGAATGAACTCAGAGAAATTTTGGCTTGCGAGTGATCTTCTGCCTTATGTTGAAGATCACGCCTACGAGGGAATGCAAAACTTGTTCCGCTCAGCAAGGCTTGTTGCGGCAAAAGTGAAGATAGGTTCGACGATTGCTGGAACGCCAACGAGATTTGACCGTCCTTACTGGCGCAGTGAAGCACGGGATTCTGGCGGAGCCTGCAAGGATCTGCATTGGAGCCGGGTGGCGAATCCGTTGTACTATGCAGTATACAACAGTCTGATTGGAAGGGACGGAGTCTGTTTCCATGGATGGGTTTCGCATGTTGAGCTTCCCCGTGACTGGTCAGTGCTTCATGATGGTATCTTTCGGGCACACGATACAAGTGGCGACATCCCTTGGCAGATGGTGTTTCGTGCCGCAAACAGACTCTTTACTTCTGCAGAAATACAACCGCTTCCTTCGGTTCAATCCGGGGGGGCGGCCGTAATTAAAAAAACTTCCTCCGCAAAGACTGACACTCTCGCTACGACTTCCGATGTATTGCATCACAGCCAGGTTTACCGGAACCACACAGAAGGGATTCTTCGCGTAAAGACCCAGAATTTCATGGCGCTTGCCGTTGATCATCCATATGAATTCAAGTCGGATGATCTTTGCTTTAACATTTCTAGTGACCGTTGCAATGTCATTATTTCAGAAAAAAAGCAACCGGACGAGTATGAAGTGACTGCAGTGGGGTTTTCTGGTGAAACGATAACGCTCAAGCAAAGATATCTCAACTTCAAGCCTCTAGAATATGTCAAAGGCAAGGTTATTTTTCGAGGCAGAGAGATTGCCTGTATTGAGTACCTCGACCCCACAGGGAAAGTGATTCATAAAACAGTTGCTGCCGGTTCGTCCATGACTTTTATCGATGGGGTCTGGTTGTACCGTGTCAGGCTGGTACCAGAAAAGGCAAATGAACTTTGAATTGGCGTGGAAACGGAAAAATTTTAACGGTGTAATTAACTAATTTTAGAACTACCGGCGCATGATAGTGTTCAGAATATAATAAAAGTATAAGGAAAATTTTATGGGCATTTTTTTTACAGAAGGCGACCTGCAACGGGCAAAAACGAAGTTGCAGACGCCACCGTGGCCCGGATTTGACTCGGACTACCTGACCCAGGCGGCGCCGGTCTCCATGATTGATGGCGATGGCAATTTTCAGTATCCGGTTGTACGCTTTGACGGAGACGCCTTCGCCAAAATAACCACCTACGACACCAAGTTCGCATCCTGGATCATTACAGAAGGGGCAATGGCCGCAAGTCTCGGGTTGGGGGCTGAATATCTCACTGCGGCCCGGTCTTGGGTCGCGGCTGCTATCAACACTCCCGTATGGGACTGCTCTCAAAAAGGACACATCGACCTTGACTACGGCAACTTCGCCTATGCCTGCGCTTTCTTCCACGACCTCTGCTCCCGGGATTGCGACGGGGAATTTCAACAGCGACTTGAAGTACGGATGCTGGAAGAGGTCAAGCGGGGCGCGGAGCGTTTTTCCCAGCGTCCGGTTTCCCGGCATCCCTATACCCAGAATCATTTCTATATTCCTTTTACCGGTTACCTTTGCATGTGCGCGGTCCTGAAATATAAGTATGAGGAATGTGCGGACCGGCTGGAGGAAGCAAAAGTATTTATGCCGCTGATCTTCGACGGACTGGGGCGCGACGGCTGGTATTATGAAGGGATGAACTATTTTCACTTTGCCGTCATCTGGCTGGTTCGTCTGGCTATGCTTGCGGAACAGCATCTGGGTATGGAGTTGGGCCAGGCCGAATTTTTCCGCGGGCTGGCGGAGTATCTGAAGTGGAACCATTATCCGCAAAGCAGTTCATTCTTTCAAATCAGCGATAACTCCCCGAAAAAATGGAATTTCACATCATGGGAGGAAGCCGCGGAACTCGACGAAAGCAACTGGAACGACACCTGGATGCATAACAATTCGCACATCCTTTACTGGACCGACCGCAAAGGCGCTACAACCAATGGCAGTGTCACCGCCCGAACAATCGGCGAAAATACCAACCTGCGCTGGAATGAGGGATTCTGGAAATTGTTGTGGGAACAGACAGAAGGGACGGCTAGCAAAGAATGGGACTATCACATTTTCCATGACTTCGGCGTCTGGGCCTGTGACCGGAAAAGTCCGCGGGGCGACACGCTCCGAATCCTGACCAAGTGCGGCCCCCCCATGGGACACAGCCTGCGGCTCGATGAACACGGCGTCCCGGAATATTCCTACAACGCCGGCCATGTCCATCCCGATGCCGGTTCGGTTTTTGCCGCCTGGAATGACTTGCCGGTGCTCCTCGGCCCCGGTTATCTTGGCAGAAAGGCCGGAATCTATTTGAACAGCCTGACCATCAACAGCCTGGGGCAGCAGGACGACCGGCTCTACCATGCCCTCGACCAGGATGTTGTCAATTACAGCAGACTGAAAGAACTCTCGATTACCGGAGATGACTCGGGAGTGAAAATGGACTTCACCGCCGCGTACCGGGAACGTCAGGGCGTGCTCCGCGCCGTCCGGGAAGTTGAGTCCATTAACGCCGAATGTTTTGAGATCCGGGACGCCGTCGAGCTTTCAACCCCGGGAAGAATTGAGGCCAGGTTCCGCATTTCCGACCCGCCCACTGTTTGCGGAGATGCCTTTGAATGGACCGTCGGGTACAAGCGTATGCGACTAGCGCTTCTGGACAACTCATGTCCGGTAAGGCTGCAGACCGCTCCCGGCATGGTCACAACCATTAATGACGGCAAAACCAGCGGCCCGCTCGAAGCGGGGCTTACCTGTCAGCGCGGTTATCAGCTTATTATAACTACGGCAAACAGAGAGAAGAGCGCCCGGTGGTGTTTCCGTATCAAATTACTTTAAGGCTGAAAATGGATAAATCAATAGAACAACTTTTTCCCCTTCCCCCCGCGCCGGAAGCAGAACTGACGCTCGGGGTTATTGGTTGCGGCCGCATGTTCCGCAACTGCCATGCGCCGTCACTGCTAAAACTAAAGACGCTTGGCTGGCAAGTCAAGGTCGCCGTTCTGTGCGATCCCGACCCGCAGGCCCTGGCCCAGGCCGCGGCATTGTTTCCCGAGGCCCGTCACTACAGCGTTTATCAGGATCTGCAGCCCGGCTGCTGTGATGCCTTTCTGGTCCAGCTGTGGCCCCCGTTGAGCGGCAAAGTCGCGCAATGGCTGTTGTCTGAAAATATTCCGTTTTTCATTGAAAAACCGGTATCGCACAATATCGAAGAGCTCTCCGTGCTGGCGGATCTGGCCTCGTCAAAGTCAATTCCGGTCATGGTGGGGTACAATCGGCGTTTTCAGGCAGCGGCAGGCGAGTTCCGCCGTATTGTCACCGCGATTCAGGGTCGGAAAATTTTCACCAGCCGTTTTCTGCGGGAACGCAGGGCGGAAAGTATTTTTTACGAAGATATCCTGGGCCATTCGCTGGATTTTATATGCAGTGTTGCCGGACCGCTTCGAATTGAGTCGGTCCGGACATTTCCGCCGGAAACGCCGGGGGCGATCTTCAGTGGAATCAAGATCGAGGCCGTTTCAGACGCGGGAGACTGCACCTTTGAAATACGTCCCACCTGCGGCAGGAATATTGAAAGTTATGAGTGCCAGGGGCTACAGGAGACCGCCGTCCTCTGCTATCATCCTCTTGAAAAACTGGCTGCCCCGCCGGAGTTGACCCGTTACACGCCCGGACTGCGGGAATGCATCTTGGCTCCTTCAATATTAGAACTGCAAAACCTGGACGCTCTGCGGTACATTCAGGGTTTTGTCCATCAGATGGCCAGTTTCGTCCGTCTTGTCAACGGCCTGGATGCCGGACCGTACTGTTCTTTACACGACGCGAAGTCAACCGCGGAACTTATCCATAGAGTGCTTGATGTGAAAGTTTAAATTTACTCCGGTTGTCAACATATAATATCAAGGTCTTTGTTTTTTTTAGAGAGATTTGATATTTTTTTACTTATATTTTATACGAAGATGCATTGAGAAATAGTATTATAGTTTAAGGATATAATGTGTCCAGTGATTATATTCCCGATCAACAGCAAAGAAAACAACGGCCTGTCCCACGGCAAGCTGTTTGCCGGAATCCCGACCGACTGGCAGGAACAGAAAAAACTGTTCGGGGTTAAACAGGAGTCAGCATATGCATAGTAGAATACAGATATTGACGCCACCTTATTCTTTGCTCCTGAAAAGCTTTGGGAATTATCCGTCAATTTAACTGATTGAGTTTTTTGTCCCATACGCTGTGCCGGGGGACAGACAGAGGTTTTATTTTATTAATTTATTTTGCAACCGGATAATCTGTGTATTCAGGCGGATAGCTTTTGCAGGATTTGAAGAGTCGTTTCATCATTCCATTTTCCAACAGCAGCCTGATCCGGGTTATATACCCCTTGCTCCAAAGATTTTCAATTTCCCTGGTGGCGTTGCTTAAGTTTCGGCGTTGGCCGTTGTTAAGGCGGTATTTGCCTGATTCCGAATTGAGTTTCTTCAGCCAGCTTACCTGGCTGCCGATTCTTTGTGTTACCATTTGCGGGATGTCTGAAGATACTTTTTCAATGACCGTTCCATTTTCAGCTTTGAAAGTCATGGTCTGGAAAGATTTCAGGTTCAATTCCAGAGGCTCAGGGTTGAGTTTTTCTCCGGTCGCGAGTCTGGTTAGATTGCTGACTTTGCTGAAGTTTATTCTGACTTTTACCGGACTGCTCAAAGTATTAACCACGTAAAAAATATATCCTTTATCAGTATCAAGCCCACGCACGGTTATCGGATCGATGGCTCCTGCACAGGTCTTGAATTGAACCGCAGGCAAACGGCAGTATTCGTTGGTGAATTCACGCAGAACCGGTTGTCCGACAGTGTAGGCGTTGCCGCCGTCGGACAGCATTACCGCGTCGTGCAGAGCCAGCGACAGCACCCATCGTTCGAGATAATTGCGGCCTGACGGATTAACGGTTCCACTGAGCCATTTCCATTTTGTCTTCGGACCGTAGCCGATCTCTTTGGGATGCATGACTCCTTCAGGATCTTCAAAATAGGCTTGGCTATGCCGGAGAAGCGCTTTTCCCTGTAAACTGCAGGTATCTGAGAGCATTGCGTCTACGAAGCGCTCACGGACCCACGGTTTGATCGGATTGCGACCGTATGTTGTCCCGACAATCATTTCCACATTGGGTATCCCCTGGATAGCTTCGGCTGAAATCCCTTTTTCACGCATGGCTCGGGAGTCATCCACGAACAGGTATAGTTTCAGGTCGCTTTTTATCTTGCACAGTTGAGCGGCCAACTCTTTCAGGTTGTCGGCAATGGCTTTGCAGCGCCAGTCGAGCCATGCTTTTCTTTTATGCTTGAGCAACCAGGTATAACGTTTATTAAAACGTTTCGGATCGCTTGACGGGACCGGAATCTTAATGCCGGTTTCCGATTCAAACCGGGAGATAGTGTAGTCGCCATACCCCCAGTCGAGGGTTTTGAAATTGTTCAAACCGTAATTGGCCCAGGTCCACGTCCTGATGCTTAACCCTTGCAGCTGTTTGTATTTTTTATAGCGTTCCGCAAACTCCAGCAGCATACCGTTGTACCAGGATTTGGTATAAGGATGGATAGGGTTTGCGACCATGCGCGGGTATTTGGATGATTTTTTTCCATCTTTGCTGATTAAGTAGTGGTCTGCCGGTTGTCCGTCCAGAGGCATTAGATCCCTGGCTTCCGGCTGGAAATCAAAAATGCAGGTCATGTTGTATTTTTCCGCCACCAGCAAGGTTGCGGCAGCATAATCATACGAGAAACGCCCGCCGAACATGATATTGTAAGTTGCCGGATAAAGGTTCATCTGGTAAACCGAAAGGGTGTGCCACAGCATGTTGCCACCGAAATAAGAGATCATTCCGGCCCAGTTTTCAGTATACTGGATAAAGTTGTCTATAGAATACCGTTTGTGCTTGAATCCGCCATGTGCATGTCTGATTGACATGCCCTCTTCGTACCAGTTTCCGAAGCGGCGCGTTATGTTTGAGCCCGGGATATCCATAGGTTTTACGCCGCCCTTGATGCGGTAGATGCGGATTTTTGCAGCGGCCGCTTTAAGTTTGTTTTTTGCGTTCATAATGACAATGCGCAGGTCGCTTCCGGACGGTCTGAAAAAGATGCTCAATGTCTGTATTCGGTTGGTCAGGGCGAATTCGCCGCCGCAATCCGCGCCGTCACAGGGCGGATATGCTTGATCTTTTTCTGATCTGACCGCGACGCACTGTACCCGCATTTCGTCATCCGGATAGTCAACTTCCACCTGGTAGAGAACATATTTCTCCGGTGCTTTAAAGGTATAGGCAAACCAGCTTGAAGGTTGATTCCGGCGGAACGGGAGAAATCCCAAAGAGCCCGTTTCACGGTATTTGCCGAATGGCTTGGAAACTATTTTAGTTTCTCCTCCGGAAATGTAATCAGGCTTGGTCTTGACGCAGTCGATTTCTTTTATTAATTCACGTTTCAGCGGAGCGTTTGACCTTGCAACCGGAGCTGTATCGATA
>MDTD01057147.1_pt1 | contig 11433 bp, 10 predicted proteins | sample 811221 | NCBI WGS metagenome assembly MDTD01 (sample SAMN05326646, study PRJNA326480) | marine metagenome | isolation source: seawater | place: Pacific Ocean: South West | collected 2011
TACAGCTATCTCACCTCTATTAGCTATCAAAACTTTTTTAAACATTTTTAATTTAGTAGGACTAATGTTTGACCAAATTCGACTGGCTGACCATCATTGACAAGTATCTTTTTAACCACTCCGTCTCCAGTTGATGGAACATGATTCATTGTTTTCATTGCCTCAACTATCATAATTGTTTGTCCTTTTTTTACTTTGTCTCCAACTTCAATAAATTTTTTTGCTCCTGGTTCTGGAGCCAAATAAGCTGTTCCAATGATAGGAGATTTAATTCTTATGCCATTCTCATCACCAGCACTACTTAAAACAGATTTGTTTGGAGATACTATCGAAGTTGTTTTACCTTGATCAGTTATACTTTTGATGGATTTTGAAACTTTAACTTTACGATCGCCCTCTTGATATTCTAATTCAGTTAAATTGAATTCTTTTAAGTACTCTACAAGTTCTTTAATAATTTTTTTATCTATTTTCATTTTTAATAATATTTTTCATTGCGTCTAAAGATACTACATAACCTTTTGCACCTAAACCACAAATAACAGCATTTGCAACTTTACTTATCAAAGATTTATGCCTGAAATCTTCTCTATTATAAATGTTAGTTATATGCAATTCAATAATTGGAATTTTTAATATTTTTAAAGCGTCATGAATAGCTACGGATGTATGCGTATAACCACCTGCATTAATTATTAAGCCTTGAAATTTGTTCCTTGCTTCTTGAATTTTATTGACTATTTCTCCCTCAATATTCGACTGAAAAAACGAAATCACTAATTCATTTTTTTCAGCAAACCTAGTACAGTCAGCTTTAATATCTTCAAGTGAAAAACTACCATATTTTTCTTTTTCTCTTTCTCCTAAAAGGTTGAGATTTGGCCCATTTATTATTATAATTTTACTTCCCATATTTTCGATATAAAATAATTAGTTTACTCAATTATGGCAAAAATACAATTAAATGGAAAAAAAAGGGCAATCAAAGATAAAATGAGGCTATTTGAGTTAATAAGTAAATTAAAACTTAATAATAAGAAAATTGCAATTGAACTAAACGGTAAAATTATATCCAAGTCCACATATAAAAAATGTATTTTAAAAAATAAAGATATAATAGAGATCGTACATTTTATTGGTGGAGGTTAATAGATGAAGGATTATTTTAAAATAGATACAAAGAAATTTTATTCAAGATTGATAGTTGGAACTGGAAAATATAAAAGTTTGAAAGAAACAGCACTAGCTGTGAAAGCTTCAGGTGCTGAAATAGTTACTGTCGCTGTTAGAAGAGTAAATATTTTAGATAAAAAAAAACCAATGCTAATGGACTATATCGATCCAAAAAAAATAATATATTTACCTAACACAGCAGGTTGCTTTAATTCAAAAGAAGCATTAAGGACTTTAAGGCTTGCCAGAGAAATGGGAGGATGGAAATTAGTCAAACTAGAAGTTTTAGGAGATAGGAAAACATTATATCCAAATATGATAGAAACTTTAAAATCAACAAAGACACTTGTTAAGGAAGGTTTTAAAGTAATGGTGTATTGTAGTGATGACCCCCTCCAAACTAAAATGCTTGAAGATCTTGGAGCTGCCGCAGTAATGCCATTAGCATCTCCGATAGGTTCTGGACTTGGAATTCAAAACAAAGTTAATATTTCCTTGATTATTAAGAATTCAAAAATTCCTGTAATAATTGATGCAGGAATAGGAACTGCTTCAGACGCAACTATAGCTATGGAAATGGGTTGTGATGCAGTTTTAATTAATAGTGCTATAGCAAAAGCTAAAAAACCAATTTTAATGGCAAAAGCTTTTAAATCAGCTGTTATTTCTGGGAGAGAATCTTATTTAGCTGGACGGATGAAAAAAAATTATTTAGCTGTGCCTTCTTCACCTTTTAAAGGAATAATTTAACTAGCTTTTTTTCTCCTAACCCAAAGTGTTTTTGGAGATTTAATTTTTTTTGTATTAAATTTAGCTTTTACTTTTTTTAATAATTTTTTATCATTAATTTGACTCAATCCTTTTTTCTTGTCTTCATCTTTATCTGTGTTGACAAAACTTATTTTATTTATATTCTCAACAACCTTAATAACCTTTTTTGATTTATTTCTGAGTTCGATTTTGTACTCAGGTATAATTAAATTAGCACCAGATAATATAATTATATCAAATGAATATTTTTTTTTAAAATAAGAAATTTCTTTTGAAAATATTGAATTCAAATAACTTTTAACTTTATCTGGAACATACGCATTTATTGATTTTGTTTTGCTATCAAAAGCTAACATTTCAATTTTCTTAATAATTTTTTGAGAAAAGGACTCGATTGATAAGTTGGTTTCCCATTTAATAGAACCCTCTCTTAATCTTTGTCTTGTCATTTCTAAAAGACCAAAATTACTTATTCGACCAACTTGAATTCTAGCTCTATCTTTTCTTATACTTTCTCTCATTTTTTTTTCTACAGTTCTTCTATTGTAAAAATTAATCATATCTATGAAGTCTACGACAATTAAACCAGACAGATCTCGTAATTTAATCTGCCTTGCGATTTCCTCTGCAGCTTCTAAATTCGTATTTAAAGCAGTTTTTTCAATATTAATTTGCTTCGTTGATTGACCAGAGTTAATATCTATAGCAACTAAAGCTTCTGTTGGGTTAATTACAATATATCCACCAGATTTAAGTTTTACAGTTGGTTCAAAAATATTATTTAACTCTTTTTCAATCTTGGCATCGTGAAATAATGGTATTTTTCCTCTATATTTTTTTACATATTTTACATTTTTTGGCATTAACTCTTTCATAAATTTTTTTGCTTTTTGGTAACCTTCGTTTCCATCAACGTAAATATTTTTTGTATCGTTATCGTATATATCTCTTAAAGCTCTTTTAATAATATCTCCTTCTTCATAAATTAATGATGGTGCATTAGAATCAAGCGCTTTATCTCTTATTACTTCCCACGTTTTTAATGTAGATTGAAAATCCTTTTCAATTTCATTTTTAGTTTTATTTGCCCCAGCAGTTCTAACTATTACACCCATACTGTTCGGTATCTCTATTTCATTTAAAATTTTTCTAATTTTTTGTCTATCAATAGAATTGTGTATTTTTCTAGAAATTCCACCACCCTTTGCAGTGTTAGGCATAAGAACCATATATTTTCCTGCTAATGAAATAAAAGTAGTCAGCGCAGCTCCTTTTTGTCCTCGTTCCTCTTTTAGAACCTGAATTAGGACGACCTGGCCAGGTTTGATTACTTCTTGAATTTTATATCTTCTTAGACCATATGTATTTTTAAGTTTTTCCCTGTAATCCTTTTTATCTTTATCTTGAACAATATTAGAATTTTTTTGAATTTCCATTTCATCATTATTTAATAATTTATTTTCTTTTTCAGAATTTTCATTTTGATTGCCAATGTCTTCTAAGTTTGTATTTTTTAAGTCTTCTCTTATTTTTTCCTCTACGTCTTTTAGTTTTTCTTTATCCTCGTTAGGAATTTGATAATAATCTGACTGGATATCATTAAATGCTAAAAATCCATGCTTGAGTCTTCCAAAGTTAATGAAAGCAGCTTGAAGTGATGGCTCAACCCTACTTACAGTTCCGAGGTATATATTGTTTTTAAAGTTTATCCTGTTTTTGTCTTCAAATTCATACTCTTCAATAGCAGAACTTGTTTTAAGAACGATTCTTGTTTCCTCTGGATGCGACGCATCAATATATAAATTTTTTTCCATTTTGGTTGAATTCCTTTTAATAAGATTGATAATAAATTTGATAAATTTTTCATAAGATATACTATACAAAATATTAATTAAATTTACATTAAATTATCTTCAAAATAATGCCTTAAGATAGCCAAATTTTCAGGATTTAGATAAATCATGATGATCAAATTTTTAAATTTTGCTTTAAAATCAACTATTATTTTTTTAATCGTAATAGTTTTAATAGCTTTTTCCTCTTTATGGTATTTTTCTTCAGGTTTGCCGGATTATAAAAAACTTTCAAATTATCAACCACCAATATCGAGTAGAGTATATTCTGATGACGGTAAGCTAATTGCAGAATATTCTTTAGAAAAAAGACTTTTCATACCTTATGAGTCGATTCCAAATAAAATTATAAACTCTTTTTTATCCGCTGAAGACAAGAATTTCTTCAAACATCCTGGTATTGACGCAAAAGGAATATTAAGAGCCACTATTAAAAATGTTAAAAATATATCTGGGAATAAAAGACTAGAAGGCGCATCTACTATTACTCAACAGGTTGCAAAAAACTTCCTTTTAACTAATGAAGTATCTTTAAAAAGAAAAGTTAAAGAAGCTATATTAGCCTTTAGAATTGAAAGAGCTTATTCAAAAGAGAGAATTTTAGAGCTCTATCTTAACCAAATTTATCTAGGGGAGGGAACATACGGTATAGCTGCTGCAAGTTTAGAATATTTTGATAAAGCTATAGAGGATCTAAACTACGAAGAAGCTGCTCTACTAGCTGCATTACCAAAAGCACCAAGTAAATTCAATCCTTACAAATATCCAAAAGAAGCAAAGTTTAGAAGAAATTTAGTATTAAAAAATTTATTAGAAAATAAATTCATAAAAAAAGAAGAATTTGAGAAGTTTAAATCTAGTGAAATAAGATTAAAAAAAAGAAAAATTGAAATTATTAATGAGGCAAATTCATACACTGAAGAAGTAAGAAGAATGATAAAAGAAAAATATGGTTTCAAAAAGTTATATTCTGAAGGTTTAAGTATTAAATCACCATTAAATATTAAATATCAAATATATGCTCTAGACTCGCTTAGAGATGGTATTGAAGAATACGATAAAAGACACGGGTGGAGAGGAGCCATTTCCAATAAGTTATCAAATAAAAATTGGAAAAAGGATTTGAAAGATATAAAACTTGACCCTACTTTAAGATGGAAAATTGCAGAAATTATTGAAATCAATGAAAGTGATATTACCTTTAAAATCATTGATAGCAAAATTACAGGTAGACTTTTTTCTAAAGATTTAAAATGGGCTTATAAAAAAGATATTAAAAAAAGTTTTAAAATTGGTGATTTAATTTACATAAAAAAAAATAAAGTTGGTAATTGGGATTTAAAACAGTATCCAAAAATTAACGGGGGAATAGTAGCTATTGACCCTTTTACCGGAGACGTGAAAGCTTTAGTCGGTGGATTTAATTTTAAGTCAAGCGAATTTAATAGAGTAACTCAAGCAAAAAGACAACCTGGGTCAGCATTTAAACCCTTTGTATATGCTGCAGCTTTAGAAAATGGTTTTGCACCAAACTCTATAGTGTTGGATGCTCCTTACATTGCGGAACAAGGAATAGGATTAAAAAATTGGAAGCCAGAAAATTATGGAAAAAAATTTTACGGACCATCTACTTTAAGAAAGGGTATAGAATATTCTAGAAATCTAATGACTGTAAGAATCGCAGAAACCTTAGGTTTAAATAAAGTTTTAGACTTATCAAATAAACTAGATATTTATGATGATATTCCTGAGCTTTTGTCAGTGTCTTTAGGGTCTGCAGAGACAACGCTAATGAATCTCACCTCTGCATATGCCTCTTTTTTAAATGGGGGTAAGAAAATAACTCCCACACTAGTTAATAGAATTCAAGATAGAAGAGGAAAAACAATTTACAAAGATGAAAACAGCAAATGTTATGGGTGTGATAAATTTTCAGAGGAATCTGATGAATTTCCTAAAATAAAACTACAAGAGAGACAAGTATTAAGCAAAGAAACAGCTTACCAAATAACCTCAATACTTGAAGGAGTTATAAAACGAGGAACAGGAAAAAAATTAAAAGATCTTGGAGTACCGCTAGGAGGAAAAACTGGGACGACTAATAATAATTTTGATGCTTGGTTCATTGGTTTTAGCTCAAATTTACTTGTGGGCGTCTATATAGGCTTTGACTCACCTAAAACATTAGGCAAATATGAAACAGGTTCTAAAGCAGCACTTCCTATTTTTAAAAGTTTTATAAAAAAAGCTTTATATAAAGAGGAATTTAAAAATTTTGACATACCAGAAGGAATTTATTTTACTCCAATTAACTATGACACTGGAAAAAAAACTAGTTTTGCAGATAAAAAATTAGTAATTGAAGCCTTAAAACAAAAAGATATAAACAATTTAAATAATAAAAATTTAAATATTAATACTAATTATGATAAGTTAATAAAGTTTAGGCAATTTTACTAATGCAAAATTTTGATAACAAAATAGTTCAAGCAAAAAAGTTACTTGAAAATATAAGGGGGTATCTTTGAAAAAAATGATATACCCAAAAAACTCCAAGATCTAGAAAAGATATCTTCATCACAAGATTTTTATAAAGATCAAAAAAAAGTTAAAAAAATTGTAAAAGAAAAAAAATTTTATGAAGAGATTATATCATCACAAAAATCTAGCTCTCAAGAAATTGACAATATAATCGAGCTACATAAATTAGGTAATGAAGAAAATGATCAGGAAGTTATAGATGATTGTGAAAAAAAAATAGAAAAAATAATACTTTCAATTAAAAAAAATGAAATTAGATGCTTTTTATCAGGTGAGAACGATAACCTGAATATTTATTTAGAAATTCATGCTGGAGCTGGAGGAACAGAAAGTCAAGATTGGGCAGATATGCTAAGAAGAATGTATGTTAAGTGGTTTGATAAAAAAAAATTTACCTATCAAATTATCAGTGAACATAAAGGAGAAGAGGCTGGTATTAAATCTTCAACATTAAAAGTAAATGGAAATTACTTATACGGTTTGATGAAAAATGAGTCCGGAGTTCATAGACTGGTGCGAATTTCTCCTTTTGATAGCGGCGCTAGAAGACACACAAGTTTTGCAAGTGTTTGGGTATATCCCGAAGTCGACGATAAAATAGATATTAAAATTGATGAAAAAGATTTAAGAATTGATACTTATCGATCTAGTGGAGCAGGTGGTCAACATGTTAATACAACTGATAGCGCAGTTCGAATTACTCATTTACCAACAAAAATAGTTGTACAATGTCAAAATGAGAGATCGCAACATAAAAATAAAGAGACATGTTATAAAATGCTAAAAGCAAGACTTTACGAACATCAACTTCAAATTAAAGAAAAAGAAAATGAAAAGAATATTAGTAGCAAAACAGACATTGGTTGGGGCCATCAAATTAGGTCATACGTCTTACAACCTTACCAACTTGTTAAGGATTTGAGAAATAAAATTGAAAATCAAAATCCAGAGGATGTTTTAAATGGAAATATTGATCAATTTATTGAGGGAGGGGTAATAAATAGTTAAAATGAGAAAATTTTTTACTATTTTCTTTATTTCAATTCTTTTTTTATTATCCATTACAGTATTTTTTTTATCAACTACAGGTTATGAAACAAAAAGATTTAACAATCTTATTAATAACAAATTACAAAATATTGATGAAAAAATATCACTTGAATTGAATGAAATTAAATTAAAGTTAGATATCAAAAAATTAAATTTTTTTTTAAGCACAGAAAATCTTAAAATAAATTATAATAAAACTCCAGTAGCCCTTCAACAAGTTAAAATATATTTTGATTTAGTTTCACTACTAGAAAAAAATCCCAGAATAAAAAATCTTTATATCAATACAAAACCTATTAGTGTGAAAAATTTAAAAAAACTAATTTTAAATATTAAACCCTCTAATTTAAGAAGTTTAGTATTAAATGATCTTAATGAAGGAATGATCAAAATTAATTTTAGTTCTAATTTTGATAAAAATTTTTCAATTCAAAATTATCAAATTGATGGTTATGTGAGAAAAATTTCTGGCTCATTTTTTAAAGATGTTTACATTACTGATACAAATTTTATTTTTTCAATAAATCCATTTAAAGGAAATTTAAACGAAATAAATGGAAGAATAAACAGTCTACCAATCACTAATGGTAAATTAAACTATGAAAAAGAAGAAGATATTAAAATTGTTTCAAACTTTCAAACTCAATTAGATATTACACAAGATTTTATAAGAAAAGCTTTTCAAAAAAAAAATAAATTTGAAAAATATTTAAATAATGAGTTTTTATTTAAAGGAAACCTTAATCATGATTTAAAACTAGTATTTAGCAATACTTATAAACTAAAAAGTTATGAATATGATATTAATGGTTTAGCTAAGGAAGCGTATGTTGAAATTAAAAATCATAAATCAATTCCTTTGTTTAAAGAAGATTTAAAAACTTTATTATTCCAGAAAACAAGAATTAATTTCAATTTCAATTCAACTGGTGAAAAAATATTTTTATTTGATGGACTTTATAGTTTTAACAAAATTGATCCACAAAAATTTGATTTAAGCATAAAAGAAAACAATTATAATTTAAATGTTCATTTGCTTAATGAAATTGATATTCCAATTATAAATTATAAAAAGAAAAAAAATTTAAAGTCTAAAATTGAGATAAGTTTTAATTTAAATAATAATCTTCTTAATGTTAAAGACTTTCTTTATACCGAGGGTGATAATTCAATCAATATCAATAATTTAAAGTTAGATAAAAATGGTAATTTATTGTCATTTAAAGACATAAAAATTAAAACTTCAAAAAATGATTTTTTAATCTTAAAAAATAAAAAAATCATCGTTACAGGTAAAAAATTTGATGCTTCTGGTTTATCAAAACTTTTAAATTCAAATGATAGTGGTGACTCAATGATTAAAAAACTTTCTGCGGAATTAAAAATTTCTCTTGATTTAGTAGGTATAGGCCTAAGTAATAAAATTCAAAATTTCAATTTAATTGGTGAAATTAAAAAAGGGAAACCAGTAAAAATAAGTGCTAAAGGAGAATTCGAAAAAGGAAAATATTTAGACATATCATTAAAGACAGACAAAAATTCAAACAAAAAGTACCTCGAAGTTTATTCTGATTTTCCAGAACCACTATTAAAAGAATATAAATTTTTTAAAGGTCTTTCAGGAGGTAAGATGCTTTATAATTCAGTATACGAAATAGATGAAAGTATTTCAGCGTTAACAATTGAAGATTTTAAGGTTGTTAATGCTCCTGGTTTTGTAAAACTTCTTTCTCTAGCAGATTTTGGTGGTATGGCGGATTTAGTTTCAGGCAAAGGCTTAACATTTGATAAATTAGAAATGAATTTTTCAAAAAATAAAAGTTTACTCAAGCTAGAAGAATTATATGCAATTGGTCCAAGTATTTCTGTATTAATGGACGGGTATGTAGAGGGATCAACTGGACTTGTAAGTCTTAGAGGAACCATGGTTCCAGCTAAAAACTTAAATAAGTTTTTATCAAAAATTCCAGTAGTTGGTGACATACTTATTCCTAAAGAAATAGGGGAAGGATTGTTTGGAGTAAGTTTTAAAATGAAAGGACAACAAGATAATATTAAAACTACAGTTAATCCTATTAAAACATTAACTCCTAGATTTATTCAAAAAGCGATAGGGAAATAAAATTTATTTATACTTTATTAAATAATGTTTTTTTTTACCAATTGAAATTTTTAAATAATCTAAGTCATTAAAATCATTTAAATAAATAATTTTTGTACTATCTTCTAAAGTTTTATCGTTTATTTTAAGACCTTTATTTTGAATTATTCTTCTAGCCTCACTTTTTGAGGAAACAATATTTTGAGAAGCTAACAAATTTAAAACACTCATTCCTTCTTCTATTTCGACTTTTTTTATTTTAATTTCTGGTAAGTTTTTACCAACAGATCTATTCTCAAAAGTATCTTTTGCAGTTAATTCGCTGTCTTTAGCAGATTTTTCACCATGTAAAATTTTTGTACATTCATTAGCTAATAATATTTTTAGATTATTAATATTTTTTTCATTTTTAATTAAATCATCTATTCTTGAAGTTCCTATCTCTGTAAAAAATTTTAAAAATTTTTGAACATCGCTATCTTCTGTATTTCTCCAAAATTGCCAATAATCATATGGAGAAAATAATTTTTTATTTAACCAAACAGCACCTTTCTCAGTCTTACCCATTTTAGCACCAGAGGATAAAGTTATAAGTGGGGTTGTGCAACCATATGCATCTTTTTTTAGAATTCTTCTTACTAATTCAACTCCATTTATTATATTTCCCCACTGGTCTGATCCACCTAGTTGCAAAACACAATTATTTTTTTTGTATAGCTGTAAAAAATCATAAGCTTGAAGTATCATATAATTAAACTCCATGTAGCTTAGAGAATTTTCTCTCTCAAGTCTTAATTTTACACTATCAAAAGATAACATTTTGTTTATTGTAAAATGTTTCCCAATATCTCTCAAAAAATCTATATATTGTAATTTTCCTAACCATTTATAATTATCTACAAATATCGGTTTTGTTTTTTTATCTTTAAAATCCAATAAGCTTTTGAAAATATTTTTAATTTGATTAATATTTTTTTTTATTTCTGATTGTTTCAAAATCTTTCTTGTAGCATCTTTTCCAGATGGATCTCCAATAAGAGTTGTTCCTCCTCCTAGAAGTACTATTGGTCTATGTCCATGTTTTTGTAACAGTCGCAATATCATAATTTGCAAAAGACTTCCCACATGAAGACTTTGAGCTGTACAATCGAAACCTATATACGCACTTATACTTTTAGCATTTAAAATATTATCTAAACCTTCCAAATCAGTACATTGATTTAGAAAACCTCTAGTTTTCATCTCTAATAAAAAGCTACTTTTCATAGATTATTAAGTATTAAGAGTACTATTATACAAAAATTGTTATAAATAAATATAAATATGATTAAAGAATACACAGCTTTAGGTTTAATGAGCGGGACTTCGGGTGATGGAGTGGATGCTTCAGTAATTGTGTCCGATGGTGATAATACTTATAGAGTTATTAAGGACAAATATTTTAAATACAATCAAGCAATATTTGAAGATATTCATGACTTAAAAGATAAATTGACCACAATTAAAGATATAGAGAAAAATATAGTAAATTTAAAAGAGCTAGAAAAAAAAATAACTTTATTCCACGCTCAGGTTGTTAAAGAACTTTCACAAAATTATAAATTTGAACTCATTGGTTTCCATGGACAAACTATTTATCATAACGCAAAAGAAAAAATATCAAAACAATTAGGTAATGGACCTTTACTATCTCAATTAACAAAAAAAAAAATTGTATATAATTTTAGAGAGAACGACTTAAAAAACGGTGGGCAAGGTGCTCCCTTAACCCCTATTTTTCATAAAGTTCTATTAAAGCAAAAAAAAATAAACTTCCAGCCGCAATCTTGAATATTGGAGGCATTGCTAATATTACAATAATTGAAAATTATACTAAAAATAATTTTAAAAGCTACGATGTAGGTCCAGGAAACTGTTTAATTGATGAATGGATCAGGAAAAATA
>MDTD01069186.1_pt1 | contig 11433 bp, 12 predicted proteins | sample 811221 | NCBI WGS metagenome assembly MDTD01 (sample SAMN05326646, study PRJNA326480) | marine metagenome | isolation source: seawater | place: Pacific Ocean: South West | collected 2011
ACCAAATCATCGTTTGATCGGTACAAGTAATTACTAAAATTAACGTCAGGCACAAAATTTGCGTCTCTTCTTACCGTAGGTTCAAACAATATACCTCTATTCTGGAAAACTCTTTTTTTCAAAATTACACCTTGCGCTTAGCTAATTTAATTAATTTTTATTATCTATGATAAACTTACCTGACGCGTCATCAATAAAAAAGTCATTATCAAAATCTTTAATTAAGAATTCAAATTTATACGTTCTTCCCGGAGTTAAGCTTTTCATATGCATTATAAAAAACATACCTTCAGAATCAGAAGAAAGCTTGGTTGAATTATAAATTGGGTCAAAAGGTATGACAACCTTACCTGTTTGCACATCAACAACTCTATAATACATCTGATTAAAAATTGCTGATATATTTTCAAATGGTCTTTTCTTAAAAACTACTTTTTCTTCACGATTTTCTATAAAAACTCTTATTTTCGCCTCATCATTCTTTCTGTAAGTGTCTCTTAAGTTTTTACAAACAACTATCAGGCGCTGTATAGAACCATCATAAGCTGATCTAAAAGGTGACTTAATTACAAAAGAACTAGTCAGATATCCTACAGTTAAGTCATTAGATGACCATATCTGTGTAAAAGAAGCTGAATTTGCTTTTTTTACATGATCAAACAAGTCTGAATGATACTCACTAACTGCAAAAGAAGAAGAGTATATGCCTGTCTGAAAATTATCACCCACTTTATGTTGAGAAACAGAATGCGTGCTAGCGTACGATCCTGACTTCAAAATAAGCTTCATACAATCATTTTCCTTGATAGGCGTGGCAGCAGCACCAGAAAGAATATTTGCAGGCCTCCCTAAATGAAAATTATTTAGAAAAAGCGAGCCTGTTACGTTAAATATAAAATTTCTGTGATTATCTAAAATAGAATCATCGTATTTTATAATAATGCTTGGTCTATTATAAATATTTGATGCATTGACAGAACCAAATCTTTTAACAAAGTAAGTTTTATTGTCTATTTCGTACGAGCCTGAATATGCTAACACAAATCCGTGATTTACTAATTGATTTGATATTGACGCAGAGACGGCTGTTGTAACGTCTAATTCCAAGTCTTCCTTTCCTGTTACAAAGAATTGCTCAGACGATAAATTCAAAGTACTAGTTCCAGAGGGCCCAGAAAGTGAACCGCTGATGATAACATCAATGTTTTCATCATTTAAGCTTCCCGACGAAAATGCTCCTGACTGATTCCATGCGTTAACTGATCCGTTAGAGTATGAAGCTGTTATAAAATTTGTAGCATCTATATCACTAAATGATACTACATCTCGGCCTTTTCCTTCATCAAAAGATTTTGAGAGAGGCATTGCTATTATTTTAAAATTATTAGGTGTTGTTTGCCCACCGTAAACATCCTTGAGGCTCATGAAAGCTTTAAAATTGCTGCTGTTAATATCAATTTTTCCTAAATTTTTAAGCCTAATAAGTTCAGAATAATCAAATTTTATAAGGATTCTAGAAATTTCTATGGCTTCGTCACTGCTTCCAGAGATAGGTGCATTTATCAAATTATCAGTCGCAAGCGATGGTGTTTCATCAAAAAGCTTAAATAAGTCTAAGGTTCCTGCCAAACCTACGTTTGCGTCAGTTGCTCTAAAATTATTGTTAATAATCTTATTTGTGATATAAGTGTCTTTACTGGCTGATAATACGAGATACATTATAAAACTGCTCCTTTGATATCTGAGTCTGGGAATTTAACTTCAAAAATTCCTCCTGGCGGAGGGAATAATTGTTGCCTCCTCGTATTCTCTAAAACATTGAATATAGAATTAGAGTATATAGCAGAGCCTTCAGTGCCTGCTTTATGAACAAATCTTAAGCCGGCTAAAGAAAGAACACCTTCAGTATTGATGACGATGTTCATTATATCAGTAATGACGATAGGTTTGTCAATGTGCATATTTTTTGTATCTAAATAACTAATAATATTATTATTGCATCTTGAAATAACATCACTAGAGTTGAATCCTTTCTCTGGCGATATTATATATTCCAACCCTAGATTAATTATTTGTGCGTCAACAATGTCATAGCTGTCTGAAACTAAACGATATTCATTTACATAAATTGCAACGTTGTCTTTTAAAGTGTCATTAGCAATTTCTAATTGCTGATTTTTATTTCTTACAACAACGTGTATAAGTATGCTGTTTGATATTGGATTTTTAGAAACACCTGCGCGGTATATTCTTCCAAACTTTGTAGGCATTGTGTATATTCTATATAACAAATCCTGCACATTAACAATTCTTGACTGTGCAGATCTTGCACTAAACGCTATGTTTCTAAGTTCTTCTAATGTCGGTCTAGACTCTCCTCCTTTTGCCTTCCTAGGATTTGAAACAATTGCTGAATTTCTCACAGCATTCTGCACAATGTCTGAAGTTGTAACTGGGAATTGTAAGTCTATTGAACTAATATTTGTGATTGTCCTAGCTGAAACATTGTGGCTCAGCCCGCCTCCATATCTATATCTTACAGTCAAGGTTGTGTTTTGTGGTGCAATGCCAAGCGTATTACTTTCGAGCAGATTTCCTGGATCTACAGCATCAATTTTAAAATTAGTTCTTTCCCCAAAAAGTGGCAAAGCAAAGTCAGTAGGATCCTCTATAACGTCTTCGTCGTCATACTCGGAAATTCCTGACCCAAACCTAATAAAAGTTTGTCCTGTTTGATAATCAGTGTCAGCAATAAATCTTCTAGCAGCAGGTTCTAAATTTAAGCTAAATTCTGATTTATCTTGATCATTGTCAATGTTCTCATTTGCTTGGAAAATAATGTCATGTGCCAGACTTTCAACCTGGTAATAAGCGTTCAATTCTAAATCTTTAACAGAGATAATTTCTGAAACATCTGCGTTTGCTAAAGTTAATGTTCTAAAAGGTACAAAAGTCGTTACAGTAAAATTCTCGGTTGTTGTTTGCCCACTACTTACTAACACAGACCTCTTTACTAGATAGGTAGTTGGGTTATTACTAGTGTCAACTGCATCTATGACTACGTCTGCTTTTAGATTTCCAAATTTGTCTTTCTCAGCAAAATTAACATCTTCTACTGATTCAAATACGATGCCGTCCAGTGACTTAAATTGTGATCCTAGCTTGACTATAGGTAGTTGACTGTTGTTAGGTTTGAATACACCGTTTTCTACTACAGCTGATACAGTAAGTATTATCTCCAATTCACACAAACTAGGGCTGGCACCTCTAATATTTACACCTGCGTCCCTTACAAGCTGTTCAATATTCTCTTCTTCAGTTGCAGTTTCTAAACTAAGCTCACTAAATTGATGATCTAGATAAAATGACATCACATCACCTACATACGCAGCCATGTCTAAAAACATGCCCCCTAAACTAGCTTCACCGAAGTCTCCAATAACTTCAGAAAAATGAACTCTTGCGTAACTCTCTAAGTCTGATCTAAAGTTATTAAAGTCTTTGTTGAGATAATTTATATCTCTAGACCTTGCTAAATCTCTTTTAACATTTTTAGCCATGTGAACACCTCCTAATAATAACTATCCTGCAGCATACAACACTAGCTCAATTTTTTGATCAGAAACAGAAAGAGAAGGAATATCATATTCTACGATTACTATTATTTTAGCCAGGGGTCTATCGCTACTTTGTGTATCTATAACGAAATGGTTGCTTGTCATTGTTTTTAAATTAATATATGGCATAAATTTATCAACAGACTCTTTAATTTGCTCCATTATAATAGCTTCATAATCCTCGTTTTGCGCAACCATTTCAAAAGTCAAATTTCTTAAACCTGCCCCAAAATCAAACCTTCCTAATCTTTCGCCTGGTGAAGTTAAAAGCATGTTCCTAAAATTATCTGTGATCTGATCTACTATATCAAAACTTTGTTCAAATAAAGAGCTTCTATCGCCCTGAGCTAGGCGTAAAGGTGTAAGTATACCTATCGGTCTAAGTGTGTCAGCTACTTCTTTATCTATGTCTTCGTTTATTCTTTGGCTGTCAAATTTTCTTCCAGAGCTTTTGAATTTATAATTAGTCATAATTACTATACTCCTATTCAGACCCAAATATTGATTTAGATTTAAGTTTTGTCATAGGTCCATCTGGTGATTGAGTTATTCTTATAAGCTCATCAGTTGTTAATAAAGAATCAAAACTTCCACCTGCTGCGCTTAAAGTCAGATCTATGGTATTTTTAAAAGCATCTCCTGAACCAATAACAGCTGCATTCATCGTTGCTACCATTGTTTCAACTATTAAATCTATAATCATGTTATTTTTTTGTACATCAGCCAAAAGTATATCTAAAACTTCTTCTAGCGCACTATGTATTACATAAGGTTCATCACCATCGTTCATTAGTATTTCAGCTTTTGTGGTAGGGTTTGCTGTGTCACCTGTGTAAGCCAATTTAATTTCTCCGCCTGAAGCTCTTACACTGACTACATCACGTGCTTCTATACCTAGCTGCCCATCTATCAGTGTAATTTGACTATTTGAGTAATCAAAGTTAGAAGTTCTGCTTAATGACAAATCACCCGGTGTCATTCTTAAAAAGCTGGCGCCAGATGCGTTTGCAACTATTTCATTATCAGCTTTAAAAGAAATTCTTCCAGTTTGTGATATTACAACTTCAGCTTTGCTAAACTGCTGTGATACTACATCCACCTCATTAATCGTTTGTGGTATTCCTTGCAAAAATTGTTCTGATGTCAGCATATCGCCGTAAGAGCTTAATTCTTCATACTCATATTGTCTCGCTTCCGGTCTACTATTTTTAAGTACTTGTCCTTGTGATACGCTTCTTCCTGCTATTAGTTTGATGCAGCCTGTTTCTAAGTTACCATCATGTCCCAACACTACTAGTGTATTGTTTGATCCCTGCAATACTAAGTCACTGCATTTTTTGTAATATTTAGGTACCGGTTCTCCAATAAATTCCTCGTTATAGCTTTTTGATTCTTTGATAATCTTATCATAATCATCTTTCCCTTCTAGTGTTCTCGAGTCCTCATTTGAAGTTGCAGCTGCATTTGGAAATCCTAAAAAAAGGTTTTCAACAATTTCTTTCTTTTTTAAAGAATTCTTCTTTGAGCTAATCACATTTAAAGCTGCAGTTACACTAGCCTCTCTATCTGCGTGTGTATAATTTAAGTCATCAACAGGTAAAGAAGCTGACTTTCTGAACATCCAGTAACCAACTCTTTTTCCTCCAATGTTTTCATAAAATATCCAAACGTGTTCTCCGGGTTTAACTGGTAAAGAAAAATGAGCAGGAAAAAAAGGAAAAAATATTTCAGGCATGGATCGATCAGGATTAGACAGATCTGTGATGTTAATAGCAACTATGCTATTTCGCGGTACAATATTCACTAGTTCAGGATTATCAACAATCTTATTACTCAAAGGATTTGTCATAGCTTCAAGTCTAGTCATGCTTTTTACTTCTTGTAAGCTTCCTTCACTACCTGGTTCAGCATCTTCATTTTTAATGTTAAATTTTTTAATTTTATCAATCTTTTCCTTGACCCTGCCGGCAAAACCAGATACTTGACTTTCACTTACCTCAGTGCTAGTAATTACTGCTTCAATTTTTTCTGATAAATACGCAACAGGATTTGATATAAAATCAACTACAACAGCAGTCTGATAGGCTGCAGATTGTCTTACAGCGCTATTTGTTCCTCGTCTTTCTTCGCCAGTAATTATATTACTACCATGTCGACTAAAACGCCTGTCACTTATTCTTTCAAACATACCTAATTGCCCGTTATTTTATTAAATATATCGTCCGAAGAAATCTCACTACTTTCTTCTTCTTTAGCTATTAACTCAGCTAATTTTAATATCTGATCGTTTGACTTACTCATTCGTTCCAGGTATTTTGTCATTATAGACCCTAAAGATGTATGGAGAGGTACACTGCCCTTGACCTGCAGTAGCAAGTCTGTCAGTAAAATATTAGCGTTTTCTCTATCGTAAAGAGCATTTTCATAAGCTTCCTTCCATAACATTTTCTTTTTATCTTCGGTATTTGTAAGACTATCTAATAAATCGCTAAACTGGTCTATTTTTGATTTTTTCTTCTTTGCTTTCTTAAGTTCTTTATCTATGTTTTTACTCAATGCATACCTCCAATTTTAATCTAAAAAGAAAAATGAGTAGTATTCTTCGTTATTCTTTTTTATGTCCCTATAATGTTTTCTTATATTTGACATTGATACAGATAACTGCTTTGGTGTCAAGCCAGAAAGTTCTCTCATGTATATGAAAACTGCTCGCTTATTTAAAAAATCTAAATCCTCAATCTTATCAAATAATATTTCTATAGCACTCATGCAGGCAATTTCATTTGGTGAATTAATACGTTTTTTAATCTTAGCAAACATTTCTGTCAAAATTACTCTATTTTCTTTAGAAATGTAACGCAGATCTTGGGGTGGAACATAATTGTGTAGTTCTATTAATTCCTTATCTTGTGTTTTAAAATCTTTAAAATTTGTAAGACTAACATGCCTAGAAAGATTTTTTACTTTTTTCTTAGATTGTATAATTAACCAGTTTTTCGCTACAACATTGAAGTAACTAAATGCTTTTGTACCTCTACTGCCATCAAACTTTTGTAACGTTTCAAATAAAAAAGAAACACAATCTCCTTTTAGAGATTCATAGCTGTGATGATTTTTCGCGAAACCATGTATGAATATCAAATTTTCTGCTAACTTGGAAAAGCTAGGCTGTATGATTTGTGTATAGATCAATTTTTTCTTATCATGATCTTCTTCTTGTTGATAACTATTTATGGCTGCATCTGTTTCTGGCCCAAAATATAGCTTTCTTTTGCTCTTTTTTTTCCTAGAAATATTCTTAACTTTCTTTTTTCCTGACAACGCTGGCAATGTCCTCTCCTTCTCTTATTTCAATGTTTTCATCAATATTTGTAAGACGATCTGCGATTCTCACAACTACTTGACGGGTTCTTTTAATCTCATTAACACACTGTCTTACTTCAACAGAATCGAAAAAAATTGGTTTCTGTAATATCTCATTAAAGGTTTTAAATGACATGTCTATTTCATCTAGAGAATCATTAATTTCATCTTCAATTTTTAACAACAGCAAGCCAAATTTTATCGCGTAATAACTTGACACACAACTCAACAAAAACAAAAAAATATTTAGAATTAACATTACTGTGAACATTCATATACCTATTTGCACAAAAAATAAAAAACTAGCTTTCATATAAATTACTTAAAAATCTATTATACATTTTCATAATTACCTCTTTAGAAAAATTATTTTTCACATCTTTTTTCTGTTTTTCTGCAGAAATTTTGTGTTTTTTATTTTCTTTATAAGCACTCACCAAACTTTCTTTGAAATGTACTTCATCAGGTTTTGCCCATTTTGCACCTTTGACAAATATCCTAGAGTCAACACGATTTTTTGTAATTTCTGTCAATTCATAATTGACCTTTATAAAGTTATCGCCTAAAAAGTCTAAGTGACCTGACCAGTTTGTTGCCACAACTGGCATCCCAGATGCTGCGGCATCTACAAGTGGTAGCCCATAGCCTTCGCCTCTTGTGGCAGAAACGTAACATTTAATTTTTTCGTGCTTGTATAGAGAAGCTACTTCACGATCGCTCATATTCCCGTGTAAAATAGTTACTTTTGGAAATTTACCTGTTCTAACTTGTTTTAAAACATTTTTGACCGTTTCCATTGTTATTTTTCTATCAATTTTGGTACCTTTTCCATGCGAACACTTTAAGACTAAGCCAACTTTTTTATTATCTTTAAAAGTTTCACAAAACCACTTAAGCATGTAAAACATATTTTTTCTATCGTCATCAGCATTTTTTGCTGTTATTGTTCCAATAGATAAAAAATTGAACTTTGGATTTAAATTAATAGATAATGAATTTTTAACATTATTTAAGTTAGTATTATACCATTCAGGAATGACGTGTATTTCCTTGGTAATATTTCCTGACCTTCTCAGTACTGATCTAGTAAATTCTGAAGGTACTATTATCCCATCCATCTTATTGCATGCCTGTACCCATTTTTCAGAGCATATGTGTGTTTCTACTGCAGCTGTCATACCTATGTTAATTTTACCTAAACTAGTATCCCATTCATCTGGAAGTTGCAACTGAAAAGTTAAATCATAGACACTATCAATTTTTTTTGATTTTGCCATAATCCGGCCTACTAAACCTTCCATATCATCTGGGTTAACTAACCAGGTCGTCATCCCCCACTGTAATATTTCAACTTCTAGCTCAATCCCTTTTAAAGATTCTAACCATTGGTAAACTTGTCTAGAATGCACTCCATAACCGGAAAGTGACAGCAAAGGTGCTCTAAGTAATACTCTCATATATTTTCTTCCTCTCTTTAAAATTCGCGACTGACCCAACAATCATAATCATCTTTCCAATTTTTGTAAGTTTCCAGCATTGTATCGTGCCACATGTCAATTGTCTTCTGCAGACTAAATTCTTCTTTCGCATATTTTAAAACCTTATTAGATAGCATAATTTTCTCGTAATCACTCATATTGTGTAGTCTCATCATGCCTTTTGCAGCATCATCACAAGACGCGTAATCTTCATAAATGTAAGGAACGTTTTGGCTGCCTACTAAAGTTTTATGCTTGATGTCAAGAGCAACACCATTTTCTGTGTTATCTTTGTAATCAACGACCTGTCTGGTCATTCCCCCTGTCTTTGCAGCAATAATCGGTGTTCCTGTCATCATTGCTTCTAACGTACCCAAACCAAATCCTTCAGCGTAAGACATATTAATACAAAAGTCAGAAATATTGTAAAGTAAATTCATTTTTTCAAAATCAATTCTTTCTCTGCTAAAGAATACATTTTGCTGTATTCCTAACATTTCTGTGACTTTAAACAAGTTTGGACCTTCATTATCAGTCGGCTCTGTGTGCATTATAAGCACTGCTTTTTTGTGACCTTTTTCTTTTTGTAAGTCATCTAGGAAAATTTTCCAAGACTTAAGCACATCACTTGGTCGCTTTCGCTTGGCATTCCTGTTGACCCAAACTCCTACGAAATGATCACGTCTATCAAATCCTAAAAGTTGAGTTTTTTGATAATCGATGGTTTGTTTGTCTAGCCTTTTATAAACTTTACTAGGCAAAGCATGAGGTACAAAATTAGTTTTCTTTGGAAAATGATCCTTTAACATGGTGTAGGTCATGTGAGAATGACAGTTTAAAAGGTCAGTTGATTGATAAAAGACTTCATTAAATTCTGGGTATGGATAATTGTCCCAAACATGCCACCAAACTATCGGGCAAACTTGATGAATTTCGTCTTCCATTTCAAATAGCCATACAAAAAATCTAGGATCTGTAAATATAAAAAGTAAATCAGGTTTTTCAGTTGCCAATGTAATTCTTAACAATTCAGGCGTCCCAAATCCATCAATTGGCTTTATAATAAAATCATCATTAACTACAACAGTTCTATAGTCTGTGTGTTTTAAAGCAGCTCCAAATTGTCTGAAAGTCCATGTGTCTTTTTGAAGTAATCCTTCTATTAAGTGTCGTGTTTGTGTTCCTACTCCGCTTGTAGAAAGTGCGTGATCAGATAAAACAAGTACTTTAAGTTTCTTTTTTTCCATTTGCAAACCTCAGATTTATTAAATTGTACTGTGGTAGTCATTAAAGTAAATTATTTTATACCTCTCCATCATCTCCTATTGCTTCGACTGGACAGTTTTCCATTGCCTCGTAACACTGCTCTAGCTCTTCTTCGTTTTCAGGTTGTTTATAACATATGTCATGATCTTCTTCTTCGCTTACTTTAAAATTATTAGGTGCTGCATCTGAACAAACAGAACACAATATGCATTCATAATCTACATAGAAAGAAACTTTTTTACCGGCAATTATTACTAATCCACCGATATTATCTTCCCACTTATCACTCGGGTCAGCCATTTGTTTTTTGTTCCTGTTTGCTTTTATAGTTGTTGATCGCAGCTTTTATCGCATCTTCTGCTAATACAGAGCAATGAATTTTTACAGGTGGCAATTCTAGTTCTTTAGCTATTTCTGAATTGCTTATGTCTTGTGCTTTGTCAATATGCATACCTTTTACCATAGTAGTGACTAAAGAAGAAGACGCTATGGCAGACCCACAACCAAAGGTTTTAAACTTTGCATCTTCAATGACACCATCGTCGTTAATTAAAAGTTGGAGTTTCATAACATCACCACAAGCTGGTGCACCAACCAAACCTGTCCCAACTTTTTGATTACTTTTATCCATTGAGCCGACGTTTTGTGGCTTTTCGAAATGATTAATTAATTTAGTGCTATATGCCATACTGAAAATTTTATTGTTCTTTAATTTAATTATATTCGTTACTTGCAATTTTCCGTGTTTAGAAATGCGCAGAATTTGCAGCTATTTCTATTTTTAAGAAACATCCCTTTTCTAACTGTTTTAATCATATTTCTCATTAACTTTATTCCTTTGATGTAAGTTTTAGGACCTACAGAAACTTTAACAATATCGCAAACCTTTCCTTTCTTTGCACCTCTCTTTAATAGCACAAAAGCGCATTTGATGTCTTTGAGAGGTATGGCATGTTTTTTGGACCAAAAGTGTTTATATAAGATTAATTGGGCTGTCATTCCTAAATCTTGCTTTTTATCTCTACGCCATCCGCCAGGCCCTGCAGTTTTCCAGTCAATAATCCAATATTCAAATCCTTTTCCTCTTTTTTTAGGAACTTTAAGCACACCATCAATAAATCCTTTGAAAGAAAGTGGTTTATCTAGATTCTCAATAGGCTCATACAATTGTTCTTCTGCTTTAAAGCAAGTCCATCCTGGAAGCTCTTCATCCAGGAATCCTATTGCTTCATCCCACATAGAATTAGCCCAAGACTCCCAAGTCTCTACCGGTTCGTGCTTATACCAAGAAGGTTGCTTAGAATACCACTCTGGGTTCTCAAAACCAGCTTTCTGCCAACTTTCTTTCATTACCCCTATTATCTTATCACGGTCAACTTTCTTTGTCTCTAGCAAGGTCTCACATCCTTCATGTACAGCTGTTCCAAAGTGTAAATAAGGAGAATCTTCAAATTTGTCAATCTTGTCAATGTACACTAATTTGTGACGATAACTGCATTCTTTCCACTGTTTAATTTCAGAAAAAGAAATATGTGGCTTGCCTGTTGGGAATAAACTGTTTTCGCTCATATTAAACTCCTATAGTGTATTATACAGTGAAAATATGTTTTTTACACTAGTAAGAATCGATCATGTCTTCAAGTTTAAATTTTGGAGTCCATCCTAAGTCTTTGGTAGTCTCATTTATATCTGCAAGTGTTTCAAAAACT
>MDTD01144994.1_pt1 | contig 11432 bp, 13 predicted proteins | sample 811221 | NCBI WGS metagenome assembly MDTD01 (sample SAMN05326646, study PRJNA326480) | marine metagenome | isolation source: seawater | place: Pacific Ocean: South West | collected 2011
GGTGAAAATATCAGAATTTCCATCTTTAGCAAAACTCATTATTATTTTTTTTCCATCTGGAGAAAATCTTGGGGCAAATGTCATGCCAGGAAAATTACCTACGACTTCTTGCGTTCCTGTTTCGATATCCAAAAGATAGACTCTAGGTAGATTTCTAAAGTAAGAGAGATATGTAACAAGTTGATTTGTAGGATTAAATCTTGGGGTTAAAACAAGTTCATTACCTAAAGTAAGGTATTTTGTATTTGCACCATCTTGATCCATTATTGCTAGTTTCTTTACTCTTTGATTTTTAGGTCCACTTTCAGCAACGTAAATTATCCTAGTATCAAAATATCCATCTTCTCCAGTTAATCTCTCATAAATTTTATCTGAAATTATGTGTGCTACTCTTCGCCAGTTAGACGGAGTAGTTGTAAAAGCTAAAGCAATCATTTCTTTAGCTGCCGTTAAGTCCCAAAGTCTAAATTCTACTTTTAGCTTATCGCCTGAAACTAATATTTTACCTGTGACTAGAGCTTGGGCTTTAATCAATCTCCAATCTTCGAATCTTGGTTTTAGATGTGCAATGTCCGGTTTTTGAACAAAAGCATCTTTTTTTAAAGGATTAAATAATCCCGTTGCCCTAAAATTATTTTCTATTATCTTTGATATTTCTTCTCCAAGTGTTTTAATTTTTAATTCTTTAATATCTGTTGATTTTATATCAACGTGTAGTGGAGAAATTGCAATGGGTAATGGGTCTAGATTACCTCTTGTAATATCAACTTTTATAAGAGCAGAAATTGGCTGTTGAACAAATATACTTAATAAAATTATTATAATAATCTTTTTCATTTTATCCTTTTAGCATCTCAGTTGGATCAAAATTTAGTTGTATGTTCTTCCATTTTTCGTATCCTGTTGGTGGAACCTTTAAAGGTTGGCAAAGTCTAACAGCTCTTATAGCGCTTTCAGCCAATATTTTATAAAATTTTTGTCCTGGTCTATTCATTCTTTCATGATCCAAAATTTCAGTTTTCATTATAGTGCCATCTTTTTTTAAATCTAATTTAATTCTTACTAACAAATTTTCATCGTATGGTAAGCCTAATGGGACACTCCAACATCCAAAAATTTGAGCTCTTAAAGCATCTTCCTCTGACAGGGTCAACCCTGTTGCAAAAGAATTTTTAACGTTGCTTTGTGTTAATTTATTGTTATTTTTTTGTTCAATTGCCTCTTCCTCTTTTGCTTTGTCTATGAGAGCTGCAATTTTAGATGGATCGATAATCTCTTTTTTTTCAAATTCTGAAGATTGTCTTATTTGAGGTTTTATTTCTTCAGGATTTTGTTTCTTTTTTACTATCTTTTTCTTTTCTTTTTTATCATTAGGTAAAGGTATTCTATCTGGTTTTTCTTTAGCTTTAGCAGCGGGCGGAGCTTGCTCTGAAACAACTCTTTTTTCCTCTTCTTTCACTTTTTTTATAATCTTTCTTGCTTTCGGTGCGTATGGAATATTTGTTTTGTCGGAAATTTGAATTAATTCAACAGACACTATCGGAGGTAAATCAATTGGTTGTCTACTCATTAAAGGTAAGCTAAGCACTGTAAGGATTATCATTACAGAGTGAAATATTAATGAATAAATAATACTTTTTGTCATTTTTCATTTAACTTTTGTAAGGCTCGGAGATTAGAGCAACTTTTGAAAAACCAGCTCCAGATAATGTACCCATTACTTCGAGTACCCTCCCATAATTTATTGTTTTATCGCCTCGTACGTAAATTCTTGTATCTGTTCTATTTTTTGAAATTGCTAAAAGTTTTGGAATAATTTTTTGAAAACTGACTTTGTGCTCTTGAATAAAAAGTTCTCCCTTTGAATTAATAGTAATAGTTAAAGGTTCTTGATCATCAGGTAAAGAATCTGCGGCGGACTCTGGTAAATCTACTTGCACACCAACAGTAAGTAGCGGTGCAGTAACCATAAAAATTATTAATAGTACTAACATAACATCCACAAAAGGAGTTACATTTATCTCACTCATTGGTTCATTTTTTGAGCGATTAAATTTAAAACTCATAATTAAATTATTGAGATAAATCTTTTACTAAAAGTTTCAATTCTTGAAAAATATCGTTTAGAGTCACTATTAAATTTATTGTAAGCGATAACAGCTGGGATAGCAGCTAATAAACCTAAAGCTGTCGCAAATAGGGCTTCCGCAATTCCAGGCGCAACTATTGCTAAACTAGTATTTCTTGAAATTGCTATTGACTGAAATGAATTCATTATACCCCAAACTGTTCCGAACAATCCTATAAAAGGGGCTGTGGAACCGACGGTAGCAAGAAATGTGAAATTTTTTTCGACTTTTTTTAATTGTTTATCTATGGCTATTTCGAGAACTCTCTCAACTCTAGCAACTTGAACAGCTGATGATTTTGATTTTGTTTTAATTATTTCTGTCATTGCTGTTTTAAATATGACGGCTGCAGGATCTTCAGTTTTTGCAGGTAGACTATTGCTAAAACTTTCTGCTGATCTTGCTTTCCAGAATTTATTTTCGAAGTCTTCTGTTGTAGAATTTATTTTTTTAAATAATTTATATTTATCAAAAATTAAAGCCCATGAGTATACAGAGCTTGCTAAAAGAATAATAATTACAGATTTGACAACAAAGTCAGCTCTGAGGAAAAGTTTCCATAAAGAAAAATCTGAACTTCCTCCTAAGCCTACAATTTGAGAAGCTATTTCTTGTTCCATTATAAGTGATTACTTTCAGAATGTGTCATGAATTTGGCGTATTAATAATTAAAGCTTATGCGGTTTATTTTTGGTCCTCCATTATGCGCGTTTCATAATAAAATCTAGCTATTAATATGGCATCTGACTTATTTACATCTTTTTTTTTAGTTAATTGATGGGATAATGAGGGATAAAGCTCAATAACTTTAGTTCTACTTGCGTCTTTTGATGAGTTAATAAGATCAAAATGCTTCTTCCATTTAGAAGGTCTAACGAGAGTAATTGGAAGTCCTAAAGCTGCACAAATTCCTTTTATAGCTCCGAAAGTTTGACCAAAATTAAACATGCTAGTTACTCCCTGGCCAGGCATCGCATTTACTTGTTCTATTACAACCATTATTTCATGATTATTTTTTAGATTCTCTTTTAATAACTCAACTAAAAGGGCGCTGTTAAGTTGTCTTTTATTTTTTTTTCCTTCTGCCATTGTGGGTATATCAAAAATTTTTTTAACGGTTTTGTATTCAAGTACTGCAATTGCACCACTCAAACCAGGATCTATGCCTATGATTATCATCTTTAATTTATTGAAATTTTGCAATTAGTAAAAATATTTTGAATATCGTCTTCATCATCTAAATCTTCCATCATTTTAATAATTTTATCATTTTGAGTTTTGCTTAGATCTAAATAATTTTTTGGTCTCCACTCTATACCAGAGTATTTGATAGAGTCAGTTTTTTTTTCTACTAAATTTTTAATTTTATAAAAATCCTCTTTTTCAGTAATTATTTCGTGAAAATTATTAAGAGATTTACAGTCTTTTGCTCCAAATAATATTGCAGTCTCAAGGGCTTGCTCATCACTTATCGCTTCTCTGTTAACTTGTATAATTCCACAATTAAAGAATAAATGAGTTGTAGAACCATTTTCTCCTAAGCGGCCTCCGTTTTTTGAAAGAATAGTTCTAATACTTGACGCCGATCTATTTTTATTATCGGTAAGAGCTTCTATTACTAAAGCAACATTAAAAGGACCGTAACCCTCATATCTTAAATTTTGAAAATTTTGACTCAAATTTACTTCTGACTTATTTATAGCCCTCTCTATATTATCTTTAGGCATGTTTGATTGTCTAGCTTGTTGGATTGCTGTCCTAAGTCTTGGATTTGATTCTGGATCTTTGGCTCCAAGTTTAGCAGCTACAGTTATTTCTCTGGATAATTTTGAAAATAGTTTTGCTCTAAGTTTATCTTGACGACCTTTTTTATGTTTAATTCCTGCCCAATGCGAGTGTCCAGCCATAATTAGTTTTTTAAAGATCCTCCAATAATTAAGGGCTTAATACTTAATGCTAAACCAGTTTTTTCATCAGTTTTTATAATCACTCCAGAAAGAGAAGCTTTTCCACTTGCTGGAAAATGTTTTTTAGTATCTTTTTTATTTAAAAATTTATTAATTGAGTTTGCTTTATTCATCCCAATAACAGAGTCATAATCTCCACACATTCCTAGATCAGTTTGATATGCGGTTCCATTTTTTAAGATACGACTGTCAGATGTTGGAACGTGAGTATGTGTTCCAATTACTGCGGTAACATAGCCGTCAAAAAAATGACCAATTGCCATCTTTTCACTAGTTGTTTCAGCATGTATATCTATAATGATAAGATCAGAATTCTTTTTTAATTTAAATTTTTCTTTTATTTTTTCTGCAGCTTTAAATAAATTTTCACATTTTTTAATGAATAAATTTCCCATGAGATTAACAACAGTTATATTAAATTTGCTTTCTTTAATTTTGAATGTTCCGTATCCATTTCCTGGGGATCCGTCTGGTAAGTTAAATGGTCTTAGAAGTCTCTGCTCTTGATCAATATAGTTCATTGTCTCTGATTGGTCCCAGATATGATTGCCGCTTGTAATTACATTCGCTCCTAAATCTGTTAAAAAGTTAAAATCTTTCTTTGTTATTCCAAATCCTGTATCGTTACAATTTTCTCCATTAACAATCGTAAAATCTATATTTTTTTCTTTTATTATTTTTGGAAGTTCACTTTGTAATATTTCTTTACCTGGTGAACCAACTACGTCTCCCAATATGAGTAAATTCATGCTAAACCTTTCTCAGTCAAAATATAATCTAATTTCACATCTAGTTTCGAATTTGGGAGTTTTTTATATTTTTGGTGCGAAAATGCAACTCCTACCTTTAAAATATTTTTATTTTTAGGAGATTTTAAAAACCTATCATAATAACCCTTTCCATAACCGAGTCTGTTTTTATATGTGTCAAACGCGATTAAAGGTAATAAAATAATATTAGGTCGTAAACTCTTTCCGATATTGACTGGTTCCAACATTCCATAAATATTAACTTTTAAAACATCGTTATTTTTCCATTTAAAAAATTTCATATTATTTTTTTTTTCAATAACAGGTAATAAAGTTGTGACATTTTTAAAGAAATTATTATTTACTATTTGCAGAACATTAGTTTCAAAATTTGACGGATAATAGAAAGATAATAATATTTTTTTTCTTTTTAATTTTTTTTTTACTAAGCTTATTAAAGGATTAAAAAAATTCGGTTTAATCTCAAAATATTTTCTTTTTCTTATTTTCAAAAACTTTTTTCTTAGTTTCTCTTTTACAGCCATTTACTGTATTTTTGAAGAAGACTCTGTTTTTTGAATTATTTTCTCAAGAGATTTGGTAGTTTTATCTATCATATTTTCATAAAGATTGTTATTTTTTTCTAAAGATAATTTAAATTTTTCAATCTCAGAATTTAATTTTTTTACTTCATCATCTTTATTATCTTTGTATTTTATTGCTAAAGATTTTAATTCTAAAAATTTGTTTGATAAATCATCTAACTTAATTTTTTGAGAGGTAACTTTTTTTTTGAGATCAAAATATTCATCTATCAGCTGTATAGATGTTATTAATAACAGTTTATTTTCACCTATATTTCCGAGTTTTTCTTTTAATTCACGATATTTAGCATCAAGTTGTGAGGTTAGTCTTTTTAGAGACTCCTCTTGGCCATCGTCACAAGATAATAAATAATCTTTTCCATTAAATTTGATATTTACATTTGCCATTTTTCAATCTCCTCAACTAAATTTTCTGTTTCTTGATTCAGTTCATCAATTTCTTTGTTAAATTTAATCTCTTTTTCAGTTTTTGAATTTAGCTCATTTTGTAATTTGTTTACTCTATCTCTTAAAAAATTAAGTTCTCTAAGAAGTTCTGAGTTTCTCTTTTCAATTGATTTTTTTTCATGCAAAATTTGTTTTTTTTCTTTTAAAACTCCGTTTATTTCACCAGAGTTATGTGCATAACTAAATGACAAACTATTTAGCTTATTTATAAGTTGGTCTAAATTTTTTTCTTTTTTTTCTAAGTTATTCATTTTTTTTTTATATCATAATATTGATATAGTTACTTTAAGTCTATATACGTATTTTAATTGTGAATTCAAAATTTAATCAACTATCTAACGCAATAAGATTTTTATCTATTGATGCAGTGCAAAAGGCAAATTCTGGGCACCCAGGCATGCCTATGGGGATGGCGGACGTAGCTACTGTTCTTTTTAAATACCACCTGAGGTTTAATCCAAAAAATCCTGAGTGGATCAATAGAGACAGATTTATTTTATCAGCTGGTCATGGATCAATGTTGCTTTACTCCCTTTTATACCTAACAGGTTATGAGAGTATTAAATTAGAAGATTTAAAAAATTTTAGACAACTAAATTCAATTTGTGCAGGTCACCCTGAATATAAATTAAATTCAGGAATAGAAACTACTACAGGTCCTTTAGGCCAAGGTTTAGGAAATTCCGTTGGTCTAGCAATAGGTGAAGAAATTTATAGAAAAAAATTAGGTTCAAAAATAATTAATCATAAGACCTATGTCATTGCTAGTGATGGAGATTTAATGGAGGGGTTAAGCCATGAAGCTCTTAGTTTAGCAGGTCATTTAAAACTAAAAAATTTAATAGTTTTTTTTGATAATAATAAAATTTCTATTGATGGCCCAACTTCTCTAAGTGTATCAGACAATTATAAAAAAAGGTTTGAAGGCTATAATTGGAACTTTATTGAAATAAACGGACATAATGAAAAACAAATAAATCAAGCAATAAAAAAAGCCTCAAAATCAAGTAAGCCTACATTAATATCTTGTAAAACGATAATTGGTTTTGGTTCACCAAATAAATCGGGCAAGTCATCATCCCATGGGGCACCGTTAGGAGAAGAAGAGATTAAATTAGTAAGAAAAAAGTTAAAATGGAATTCAGAACCATTTGAAATTCCAGAGTCTATTTTTAACGAATGGAGAGAAATTGGAAAAAAAGCAGAAAGTTTTGAAAAAGAATGGCTTGAAAAACTGAATAATGCAAAAAAGGATATTAAAGAAAAATTTAATGAAATGAACAATAAAATTTATGATAATGAATTGACAAAGCTAATTATTAAAGAAAAACAGAAATATTTTGAAGAAAAACCATCTTTAGCTACTAGGCAATGCTCGATGAAAACTATCTCTGCTCTTAAAACTATTTTGCCACAGCTAATAGGTGGCTCTGCTGATTTAAGTGGATCGAATAATACACAAACTGAAAATTCAAAAATAATTAATTCTAAAAATTTTGGAGGAAATTATTTACACTATGGAGTAAGAGAGCATGGTATGGCATCCGCTATGAATGGTTTAGCTCTTTATCACAATTTAATTCCTTATGGTGGTACATTTCTGATATTTTCTGATTATTGTAAACCCGCTATTAGGCTATCAGCTTTGATGGGATTAAAGGTCATTTACATATTTTCTCATGACTCCATCGGACTTGGTGAAGATGGTCCTACTCACCAGCCTATTGAACAGTTAACTGGATTAAGAGCAATACCTAATTTAAATGTTTTTAGACCTGCAGATATCAATGAAACTTTAGAATGTTGGGAAGCTGCAATAAAAATTAAAGGACCAAGTGCCATAGTTTTATCAAGACAGAAACTTCCTTACATTAACAAAAATTTTTCAGATGACAATGATTGCCTTAAGGGAGCATACATCGTTAATGTAACATCGCATGATAATAATATTATTTTGCTAGCTTCAGGTTCAGAGGTAAGTTTGGCACTTGAGGTACAACAGCAGCTGAAAAACAGTAATATTCATTCAAAAGTAGTTTCTATGCCTTGCCAAGAGCTTTTTGACAAACAATCTATAGAATATAAAAAAAAAGTTTTAGATGAAAATTCGATTATAGTTTCACTAGAAGCAGGTAGTGTAAATTCATGGCATAAATATGCAGGTAAAGATGGTTTAACAATTGGACTAGATGTTTTTGGTGAAAGTGCACCTCAAAAAAAGTTATTTGAACATTATAACTTAACAAGTGAAAAAATTGTAAATCTAGTGCAAAAAATTTTAAGAAAGTAAATTTAACAATAATGTCAAAAGTTAATTACTTTAATAATCAAATTAATGTGGAGGGAAAAAAAATATTAGTTCGGCTTGACTTAAACGTCCCGCTAAATAATAAATTAATATTAGACGATACCAGAATAAAAGTAGTTTTACCATTTATTAAAGACTTATTAAAAAAAAATTCAAAATTGATCTTATTATCTCACTTAGGTAGACCAAAAGGTATTAAGGAGCATAGCTTGTCGCTTGTACCGGTCTATAAGTATTTAAAAAAACAATTAAAAAATAATTTATATTTTTTCACTGGTGATATTGATCATGAGACAAAAGATAAAATAGATTATTTGAAAAATGGTGAGATTGTTTTAATTGAGAATATTAGATTTTACAAAGGAGAAGAAGAAAATGATGACTCATTTGCAAAAACATTGGCTAACTTATGTGATATCTATATTAACGATGCATTTTCTTGTTGTCATAGAAAACAAGCATCAGTTCATAAAATTACAAAATATTCGAAAAACAATTTTGCAGGTCCATTAATTCAAAAGGAAATAAAGGCTATTGATTTATTGATTAAAGACAAAAAAGAACCGGTAACTTGCTTAATAGGAGGCTCTAAAGTTTCCACGAAAATAAATGTAATACTAAATTTAATTCAGAATGTGAATAATATTATAATTTTAGGTGCTATGGCGAATAATTTTTTAGTTTATAAAAATCAAAAAGTGGGAAAGTCTCTAGTTGAAAACAATGTTAAAGAAATAATTAAAAAAATTTATAGTGAGGCTGATAATAATAAATGTAAAATTCTCATACCTGAGGATTTTAATGTGTCAAAAGATTTTAATGGAAAATCTGTTACTAAAGACGAAAATAATATAGATAGCGATGATATAATATTAGATATAGGGCCAAAAACTCTTCAAAGAATTGAGGAAATAATTAAAGCCTCTAAGACTGTAATGTGGAATGGCCCTGCGGGATATATTGAAAATATTAACTTTGCTAAAGGCACAAACTCCTTAGCTAAAATTATTTCTGATTGTACTTCAAAAAAAACTTTATTATCTATTGTTGGAGGGGGAGATACTATTTCAGCAATAAACAAGAGTAGAATGTCATTGTCATTTACCCACTTATCAACAGCGGGTGGTGCATTTTTAGAATATTTAGAAGGAAAAGACTTGCCTGGAATAACTGTTTTAAAATAAATTTAAAAAATGTCTCTAGAAAAAATTGCAAAAAAAATGTGTGCTAAAGGCAAAGGTATACTAGCCGCTGATGAAAGTACTGGCACAATGGATAAAAGACTCAAAAGTGTCAATGTCGAAAGCACAGAAGAAAACAGACTCAAATTTAGAGAAACTCTTTTTAGCGCTGAAAGTATGAAAAATTTTATTGGAGGAGTAATTCTTTTTGATGAAACTATAAGACAAAAAACAAAATCAGGAGTTTCTATCTCAGAACTGATTTCTTCAAGTGGTTCAGTGCCTGGTATCAAGGTTGATAAAGGTGCAAAACCTTTGGCGGGATCAAGTGAAGAAACAATAACAGAAGGTCTAGATGGTTTAAGAGATAGGCTAAAAGATTATTACTCACTTGGAGCTAGATTTACAAAGTGGAGAGCAGTATATAAAATTGGTAAAACATTTCCATCTAAACAATCTATAAAATCAAATGCCCATGCATTAGCAAGGTATGCCGCGTTGGTTCAAGAGGCGAATATGGTTCCAATAGTTGAACCAGAGGTTTTGATGGATGGAGATCATGATATTGAAAAATGTTATAAGGTCACAACTGACGTCTTGAATGAATGCTATAATGAACTATCTATCCATAAAGTTGACTTGACTGGAACAGTCCTTAAACCAAATATGATAGTGCCTGGCTCAAAGTGCACTAAAAAAGTAGGCACAAAAGAAATTGCAAAAAAAACGATTGAATGTTTGAAAAAAAACGTACCTAGCAATGTTCCAGGTATTGCATTTTTATCAGGAGGGCAGTCTGAAATTGAAGCTAGTCAAAATTTAAATGAAATTAATAAATTAAATAATACAAATTTTTTAATTACGTTCTCTTATGGTAGAGCTCTACAACAAAGTGCTCTTAAAATGTTTGCCAAAGAAATGAGCAACAAAAAAAATATACAAAAAGTATTTAATCATCGAGCAAAAATGAATGGACTCTCGTCTAAAGGAGAGTGGACGGAAAGCTTAGAAAAAGAGACTATAGCTTAAATAAATTGAAAGAAAAAATTTATCTCATTTCTCCCCTAAAAATTAGGAGCAATTTTATAAAAGATTTAAAAAAAGTTTTATTATCTAATAAGATTAAATTTTTTCAGGTAAGATTTAAAAATCTTTCTGAGAAAAAAATTATTTCATTCGTAAAAAAAATTAGGCATACTATCAAAAATAAAAATATTAAACTTATCATTAACGATAGCTATATAATTGCAAAAAAGGTTGGTGCTGATGGTTGTCACTTAGGTCAAAAAGATGGCTCTCTAAAAGAAGCTAGGAGAGAATTAAAGAAAAAAATTATAGGGATTACATGTCATAATTCTAAAAAATTTATTAATAAGGCGATAATTGAGGATGCAGACTATATTGCAATTGGATCCTTCTTTAAGTCTAAGCTTAAACCTAAAGCTATTAGAGCAAATTTTAGTACATTAAGATGGGCGAGAAAAAAAACAAGAAAACCAATAGTGGCTATCGGGGGTATTAACAATAAAAATTATAAAAAAATTTTAAATAATGGAGCTAATTATATTGCAATTTCAAGTTTTATTTGGAATAACCCCAGCTTAAAGCCATGGGAAGCTATTAAAAAATTTAAATAAATGAAAATAAATGCTAACGAAATAAAAGTTGGAATGGTGATAGAGCATAAAGGTGATTACTGGAATGTTCTTAAGACCCAACATGTGAAGCCTGGAAAAGGTGGTGCATTTAATCAAGTCGAATTAAAAAGTATTTTAAAGGGTACTAAGCTAAACGAAAGATTCAGATCTAGCGAGACTGTAGAGAAAGCTGAGCTAGAGGAAAAAAAATACAATTTTCTATATCTCGATGATGAAAACTGTCACTTTATGGATAATAAAACATTTGAACAAATTTCACTCCAAAAAAATCTTACAGGAAATAAATATAAATTACTGAAAGAGAGCTTGGAGGTAACTATCACTTTCATGGAAGAAAAACCTATTTCGATTGAATTGCCTAAAAATATTGAATGTATTGTAAAATCTA
>MDTD01085962.1_pt1 | contig 11431 bp, 12 predicted proteins | sample 811221 | NCBI WGS metagenome assembly MDTD01 (sample SAMN05326646, study PRJNA326480) | marine metagenome | isolation source: seawater | place: Pacific Ocean: South West | collected 2011
AAATAGTAATTTTCAAGAAAATGAAAAATTGTTCAAAACTCTTTACAAAAAAAATTCTAGTTTAACTTTTGGTAATGTTTACAAAAATAATTATTTAGAAAGAATGAAAAAAATTTACATTCCAAAAGTTAATTTTTTGAAAACGGTGATAAAAAAACCTTTAAAAGTTTTAGATTATGGATGTGGAGCAGGTCATTTTGTATATGCTTTAAATTCAAAAGGTTATCAAGCTTATGGTTTTGAAATTAATGAAAATATGAAAAAGCTTGTTCCAAAAAGAATTGCTAATAAAATATTTTATTCTGGAGATCTAGAGAATGTAATTAATTCCAATAATATAGATTGCCTCTCTCTTATTAATGTTTTAGAACATCTAAAAGATCCAGATGAAATATGGAGTGAATTTGTTAATTCAAAAGCAAAATATATCTATATTTCAGTTCCTTTGCTTAGCTTTTCTGTACTTTTAGAACATGTTTTTCCCAGTGTATATCCTAAACAATTAGGTGGTGCTCATACACATCTTTATACAGAACAGTCTCTAAATTATATATTTAAGAAATATAAACTTAGAATTCTTGGAGAATGGTGGTTTGGTACTGATATCGCAGATTTAATTAGAAGTTTAATTGTTCAAAATAAATTTTATAATACAAAAAGTTTTAATAAACTATTAGATAAATACTTTAATAATTATCTTGATAAAATGCAAAATATTTTAGATGTTTCAAAAAAATCTCAAGAAGTACATATGGTATTAACAAAATGTTAAATAGCATAAAAAAAAATAAGAAAATTTATTTAATTGCAGAAGCTTGCGATAATCATTTTGGAAGTTTAGATAATGCAAAATTGATGATTAGATTAGCAAAAAAAAACGGTGCTGATATTATAAAATTTCAACATCATATACCTGATGAAGAAATGTTGCCTATAGTGCCAAAATCCAAAAATTTTAAATTATCTTTATACAAATTTTTAAAAAAATATGCATTAAAACTTAAAGATCACGAAATTTTAAAAAAATACTGTAAAAAAAATAATATAATTTATCTATGTACTCCATTTTCTTATAAAGCCGCAAAAGAGCTTAATGAATTAGGCGTATCTTTTTTTAAAGTAGGTTCTGGTGAATTTACAGATCTAATGTTTATAGAAAAATTATTGAAATTTAACAAGCCAATTATATTTTCTACAGGAATGTCTTCAGTAAATGAAATTAATTTTATGTATAGATACTTAAAAAAAAATAAATTTAAAAATCAACAAATTGCATTTATGAATTGTACAAGTGAGTATCCACCAAGAATAAACGATATAAATCTAAAATTTATTTTACAAATGCAAAAAAATTATTCAGACTTTACCATTGGACATTCCGATCATACAAATTCTATATATACTTCTTTATCTGCTGCATCTTTAGGTGCAAGAATTATAGAAAAGCATGTTTACTTAGATGATTTAAATTTTGGTCCTGATCGTGATGTTTCAATTAGTTTTAAACAGTTAAATCAACTATCAAACGGCCTAAATATAATTGAAAAAGCACTAGGTAAAAATAAAAAAATTTATCCAAAGGAACAAAAAATCAGGTCTTGGGCTAGGAGAAGTTTAGTGAGCCTTAGAGATTTATTTCCTGGAGAAAAAATAACAAAAAAAGATTTTTTTTCGAAAAGACCAGGCATAGGTATACCATCAAAAGACTATAAAAAAATTATAGGGAAAAAAGTAAAAAAAAAAATTAATAAAAATTCTCTTATTAGATTTACAGATTTTAAATAAATGAAATTATTATTCTTTACTGGTGCAAGAAGCGAGTGGGGTTATATTAGACCTATATTGGAAATATGTAAAAAAAAAAAAAATTAAATTTAACTTGTCAGTGAGTAATACACATTTATTAAATAATTTCGGTTATTCAAAGTCAGATATAATTAAAGATGGTTTTAAAATTGATGATGAAATTTTTATGACCTTAGATGGGTACAATGATGTTACAATGGCAAAATCTCTAGCAATATTTGGTCAATCTTTCAGTGATTTATTAAATAGAGTTAGACCAGACTGGGTAGTTCTTGCTGGAGATAGAGGTGAAACGTTTATGGCATCTGTAATTTCAGCATATATGAATATTCCAATAGCTCACATTCAAGCAGGAGAGTTATCAGGAAATATTGATGGTCAAGCAAGACATGCGATTGGTAAATTTGCACATCTTCATTTTGCATCTAATATTGATGCAGCTAAAAGATTAGAGAAACTTGGAGAGCAAAAATTTAGGATACAAAATTTAGGGGCTCCACAATTAGATGATATGCAAAACACCCAGAAAATTTTAATTGCTCAAAAAAAATTGGAAAAAAAATTTATAGAAATATCAAAAATTAATTATGCGTTATGTATATTTCATCCAGTAGTAGAGGAATATCAGAGAACAAAAAAAAATTACTCAATTTTGCATAATTTTTTAAAAAAACATGTTAAATTTAGAATTTGGATTTCACCAAACAGTGACTCAGGATCAAATATAATTAAAGACAGCTTCAATAAATTAAGGGACTCAAATGATTTATTGATAGATAATCTTCCAAGGTTTGAATATATAAGTCTACTAAAAAATTGTGATTTCATAATAGGAAACTCAAGCTCAGGTATTATCGAGAGTGCTTCCTTTAAAAAACCTTGTATAAATATTGGCAGACGGCAAAAAAATAGATTTTCGGTTAGAAACGTTGTTAATGTAGAAGTCATAAATTATATGAATTTATTAAAATCTTTTAAAATTATTAAAAACAAAAAATTTTTGTCTACTCTCAAAACAGTAAAAAATCCTTACGGAGACGGTAATTCAGCTAAAAAAATATTAAATAAAATTTTGAGTACAAAAATTAACGCAAAATTAATTAATAAAATGTTAACATACTAAAATGCAGAACAGAAAATTTATAATTCAGTCAGACTCAACAATTCTTCAAGCAATTGATAAAATTTCGAACAATTCATATAGAACAGTGATAGTATTAAATAAAAATAAAGTTTTGGGAGTAATAAGCGAAGGGGATATACTTAAATCTATATTAAAAAATATAGATTTAAAAGCTAACATAAAAATTTCAATGAATAAGTCTTTTAAATTTGTTAAAATTGGGCAAGAAGAAAAAGCAAAAGAAATATTTAAAAAACATTTAGTTGGTATTGTTCCAGTTTTAAATGACAAAATGCAATTAAAAAAAATTCTCAAAATAACAAGTATTTTCAGATGATAAGCTTACAGGACAAGATTTTTTTTGAAAAAAACGGATGGTGCGTAATTAAAAATTTTTTTTCAGACAAAGAACTTAATAAAGCAAAAATTCAATTAAAAAATTTTCTTAAAGAAAATTTAAATAATTATTCTGGAAGGGATATAAATTTTACAGGTGAAGAAAAAAAATTGAGTAAATTAAATTCTTTTCACAAATTAGATGAAAGTAAATATTTTAATAATCTATCAAAAACAAATAAAATTTCATCACTGGCAAAATTTTTTTTATCTTCAAGAAAACTTAAATTGAGAGCTTGTGAATTATTTGCAAAACCAGCAAAAATTGGCTTGGCTGCTCCAGTTCATCAAGACAATTATTATTGGTGCATAAAAGATCACAAAGCTTTAACTATCTGGGTATCTTTAAACAGAGCCACTGAAAAAAATGGAGGCGTATTTTATTTTAATGGATCACATAAATATGGAATTTTTGATCATGAACCTTCATTTAAAAAAGGAAGCTCTCAAAAAGTTAAAAATCTAGAAAAAATGAAAAACAGATTTAGTATTGAAACACCAGAACTTAATCCTGGCGATTGTTTAGTCCATCACTGTTTAACTGTTCATGGAAGTAATAAAAATATATCTAATTACTCTAGAAAGGGATTTACTTTTCAATTTGTAGATTTCAAATCAAAACTAGATATTAAACAAAAGAAAATTTATGAAAAATCTCTATACAAACAACTAAAATTAAAAAGAAATTAAATTTAATGCCCGGTTTTGAAATAATTAATTACAAGGAAAAAAAAGCTATAAATGATATATTTGATAAAAATGGTGGTGTATTGTTTGCCCATGGGTATGAAAAATTAAGAAAAAAATTCCATGTTAGAGAATTTGAAAAAAATATTTCCAGAAAATTCAAAATAAAAAATTCACTTGTTGTTTCCAGCGGAACTGCAGCTATAAAGATTGCTTTAAAATCATTAGGTATAAAATCTGGTGACGAAGTTATTACTCAATCTTTTAATTTTATAGCAACAATTGAAGCGATTATAGATACTGGAGCTAAACCTATAATTTGTGGAATAGATAAAAATTTAAACATGGATATAAATGATCTAAAAAAAAAAATATCAAAAAAAACTAAGGCAATAATACCAGTTCATATGTTAGGGCAATCTGTAGAGATTGATAAAATTGTTAGTGTTGCAAAAAAAAATAAACTCTTTGTAGTCGAGGATAATTGCGAGTCTGTTGGAGGTAAATTTCGTGATAAACATCTCGGTACTTTTGGTCATCTTGGAATTTTAAGTTTTGATTTTGGTAAAACAATAACCACAGGTGAAGGTGGTGCAATATTAACTAATAACAGTAAACTTTTTAAAATTTGTAAAGAATATCACGATCATGGGCACAAGAATTCAAAAAATCTTACTAGAGGAAACGACATAAGATCAAGAGTAGGTTTTAACTATAGAATGACCGAGTTACAAGCTGCTATAGGAAAAGTACAATTAAAGAAACTAAATTTTATATTGAAAAATAATAAGAAAAGATATTTTGAACTGTTCAAAAATTTATCAAAAAAATTTTTTATTAGAAAAGATATAAAACACTCAAGGGGAATAAATGATACCTTTATTTTTCTTGTGGAAAAAAAAAATACCAGAGAGAAAATTATAAAAATTCTTAAAAAATATAAAATAGGAACAAAAAATCTGCCAGATGCTATTAAATGGCATTGCTCTTACTATTGGAACCATGCTATGGAAAAAAAACAAATTAAAAACTCAAAAACTAGCAAAGAAATATTGAATAAATATATTTCAATACCAATATTTATAAATAAACCTTTAAAAACATATAGAAATTTATCCGAAGAAATTTCAAATATAAATTAAGTAAAGTGAAGAATATTTTGTGTTTTATTCCTGCTAGAAAAGGATCTAAAGGAATAAAAAATAAGAATTTAATTAGAATTAATAAAAAACCTTTAATTTACTACACCTTAAGACAAGCTTATAAATTAAAAAAAACTCACAAAGTTGAAATTAAAATATCAACCGACTCAAAAAATATATTAAATTATGCAAAAAGAAATTTTAAATATAAATTCGACTATTTAAGACCTTCTAAGTTGGCCAAAGATAAAAGCAACGTAATTGATGCTGTCTTTCACTCTTTAAGTTGGTTTAAAAAAAAAAATATAAATTTTGATACTATCATATTATTACAACCAACAAATCCTTTGAGATTTGAAAATGAAATTAAAAACAGTTTGAATTTATTTTTTAAAAAAAAACTGTCATCGCTTATGTCTGTCACTCCCATTAGAGAACACCCCTCTGAAACAATTAAATTATCAAAAACAAATTGGAAATATTTAGTAAATCCACCCAAAAATCATGGAAGACAAAATTTTGCAAAAAATTATTATTTTATAGATGGTACAATTTTTATTGTAAAAAATAAGTTTCTTCAAAAAAATAAAAAATTTATATTATCTGGAATAACCTATCCTTATATTTTAAAAAGAACCTGGCCAGTAGATATAGATTATTATGATGATAAATTGATTGCTGAAACTTTTATAAAAAAAAATAAAATTGGATAAAATTTTAATATTATTCGAAAATAAATTGCATAAAAATGTGATTAATAAATACGGTATAAATATCTTAAGGAATCATTATGATATTTTTTTGTGTGATTTATCTAAATATATAAAAGGAAAAAATGAAAATTACACTTATGATGAAAATTATGAGTCTTTTGAATTCATTGATGTAAAATATTTTTGTTCCAAGCTCGAGGAATATAACTTTAAATTTGTATTGGATTTCTTAGCGTATTCAAAAAAAGCCTTCAAACTAAGAAAAATTCTAGAAAAGCAAAAATTAAAGGTTATAAAAAAACAAGGAGCCTCTCCAACATTGAATTCTATAAAAAATAAATTTTTTATTAGTAATTTTAAATACCTAGTTAATTATTATAACTCAAAAAACTATAAACACGATATTGGAATTTCTGAGAGTTTAGTATCTGATAAAAATTTTTTTATAAAAAAAGCCAAAAAAAGAATTTATTCTCACTCAATAGATTATAACGATTATTTAAATTTTAAAGGCGAGTACTATAAAAATGACAAAAAATATGCTGTGTTTATTGATGATATGATAAGCAATCATCCCGATTATAATTCAATTCATAAAATTCACCCCCCAACAGATTATGATACTTATTTAAATGAGATAAATTTTTTTTTTAATAGATTTGAAGATCAAACTGGTATTGAAATAATCATTTCTCCGCATCCAAAAGCAGATGAAGATTATAAAGAAAAACTTAGATCAAGTAGAAAATGTATTGAAAAAAAGACTTTACAATTAATCAAAAATTGCGAATTAGTATTTACTCATGAAAGCACTGCCATATCCTTTCCAGTAATTTTTCAAAAACCGATTATTTATCTTAAAAATAACCAAATTATTAAAAGTTGGATGAGTAAATTCATTGATTTAAAAGCGCAAAATACTGGCTCAAAAATTATAAATATATCTAATGTAAATGATTTTAATCTAAATATTAATAATATTTTAAGTATTGATATGAATAAATATTTAATTTACAAAAAAAATTATATTAAACATCCAAATAGTAAAAATATGGATACATGGATGTTTTTGATAGAAGAACTTAAAAGTTTATAAAAAAATGTTAAATGTATTAGTTACGGGTGGAAGTGGATTTCTTGGATCACACGTTTGTGATGAACTTATAAAGAAGAAATTTAGAGTAATAAATTTTGATTTATTAAAAAGAAATGACCAAAATGAAAAGATTAAGTACATAAATGGTGATTTAACTAAAATCAGCGACATTAATAAAATAAAAAATTCAATAGATTATATTTTCCATTTTGCTGGATTTGCCAACTTAAATCTAGCTCTTAAGAGACCTTTAGATACTTTTTCAAAAAACATAGAAGCAACGATTAATTTACTAAATTTTGCAAAAAAAAAAAAAATTAAAAAATTTATATTTGCAAGTTCAATTTATGTTAATAGTAAAGAGGGTGGTTTTTATAAATCAAGTAAGGTAGCTTCTGAAAGTTATGTAAAAGAATTTCAAAATATATATGGCATTAATTATACAATATTAAGGTTTGGATCATTATATGGATCTAGGCCGAACCCTGAAAACGGAGTATATAATCTTATAAAGAATGCATTAAAAAATAAAAAAATTACATACATTGGTAATCCAGAGGCAACAAGAGAATATATTCACGTTAAAGATGCTGCGAGGTGTTGTATGGAGATATTAGATAAAAAATATTCTAATAAAATTATAAACATAACAGGACATACACCTATTAAGGTATCAGAATTTTTGAAAACTATAGCAGAAATTATGTCAATAAATAAAAAAAAGGTTATTTTTAAAAACAGAAAATATCCCGGTCATTACGTTAGGACACCTTATTCAATAGACGATGAAATTTCACATAAGCTAACTTTATCAACTCATATTGATCTTGGAGAAGGGATTAAGGATTTAATAAAACAAATTAAATATGAATTATAAATTAATTTCCCAATTTAGAAAAAAGATTAAAACAAAAAAATCGTTAATTGGAACATGGATTCAGTCTCCTTCAACAACTAATGCCGAGATACTTGCTAAAAATGGATATGACTGGGTTGCAATAGATATGGAACATGGCCAAATAGATTGGAAAACTCATGAAGATCTTGTGAGAACAATTGAAGCTTGTAATACAATTCCATTAACAAGAATTTCGCAACCATCAGTTAATGATATTAAGCATGCATTAGATTCTGGTTCATATGGAATAATTATTCCAAATTTGAGAAATTTTGATGAGACCAAAAAAATTTTAGATTACTCAATTCTTCCACCAAAAGGAAAAAGAGGCGTGGGTTTTTGTAGAGCCAATAGTTTTGGAAAGAATTTTGAACAATATATGAATAATTTTAAGCCTATATTAATTCCAATGCTAGAAAACATTGAATTTTTTAATAACTTAAAAAAAATCAAGAAAATAAATGATATAGATATAATATTTTTAGGCCCATATGATTTTTCTGCATCTATAAATAAAACTGGAAATTTTAAAGATAAAATGTTTAAAAATTATGAAAAAAGTTTCCTAAACCAATTTAAAAACCATAGAATCAAACCAGGCATTCATTTAGTGTCACCAAATTATAAAGACATAAAAAAGTTAACTTCAAGAGGATATAGATTTGTTGCATTTTCTACCGATACACAATTTCTAAATTACGCATCAAATATTAAAATTAATAATTAATTTATGTCCTTAAGTATTAATTGCCCATTATGTAAAAATTTAAATAGTACAATCACGGTTGTCACAAAACATGTTTATGGTAGAGAAGGATCAGCTTTTTATTTGTGTAATTCGTGTGAGGTGATTTTCCAATACCCAATGTTATCAGAAAAAGATGAAAAAATATTTTATAAAAAAGAATTTGAAAATTTTATGCAAAAAAGAACAGGGAAAAAGAATTCTTGGACAAAGATTGACGAACATTTAAAAATTAATGAAGATAATAAGCAGAGACGTTATAATTACTTAAAAAAGTTTACTAAGGGTAAAAATAAAATACTTGAAATTGGTTGTTCATCTGGATTTATGCTTTATGACCTAAAAAATAAAGGTAACACTTGTCATGGAATAGAACCATCAGGTTTTTTTCAAAATTATTTAAAAAAAAATAAAATTAAATTATTTCCAAATATGAAAAAATTAATTAAACAGAAGGCAAGCTATGATATAATAATGCATTTTTTCGTTTTAGAGCATATAAGAAATCCAAAAGATTTTCTGTTAGATCAATTATCTTTATTAAAAAAAAATGGGAAAATAGTTTTTGAAATACCATGTTATCAAGACGCCCTGCATAAAATTTATGATATACCTGAATTTGAAAGATTTTACTGGTCCGTGGCTCATCCCTGGTACTTTAATGAAAATTCACTTAAATTTTTATTAAAAAAACTAAAGAAGAAGTTTAAAATTATTAGAGATCAAAGATATGACTTATCAAATCATTTATTCTGGATGAAAAATGGAAAACCGGGAGGTATGAAATATTATTCAAAATTTTTAGGAGAGAGTATTGAAGAAAAGTATAAAAAAAATTTGATTTCCAAGGGATATTTCGACACTCTTGTAGGAATTATTTACAATTGAAAAAAAAAATATTAATAACAGGAGTTGCTGGTTTTATAGGATCATCAATTGCAAAAAAATTCCTAGATAAGGGCTTTAAAGTATTCGGTGTAGACAACTTATCTTCAGGAAATTTATCAAATATTCCTAGAAAAGTTGAATTTATTAAACATGATTTGTCTAAAAAAGGACTTGAAAAGAAAATAGATAAAAAAATTGATTATCTTCTTCATTTAGCTGGCCAATCTTCTGGCGAAATAAGTTTCGAAAATCCAGTTGAAGACTTAAAAAAAAATACGATTTCAACTTTAAACTTAATTGAAATTTTCAAAGAAAAAAAATTAAAAAAATTTTTGTACGCAAGTTCTATGTCCGTATATGGAGATCACAAAATTCAACCGGTAAATGAAAGTTTTAAATTAAAACCAAATTCTTGTTACGCTGTCGGAAAAATTGCATCAGAGCAATACTTAAATATTTACAAAAAAAAAATCCCTTTTTTAAATATGAGAATGTTCAATGTTTATGGACCGGGACAAAATATGAAAAATTTAAAACAGGGAATGATTAGTATTTACTTATCTCAAGCTCTAAGCAAAAAACACATAGTTGTTAAAGGATCTGTAAACAGATTTAGAGATTTCATTTATATAAATGATGTTGTTGATATATGGTATAAATGTACTTTAAATAAAGCATCAAATATTTCACTCAATATTGGATCAGGAAAAAAAACTTCAGTAATATCAGTATTAAAGATATTAGAAAAAGAGCTTGGAATTACTTATTCGGTTACAAAAAATACTTTAGGAGATCAAAATGGAATATATGCAGATATTCGTAATTTAAAAAAAATATGCAAAAAAAAAAAATTTGTAAATATCCAAAATGGTTTAAAAGAATTTATTAATTATGAAAAAAGTCAATAATGAATTACATTTATAATTTTCAAATAAAAAAATATTTTAAAATCGATGAATTATAATATTTATCTTATTATCATATCAATAATTGTAGTTTTAATAATTTTATTATTTTACAAAAAAAGACGGGAGTCACTTAATTTAAAGAAAAAAAATAAGGATAACAAACCTGATGATATTTATCCATTGTGGTAATTTTAATTTATAATAACAAAACTCGTAACTTGTAAGAATTATATATTTTTTGTGAATAGAGAACCAACATATAAAATTGTCCCTCAGATGAAAATATACGATAATATTGGATGGAAATGGCTTCCCTTTGTAATGTTTTCGCAAGTTCCAAATTTTAGGTCACAAGTTTTAAACACTGATATTAATGGTTTTAGATATAATTCTATAAAATCAATTGTTAATAAAAGTATTTTAAATAAGATTAACGAAAAAGATAATTATATAATTTTAGGAAACTCAACTGCTTTTGGTGTAGGCGCAACGTCGGATCATTTTACAATATCTTCAAATTTAACTGATGATAAATCAAATTTTATAAATCTAGCTTGCAGAGCTCACGTTGGATTTCAAGAATTGATTTCTTTATTTTCGAATTTTCAAAAAATGGAAAATATTAAAAAAATAATAATCATATCTGGAGTAAATGATTTTTATTTATCAAAAATTTTAGAAATAAATTATCCAGACAATTTTTATTTCTATTCTGTTTTCAGTGAAAATATGAATAAAATTAAAATCAACTTGTCAAAGAAGGTTGCAAAATATTTTTTAAATATTTTTTTTCCGAACATATTAGACGATGAAAACATTCATAAAATAAATAAAAATAATATATTAAAATTTTTAAGTTCTTCTAAATTTAGAGAAAAATTTAATTTAGAAAAAAATTTAGAAACGTTAACATTAGAACAAAAATTTGAAAGAAATTTCAAATTATATAGTTTATTAAAAAATTATTTTAATTGTGAGGTACAATTTTACATGCAACCTGTTTTGCAATGGTCAAAAGATATGTCAGAA
>MDTD01151967.1_pt1 | contig 11431 bp, 9 predicted proteins | sample 811221 | NCBI WGS metagenome assembly MDTD01 (sample SAMN05326646, study PRJNA326480) | marine metagenome | isolation source: seawater | place: Pacific Ocean: South West | collected 2011
ATTTTTGCAAATATCCCTACCTAAAAAATCATCCGTTCATTCTGATAACTGTTCACAGAAGAGAGAATTTTGGATCAAAGCTTAGAACCATTTGTAATTCAATTGATATGTTAGCAAAAAAGTTTAACGATCATATCTTTTTATTTCCGGTTCACTTTAATCCTAGTGTTAGAAAAGAAGTGCTAAAAATATTAGATTCAAAATCAAAAAATAATGTCATCTTAATTGATCCTGTGAAATATGATGAAATGGTTTTTCTTATGTTAAAATCCAAATTCATATTGACAGACTCAGGTGGTATTCAAGAGGAAGCACCAAGCCTAGGAAAGCCTTTGATTGTAATAAGGGAGAAAACAGAAAGATTGCAAGGTGTTAAGGAAGGGGCTTCAATTCTAGTAGGTTCAAATGAGAATAAAATTATTGAAGCTGTATCGAAACTGATTAATGATAAAATAACATACAGAAATATGTCCAAAATAAATAATGTATATGGTGACGGTACAGCATCAGAAAAAATAGTCAAACATTTAGTTGAAAATTTTAGCTAAAAACAAAAACAAACTTATTTTACATATAACTTCATCACCGCATGCTTACAGTGGTTCTGGAGGAAGAACCAGAGTGCTTGCAATTCAAAATTTGCATAAAAGATTAGGTTATGATACAAAAATAATATGCTTGGTATCCTTATCCAATTTTTTTAAGCCATTCAAACTATTTGATGCAAAAAAAAAACTTGCCTTAGAAGCAAAGTCAAATGTGAGCTATATACCAACTATAATTACTAAGAATAATTATCTATTAATTCTGCTGAGAGACCAAATATCAATTTTTGTTTTAAATATTATATTAAAATTAAATAAACCTTATCTAATCTATTGTCATGGAACGAATGAATCTTATCTTGGTCTTCAATTGAGAACAAAATCAAAAAAAGTAATAGCAGACTTACACGGTGCTGCTCCAGAAGAATTTATATATAGGACTAAAAAAGGAAAGGATAATTTATTATTTAAACATTTAGAAAAGCGCGAATTATATGTCATCAAAAATGTTTCAAAACTGGTAACTGTAAGTAAAATGATGATCGATCACATTGAGAAAAAATTCTCATTTATTCCAAATAACATAAAAGTCATTCCATGTCTTACTGTTAAACCAAAATACTTTAAAACAAGAAAAATTATTAGAGAAGAACTGGAACTAAAAAATAAGATAGCATTTGTTTATTGTGGCTCATATAGAACCTATCAGTTGATTGATAAAACATTAGAATTATATTCATCAATTAACAAAAAAATACCTAACACTAAATTATTTATTTTTACAAACAATCAAGATGAAATTAAAAGAGAAATTGAGTTGATAAACTTACCAATAGAAAATTATAGACTTATGAGTCTTGAAAGAACTGAGGTTGACACATATCTAAATGCTATGGACTTTAGTTTACTACTTCGAGATAATAGCATTTTAAACATAGTCTCCTCTCCGACTAAGTTTCCTGAATATTTAATTAATGGTTTACCAGTAATCACAACAGATTATGTTGGAGACTACAGCGAACAAGTTAGAAAACATAAGCTCGGATATGTTTTGTCAGACTATCTATGCGATAATAATTTAATAGACTTTATTATAAAAACGAACGCAAACAAAAGGATAGTCAATCAAAAGTGTAAAAATTTTGCAAATTCTACTTTAATATGGGATAATGCGATAGATACCTATGAAGAATTATTTAAATAGGTTACATCACAATGAATAGATTTAATTCAGACTATCCAAAAGAATTAATTGAGGCCATAAAATTTGTAAAAGGGGATAGTTACCAAGATGAAATAAGAAGAGATATCGACCCAACATATCTTAAAAGAGAGTTGAAATATTCAATATTGTCCTATGTAGAACCATCTAGGTTTGATGGAAAGAACCTACTTGATTTTGGATGTGGCACTGGTAGCTCTTCAATAAATCTATCCAGGCTTTTGAATAATACAAAAATTATAGGTATTGATAATGATGAAACTTTAATTGATCTAGCCAAACAAAAGTTGAGGCATTATGGATATACTAACCTTAAATTTTTTGAAAGTAGTAGATTTTTAAGTGATAATTCCATCGAGTACGATTTTATTCTATTGAGCGCAGTACACGAGCATTTGACAAAAAAAGAAAGAATATCTTTAATGCCCATGTTATGGAAAAAATTAAAATCGGGTGGTATAATCTTCATAAACCAAACACCTTTTAGGTGGTCACTATTTGAAAATCATACCTCTAACTTACCGTTGATTAATTATATGTCAGATAGTTTAGCAATAAAATTTGCAAAAAGATTTTCTAGACGCGTGAGAAAGAATGAGACATGGCATGAATTATTAAAACGAGGAATTAGGGGGTCCACGATAAATGAAATTATTGGACAATTAAATCTTTACGATAAACGTGATACATTACCGAGTTTATTGAAGCCAAAAAACTATAATATAAATGATATAACAGATTTATGGTTAAAACTATCTGATCCCCACAAGACAAATCCTATAAAGCGTTTATTTTGGTTGATAAATAAAATATTTCAAAGGAGTTTTGCATTACAATTCCTTCCCTATATCAATATAGCAGTAAAAAAGATAGAAATAAAATCGAAAGAATCATCAAAATATGATTTACTGGTTCCATCAATAGTACCTGTATGGAAAAATAGTCAATCAAATTATTCATTAGGTGGCTTTCCTCTGCAAATTAATTCGCTGACTAAAATATTTAAAAGGATAATGATTGCATTGCCCTTGTCAAACTCAAATAATCCCTCTGGTTTGATCAAATATGAAAAAGATAAAGTAGATTTACTACCTTTAAAAAATCCTGTTGGTGAAAATTATTTTAGGAAATTATTATTACCATATTGGTTAGTTTGTGAATCTGGTAAAATCATCAAATCGATTCGTAATTCGAAAGCTGTATATTGCCCATTGCCTAGTGATATTGGTTTAATATATTTGATTTTTGCAATCATTTTTAAAAAGAATATTTTTATAAGGCACTGTGGTACTTGGGCCAACAAGTCAACATTCGTAGATAGATTTATCTATTGGCTTTTAATTAAAATTGCCTCGGATAAAGTTGTGGTAATGGCTACAGGCGAATCTAAAAAAATCCCTGATAGAAAGAATCCTCATATTAAATGGATTTTTTCAACATCAATTACTGCCTACGAATGGAGCAATATAATACCTGCAGAGCCATGGAGCGGTAGCGGTAAATTAAAACTTGTATATGTAGGCAGACTCTCAAAAAATAAAAATGTGGCTTCAATCATCATTGCAGCAGATCTTCTTAGAAAGACCAATAATGATTTCCATATAGATATTTTGGGCAGTGGTCATCAAGAAAAACATTTAAAATCTTTAACAAGGGACCTTAACCTTCAAAATGAGATTACATTCCATGGGAGTGTTCATCACAGAGATGTAATCAAATATCTATGTAGAAGTCATTTATTTCTTTTTCCAACAAAAACAAAAGAAGGTTTTCCCAAGGTTCTTATTGAGGCAATGGCCTGCGGCTTACCGTCAATTGCTACTAAAGTATCAGTGATACCGTATTTACTTAATAAAAAATGTGGTATTACACTTGATCAAACAGATCCTAAATCTGTTTACAAATCAATTATGAAGATGATAAATAATCCTCAGTTAATGAAATCTATGGGTGAAGAGGCCCGTATTAGAAGCAAATCTTATACAATGGATAGCTGGATAAAAATTATTAGCAAAAGACTGAAGACTGCGTGGAGCTTAAAATAAGACACTTTATACAAGCTCCAGTTGTAAACTTATTTTATTATTCTGGGGTGGCCTTCCTTTTCAGGAAACTTCTTGCGAAAGGAGGAAAATATGTTCTCATGTTCCATGGTGTTTCATCAGTGAAAAGACCTAGTATTGATAGGAAAGTTCAACCACATCTATCAAAAGATGAATTTGAATCTATTATTTTTTGGTTAAAAAAGAACTTTAACCTTTTAGATCCAAAAGATTTAATGGATTCAAAAGAAGAAGGGGTTCTGCTCACCTTTGATGATGGTTTTCATAATAACTTTTCAAATGTATTACCATTATTATGCAAATATTCAATTCCTGGATTATTTTTTATTCCAACTCAACATGTAGAAAACCCAAAAAACTGGTTACATTTCATAAAAATAAAAGCAGAGAAAAACGTTAACCTATTTGGCTTAAATAAAAGTATCCAGTCTGATTTGTTTGATGGAATTTCAAAAAAAAATCTTGCACAAATGGCTGATAATCCCCTGGTTACAATAGGCAGCCACTCAGTTTCACACCCATTATTATCAAAATGTTCTCAATTAGATCTTAGAAACGAATTAGTCAATTCAAAAGAGTATTTAGAAAACATAATTGGGAGACCGGTCAAATATTTTGCTTACCCATCTGGTGATTATAATAAAAAAGTAATTAATGCTGTTAAAGAATCAGGATATGAAATGGCATTTGGTATTGATAAGATTCAAAATCTTGGGCAATTAAATTTTGAAATTCCAAGAATTGGTATTTACTCTAGTGACATCCCATATTTAGCTGCCAAACTTAGTGGACTTTATTCAGGTCCTGTAATTCTGTAGCAATTGATTTTGAAAAAAAGTAATATAATATATTTTATTGGTCAAATAGGATTAGGAGGTAGTGAGAAGCAACTTTATCTTCTTTTAAAATATCTAAATAGAACTGATTTAGTATTCCATGTAATAGTATTTAATAATAGTCCATACGGCGACCTTAAAAGGGAGTTATTTAAAATTGGTGTAAAATTATATTTTTTACCCAAGGATAAAAAAACCATACTTGAAAGATTCATTTACCTTTATAAGCTAGTAAAAAAAATTAATCCAATTCTTATACATTCATGGACTATCCACGATAATGCATATGCAGGTATATTGGGTAAAATATTAAATATTAAATCTGTAGGCTCAATGAGAGGATCAATGTATGGAACAGGATTTACAAATCTTTCTTATGTTTTAAAACAAACTTCTCTTAGGATTGTTGATGTTTTAATTGTGAATGCTAAAAGTTTGAAAAAAGAGGCAATTGATTTTGGTTTACCAGAAAAAAAAATAAAATATATATCGAACTGTGTAGAAGTTTATAAAGATAATAGAACCATTAGTAAAGAATTTATTGTTTGCTGTATTGGTAATCTTAGAAAAAATAAAAATCATTCTTTTTTTATTAATATTATGAAAGATGTTATTGATGATATCCCCCTTGCCAAAGGATGGATTATTGGTCAGCCCGTTGATGATGAACCAAATGTTCAAAATGAGCTAACAAATGAAATTAGGATTCATCAACTCGAGGAAAAAGTATACCTTCTTGGTTTTCAGTCGAATATTATAAAACTGTTAAAAAAATGCTCTATTCTGGTAGTATCTTCAAAAAGTGAAGGAATGCCTAATGTCGTTTTGGAGGCAATGTCAATTGGGATTCCGGTTATTTCCTCAAATGTTGGAGGCCTTTCAGAATTGATTCATCATGGCAAAAATGGATTATTATGTAGCATTAAAAATAAAACCGAATTTGCTGATGCAATTAAACTTCTGTTGACAAAAACACATTTGAATAGAAAGTTAGGAGCAAATGGTAAAAAATTTATATTGGCACGTTATCTCCCAAGCAGAACAGTTCATAGGTTTAATAATTTTTACTTTGATTTATTAGGAATTTGAGCAATTAAAGTAAGAATGATCGCCATTCCACATATTATTCCTATCAATAAGGTTTTAAAGAGCAAAGTGAATCAATTCTTTACAGATCATTTTAGCCAAAGAAAAGCAAAATTTTTAATTGATCATGGTGAGTGGCATTATAGAGGAAATGAAAATAGGTTTGCAATGCTGCTTGACGATAAAATAATTGGTTATTTTGGAATAATTCCTGCCTCAATAAACAAATATAATGTTAAATCTGAAGCATTATGGTGGATAGATCTAGTAATTAATAAAAAGTATCGGGGTTTGGGATATCAAAGCATGATCGATGAATACGTTAGAAATAGACCAGAAATAAAATTAGGTATCCCTAACCAATCTGCCGCAAAAATACACACCAAACACAAATGGTTAGTCAAGAAAGATCCCAGAGTTTTTCTCTTTCCAATTAATCCAAAAATTTCTTTTTTATCAAAAAAAGAGTATTCAAAATATGGTATTCTTTTAAGAATTTTTATTTCTGTGATTTCTCCTGTTGTTAAACTCATACTTCATTTCATAAAAAAATACCAAGTTAAATGGACTGTAGAGATCGTGGATCCATCTCCAAATCTTCTACAAGACATATTTTACTTAAACAAGGACAGTAAACATATTACCACTTGGAGAGATACTGATTATCTAAACCACAGATATTTAAAATCACCAAAAAAAAATGAATTACGATATTTCGTATGCAAAAAAAACAATACGATCTCTCATTATTGCATTATTCGAACAATATCAAAAAATGGTAATAAAATCATTAGAATACTAGATCTCTATGGAAATTTCCATGATATTGAATGTATTGCCGATTTATTAAAGGCTGTAATTAAGGAAGCATATAATATAAATGCTATCCAAGTCACAGCTCTTAACTGTTCTAAAAAATTAAATAAAGTTTACAGACGTTGTGGTTTTATCATAAGTAGAAGATCAATGTTCTGTTATTATGAAAATGACCTAAGTCACTTAAATCATAGAAATAATGAAATTTATTTTACTCTTGGTGACAGTGACAATGATGATAATGGATAGATGATTAACATGATTTTACGTCTTATCATTTCACATATAATACTTGCCTTACTAATTAGATATAATCCAGTTTTTTCAACTATGCATGCCTATTTGGTATGGTTCTTTGGATTATACTTAGTTTTTAAAGATTCTAACGCAAATAGAATTATTATTCTAATCGGATATGTAATCGGTTCTGAATTACTTTGGCGTGGTTTTGCAACAAATGTATTTTGGGAATATGGTAAAATAATAACTCTATTTTATTTGATAATTATACTCACCAGAATTGGATTAAATAAAAATAATAATAAAATAGGAATTATGTATGTTTTGTTATTACTACCATCATTTTTTGCTATTGAATCATTTAATCGTACGGATGTATCTCATGCCTTGTTAGGACCAATTCTAATGGGAATATCACTTACAGTTTTCAAAAATATTATAATAGATAGATCACTCCTTTTAAAAATATTGATGTTCAGTTTGATGCCAATTGTTTCATTATTGGTTATAACCTTGATTAGTACACTAATTGAGGGAAATTATGATTATGTATCTGCATACCTTCATAGGATTGAAACAGGAGGGATAGGTCCAAATCAAGCTAGTAACATATTAGGTTTAGGAGCTTTGTTTGCTTTCTTAATTGTTCATCTTGGTCAACAAAGAGAAAAAACTATCTTCCAGTTCCTTGGAATAATTTTAATAATTCAAACAGTTCTTACTCACAGTAGAGGTGGTTTTTGGAACATTATTTTATCAATATTTATTTTTTATTTCTTTCAAATTACCAGTACAAAAAAGAAATTTAGATTAATTGCTGGAACATTGCCTATAGTTCTTACTTTCTATTATCTCATCTTCCCATTTTTAGATAACATTTCTCGCGGTTCAATAATCTCTCGATTCTCTGACGCAGATTTATCAAGTCGTGAAGAAATTCTTGCTACCGAATTGGATGCATTTAGAAAAAATCCATACTTTGGGATTGGTCCCGGTCAATCAAGGAAATACAGATTAGAGAACTACGGAAACTATAGACATTCTCATACAGAATATACAAGGCTATTAGCAGAACATGGAATTTTTGGTGTTGCAACTCTTTTCATATTAATATCATTGATTATAAGCATAATAAAAAATAAAAAAGGTATTTATAGAAGTATTTCCTTAACAATACTATCATGGAGTTTACTATTCATGATTCATTCAGCAACAAGATTGGCTGCTCCTTGTATGCTATTTGGATTTGCTTTTTCTAGGTTCAATTTTGATCAAATAGGTGATATAAAATAAAAATTCTAATTGTCACAAGTGAATATCCTCAAAAAGATAGATTGAACGATGTTCCTTGGTTAAAAGATCAAGTATCATTTTTGATGAAAAAGGGCGTTGGAATAACTATTTTTAAACTTCCCAACGGTTCAATAATCTCCAGAATTAAATCTATAATATCTCTTAGACTATTAATTAGAACAAAAAGATATGATTTTATTCACTGCCATTGGGGGTTTAATACTATCTTTGCTTATAATCATAAGATTCCAATTATAACCACATACCATGGGAGTGATTTACAAGGAGTAATCGATAAATCTGGGAAACTAATAATCAAAGCTTATGTTTTAATCTTCTTTTCTAGGCTATCTACATATATTTCTAAGGCAAATATATTTGTTTCAGAGCGACTTTTAAGATCCGTTCCAAGAAAAATCATTAATGAGACAAATATTATTTTACCAATGGGCTACAACGAAAAAAAGTTTAGGCCTTTGAATAAAATTGAATCAAAAAATAAGCTTGGTTTAAGTAAAAAGAAAAAATATGTTCTCTTTGCAGGCAATTATTCTCAAAATGTAAAAGGATACCTTTTAGCTGATGAAGTGATGAAAATTTTAGATGAATCATTTGAAATAATAAAATTAGACTATGCTCCCCACGATGATATTATTGATTACATGAATTCATCTGAAGTTTTACTAATGACATCATATTCTGAGGGTGCCCCTGTAATAGTTAAAGAGGCACTTGCTTGCGGGTTACCAGTTGTATCAACAGATGTAGGAGATGTAAAAAATTTAACAAAATTATATCCAAATTGTTTTGTTGTTAAAACCCGAGATCCTCAAGAAATTGCATCGCTAGTAATTAAGAGTACTAACACCAAAATTCAAAATCTTTCGTTTAAGGGGATTACAGCCTACACTGGAGAGAGAATGAATAATAAATTATACAAATTTTACAGAAGATTATATGTAAATAAATGCCATCGATGAAAAACATTCAATATATTAATTGGGATAAAACTAATTGGACAAGGGCTCTTAATTTCCTTGATGAAAATAAAACAGCTGACTTTGAAAATAAAAATGTTTTAGAGTTGGGAGGCGGAGAAGGTTCTCTCTCAATGTGGGCCTCTCATAATGGTGCAAAAGCAATTTGCAGTGATATTATTAAACCTGGATCTCTAGTTTTGAATAAATTATATAAAGAAAAAGTTAGATTCGAAATTATTGATGCACAGGATATTCCTTACGAAAATCACTTTGACTTTATAATCTTCAAATCCTTACTCGGTGGTATTGGCCGTAATAATTTGTTTGAAAAACAAATTGTTGTCATGGAACAAATTAAAAAATCACTTAAGAAGAATGGTGAATGTCTATTTATGGAGAATATGAAAGGAACAATTCTTCATCAAATTTATAGGAATAGGTATGGCACTGGTAAAAATGATTGGAATTATCCAAGTTTTAAAGAATTTTATAAAATGTCAAATATTTTTAAGGATGTAAAGTTTAACACTTATGGTTTTTTTGGTAGTACTCGTAAAATGAAAAAAGATCTTAGAGCAAAATTTGATTATAACTATGATAAATATCTTCCTGAAAATTGGCGCTATGTTTATGCAGGAATTTATCGCAAATGAAAGTATCGATTATCTTACCAATAAGGAATGAAGAGCGATTTATCAGTAAGACTCTGCAATCAATTATTGAGCAAAAATTTAAAGGTGAATTGGAAATTATCATTTCAGATGGGTTATCAAATGATGGAACATTGGATATAATTAAAAAATTCCAAAAAAAATATAGATACATAAAACTAATTAGAAATAATGCTAAAATTGTACCTGTTGGGTTTAATAAAGCTTTAAGTTTTGCTAAGGGTGATATCATTATACGAGTAGATGGGCATTCCACACTTGAGACTGATTTTATAAATAACTCCATAAAAATGTTAAATAAAAAAAATGCTAGTTGTGTTGGTGGTCCTACAAAACATTTTTCAAATACTTTTATTGGTAAAAATATATCTATTGCACAATGTTCATATTTTGGTGCCGGTGGTGCATCATTCAGAACAGGCGTAAGAAAGGGGAAATATGTCAATACTCTGGCTTTTGGAGCTTACAATAGAGCTGAGTTCTTAAAAGTAGGAGCCTATGATGAAGAGCTAATTCGTAATCAAGATGAAGAGTTTAATTATCGAATAGTTAAAAATGGCGGAAAAATCTGGATTGACCCTTCCATTAAATCAATATATTATGTACGAAATTCTATACTTAAACTCTTCAGCCAGTATTTTTATTATGGCTTTTATAAAGTCAGAGTTATACAAAAAATAAAGTCAATATTTTCATTCAGGCATTTTGTACCAGCTATATTTGTTTTAACATTAATTTTATCTGCGATAATTGCCATTTTTCAAAAAATATTTTGGCCAATTTTATTTCTTGGAGGGATATACCTTCTTGTGAGTATAACTTTTTCAATATACGAATCAATAAAACGTCATGATAAGTCATTGGCCTTATTGCCTGTTATTTACTTTATCATGCATCTCTCATATGGTCTTGGTTTTTTAGCTGGATTAGTTTTTTTCGCGAATAAATGGAAAGCATCTAGAGTTATGGATAATTCTTTCAAAAAAGAAAACTTTTATCTCAAAGTCAATGCATAAACAACTGCCACTTTTTGTTCTGGTAATATTATTCATGCATGTGAAATTGTATTCTCAGCCTATTCCTAATACATTTTTAGAATATAAGCTCATGAGGTATAATTTTTTTATTGATCAAAAATGGAGTGATAATTCAACATTTGGATATAGAAGGTATAAAAATAATTATTTAGAATCTGATTCTTTGAAAGTTTCATCTAGATTTGGAATATTTTTCACAAAAAATCAAAAAATGTTATATGGGTTTGGACATTTCACATTTAAGAAATACTTTCATGGCTATCTTTTTCCTCGAATTGTAAATAATCCAGAAAACTTTTATGGGTACTCTGGAATTCCAAGAGATATTGAAAGATATGGTTTTTCATCAGGCGAGACAGATATTTCAGGCATAACCTATGAAAATGATTGGATGATATTGCAATATGGAAGGGGTAGACAAAGCTGGGGAGCAGGCAATGATATCCAATTAGTTTTGAGTGAAAAATCAAACTCTTACGATTATGGCATGCTTGATTTAGATTTTGAAAAATTAAGGGTAAGGTACTTCCATGGCTATTTAGAATCAGATTCCTTGTTCACTAACAGATATATTACTGGAAGAGGAATTGAATGGAATAACAATACAAATTTATTAATTGGTTTGTCCGAAATAGTTATTTA
>MDTD01116702.1_pt1 | contig 11430 bp, 11 predicted proteins | sample 811221 | NCBI WGS metagenome assembly MDTD01 (sample SAMN05326646, study PRJNA326480) | marine metagenome | isolation source: seawater | place: Pacific Ocean: South West | collected 2011
GATTTTTATATGGTAGGGGGAATGGGGCACTCTTCGATGGTTTCATTAGGAGTAGCAATGAAAACAAAAAAAAATGTGATTTGCATGGACGGCGATGGCTCTTTTTTAATGCACTTGGGTTCAATAGTAAGCATAGGAAAAGGAGCCAAAAAAAATTTTAAACATTTATTATTTAATAACCAAGTGCATGAGTCAGTAGGCGGGCAAGCGACTAATATTGATAAAGTAAATATTAAAAGTTTAATATTATCAGTTGGTTATAAGCATTATTTTAAAATTTCAAGTAAAAAAGATATGAACAAAAAAATAAAAACTTTTTTGAGATCTTCTGGACCCTCTCTATTAGAGATAAAAACTTTACCTGTTTCAATAAAAAATTTATCAAGGCCGAAAAATCTATTAGAAATAAAAAAGAAATTTGTAAAAAACTTTTAAATTATGTTAAGCAAATTCAAGGTAAAATAAAGCTTTAAGGAAAGGGAAGATAAATATATAAATATTGATATGGAGCGATTAGTAAAAAAAGAGTGCTTAAATGAACTGCTAAGCTCAAAAAAAGCTTTAATTGTTTATTCCTTGACTGAAGAGGCCGAAGCCATAGCTAACGCTTGTCATAGTTTAGGAATTAAAGTATCAGCTTTTTGTGATAACGAAATTAGAAAATCACAAAAACCCTATTGTGGAAAAGAAGTAATACATACTCCTGAATTATCAAAAAGATTTCCTGAAGCAAATTTTTTAATAGCTCACCACCAATTAGATGACTGTGCTGAACAATTAATAGAGCTTGGATATAAAGGTATTTATTCACCTTTAGAATTACTCAATAAATATAATATTGATAAATATAAGCATCGAACATCACAATCGTATATGGCAAGAAAAGTTGAGCATTCAAAAAAATTAAATGAATTATATTTTGATGATACTAAAACATATCTGAGAAGTTTAGACATTGTTATTACCGAAAAATGTTCTATGAACTGTGAAAGTTGTTGTAATTTAATGCAATATTATGTTGCCGCAAAAAACACAGATACAGAAATTTTAAAAGCAATTAAAAACATGTCAGAAAATGTTGATCATATATCTGAATTTAGAGTAATAGGGGGTGAACCTCTTATGAACAAGCAATGGGCATCTATAACAAATGGAATAATTGAACAGGACTCTAACAGAACGGTATACGTTTACACTAATGGGACTATCTGTCCAAAAGATGAAATACTCAAAACTTTAAAAGGCAAACGGGTTCACTTCTATATTACTGACTATGGAGATAAATTATCTAAAAATATTGATAGATTAATTGAGAGTTTAGAAAAATTTGATCTCGGTTATTATAGAAAACCCGCAGGCAATTGGGTAGATTGTAGCAGTATAAGAAAACATAACAGGTCTATACCAAGGCTTAAACAAGTCTTCAAAGAATGCTGTGCAAAAAAATTATTTACATTGTTAAACGGTAAACTTTATACCTGTCCATTTATCTCTAATGCTGCAAATATCAACGCTATACCTGACAATAAAGCTAACTATGTAGATCTCTTGTCTAATGACAAGAACATGAAAAGAAAAATTGAAATATTAGTAAAAATGAAAAATTTTTTCCCTGGATGTGATTTCTGTGATGGAAGACCTCATGATCCATCAAATGCTCTTGAATATTCTGGAAAAGGTTTAATCAAAGCTGGTAAACAGATGCCAACAATGAAGTCTAGAATTCCTTTTGAAAAATTTGATTAGATTTATAAAGATTTAAATGAAAAAAGAAATCTGTGTAAGCATAATAGTGCCTGTTTTTAATGGTGAAAAATATATCAATAAATGCACTAGTGTAATTAATCATCAAACATTTGATAATAATTTTGAGGTTATAATGGTCGATGACGGATCCACAGATAAAAGTTTTGAACTGATAAAAAAAACATCATTGAGAAATTTGAAATATTATCAAAATAAAGAAAATTTAGGTGTTTCTTTCACTAGAAACGTAGGTATTGAAAAATCAATAGGAGAGTATATTTATTTCATGGATGTTGATGATGACATTGATCCTAATGCAATCAAAATATTATACGATGAGGCAAAAAAATATGATTATGATTTTGTATTTTCAGATTATAAAAGAGTAGTAAATCAAAAAAATGAGAGAATAAATACTTTTATTTATGAAGATGATAAAACTTTTGATAAAAAAGAAATACTTGAATATATGAAACATGAAATTTCCAACCCTTCAAGTGGCCATCTAGGATTGTTTGGTTGCAATGGAAGACTAATAAGAAAATCAATATTAGATAAAAATAGTATTAATTTTGAGATAAAATTAAGGTATTTTGAGGACAAAGTATTTTGCTGGGACCTATTTAAATATATTAATAGTGCAAAATATATGCGAAAACAATTATATTCTTATAATGTATTTCCAAATTTACCGTCTGCTGTTACAAGAAGTATTAGTCATGGATTTAAAAGTGAATATTTTAAATTAGTTGCAAATAAAATTAGAGCTAGTTTTGAATCTTTTAAAGTAAAAACAAGTCAATTAGAAAATTTGGTGAATCAAAGCTTAATTTTCTATATCATAACACTTTTGGTTTCATTCAGCAGATCAATGGAGTTAGGAAAAGTAGATGCTCAATTTGGAAAAAAAGTTCGTAGAAAAATTATTGATGAAATATTAATTGACCCCGAAATTATACAGGCAGCAAAAAAATATAAACCATCAAAAAAGGAGAGTAAATTGATACCGTTGGCTATTTCAATTCGATCGCGTTTTTTTTTAGAACTCGCTTGTATTAAAAGAGCTAAAGAAGTTGTAAGATTAAGACTTAAAGGCAAACAATAAGAATATGAAAAAAAAATATTTTAAATTTACAAGACCTTACGTATTTGTTCCTATGTGCGCTGATTATCTTCATCACGGACATATTAATATTTTACAAAAAGCTAGCAGGTATGGAAATGTCATCGTAGGTCTTATGTCAGATAAAGCTATAACAACTTACAAGGCAAATAAATCTTTTTTAAATTTTAATAACAGGAAAAAAATCGTTCAAAGTATTAAATATGTTAAAAGTGTTTTAACTCTTCAAAGGCTAGATTTCATAACGGCTACAAAAAAATATAAATTTGATTATGTATTGCATGGCGATGACTGGAAAAAAGGACCTCAAGCACCTCAAAGAAAAGGTCTTATTGAAATAATGAAAAATTGGAAAGGAAAGGTAATTGATGTAAAATATACAAAAAATATTTCTTCAACCATTATTAGAAAAAAAATTAAAGATGAACGATCATATAGAAAAAATCTCAGATCTTAAAAGGCTATTATCAAAAAAAATTTTTCAAAAGATTTTATTAATTTCTGGAAAAAAATCTTTTTATAAAACTGGTGCTGATAAAATATTTTTAGATCTACTCAAAGAAAAAAAATTTCACTTATATTTGAAAAAATCTTATTTACCTGAATTTGAAGAACTTAAGAATATCATTACAATTAAACAAAAAATACAACCTGATCTAATAATTGCTGTTGGAGGTGGGTGTGTCATGGATTTATCAAAAATTTCAAGTGTTTTTCACGAAACTAGAAATCTTAAAGAAAAAGCAATTAATTCAGATTTTTCAAAAAAAATTAAAGTATTAGCTATCCCAACCACTGCTGGATCAGGAGCAGAGGTAACTTCTAACGCTGTTCTTTATATTAAAAATATTAAATATTCTGTTGAAGGAGAATTAATTAAACCAGATTATTTTTTTTTAATTCCGAAACTTTTGAAATCAAGCAATTTAATCTTAGATGCTACAACATGTTTTGATGCAGTAAGTCAATCTATTGAATCAATGTTTTCAAAAAAATCAAATAAAGAAAGCATATTTCATGCAGAAAAAAGTTTGAAAATTTTACTTAAGAACTCATTAAATTATATAAACAATAAGAATTTAAATAATTCTCACAAAATGCTTGTGGGGGCAAATTTAGCGGGCAGGGCGATCAATATATCAAAAACAATTGCTCCTCATGCATTATCCTACCCTTTCACAACTCTATACGGGATTCCTCACGGCCATGCAGTATCCCTTACGTTTAATAATATTTTAAAATATAATTACTTACAGCAACATAAATCAGATTGTGATTTTAATGTAGACTCTAGGTATCAAATACTTTTTAAAATTACAAAAACAAAAAATATATATGAATTAGATAAGTTTTTTGAAAAATTTAAAAAAAAATTACATTTAGAACAAAATTTTAAAAAACTTAAAATTAATTTACCGAGAGATAAAAATAAAATACTTTCGAGTGTAAATGACCAAAGACTAAAAAATAATCCAGTTAAAATTACAAAAAGAGATATTTTGAATATATTTGAAAAATTTGTTTAATTAAGGTCTTTACATAAGTTACAATTTTGTGTAGCGTTCATTTTTTGAACAAAATTATGAAGAAGCAAAAACTAGTTTACATTGGTCTTAGCGCAGATAGCGTTCACCACGGTCACATGAGACTTTTAGAAAAAGCTAGACAATATGGTGATATTATTATTGGTTTAATCACTGATAAAGCTTTAGCCGAATATAAAAGACTTCCTTATTTAAACTATGAGCAAAGAAAACAAATTTTAATAAATCTAAAAGGAGTTAAAAAAGTAGTCCCACAAAATGAAAATGATTATTCAAACAATATAAGAAAATTTAAACCTGATTACATGATACATGGGGACGATTGGAAAACGGGTTATGAAAGCACTTACAGGGTTAATTGCATAAAGGAATTAAAAAAGTATGGAGGAAAATTGATAGAAGTTCCACATACAAAAGGAATTTCATCAGCAGCACTTATAAATCATTTAAATACTGTTTCAACAACTCCTGATATAAGAAGAGGCTTACTAAGAAGAATGATAGATTCAAAAAAAATCTCTAGATTTTTAGAAACCCACAGTCCAATCTCAGCCATAATTGCTCAAAATACTGAATACGTTAAAAATGGTAAAAAGTATAGTTTTGACGGGTTTTGGTCTAGCTCTTTAACAGATTCAACTGCTATGGGAAAACCTGATAATGAATCTTTAGAAAATTCTCAAAGACTACTTGGGATAGATCAAATTTTTGATGTAACTACTAAACCTTTAATTTTTGATGGCGATACAGGTGGTCAAATTGATCACTTGGATATGAAAATTAAATCTATGGAGAGATTAGGGATTTCTGCTGTTATTTTTGAAGACAAAACAGGACTTAAACAAAATTCGCTATTTCAAAACACATCTGATCAAATGCAAGAAGACAAGAATAAATTTGCAGAAAAAATTTCGATTAGTAAAAAAGCTAAAAGAAGCGATGACTTTATGATAATCGCTAGAATAGAGAGTTTTATTTTGGGAAAAAAAACAAAAGATGCACTAGATAGAGCAAATACATATATTGATGCTGGAGCTGACGGTATAATGATTCATAGTAAATCAAATAATCCCAAAGAAATTTTCGATTTTTCAAAAAAATTTAAAAAAGATTTTCCTAAAATTCCACTAGTTTGTGTGCCCTCCACGTACAATCAAGTAAAAGAGAGTGTATTAATTGAAAAAGGATTTAACATCGTAATTTATGCTAATCACATGTTAAGAGCGGCATATCCTGCTATGCAAAAAGTTGCGTTAAAAATCTTAAAAAATGGAAGATCAAAGGAGACAAATAAACATTTGTATCCAATAAAAGATATTTTAGAATTAATACCAGGAAAATAGTACATTGGAAAAAAATAATAATATCGACCCAAATTTTCTAGAAGTTATTAATATATTAAAAACTAACAAAATTAATTACTGGTTAGGTCATGGAACATTGTTGGGTATTATAAGAGATAATAATCTTATAGAGTGGGATCATGATATAGATATTGCAGTTTGGGCTGATGAGATTAGCCAAGAAAAAATACTAAAAATTATGAAAAAAGAAAATTTTAAGTTGAGAGAGGGTTATGGAGTTAGTTCACCAGATCTATCATTTAACAAAAATGGAGGCAGAATAGTTGATTTTAATTTTTATGAAGTTTCAAAATCACAGAAAGATGAGGAAATTGCCCAAATTTTATGGCCTGTACCTAAAAATTACCTTATGAAATTAATTCATGCCTTGTCAGAATCTGGAAATTACAACGGAAAATTTAAGCAAATTATAAATTCTCTCTCAATTTTAAAAAATTTTTTTAAATCTTTGAAGTTACTTTGTATTAAAAAAGATCTATTTTATAAAATGGAGGGATATTCTGAACCAGTAAGATTTATTGAAAAAGTTAAACAAATTGATTTTCAGGGATTAACTATTAATGTGCCTGGACAACCAGAGGAGTATTTGAAGTATATATACGGGGAGGATTGGCGAGTACCTAAAAAACAGTACGTTTGGTACAGAGATAGTTCTTCGGTAGTTTCAAATGAGTAACATATTATGGCAAAAGAAAATTTAAATAGTTTTATAAACAAAAAGAATAAGCAAAAAATCCTATTTACAGCTGGTCCTGCTAGCCTTTCCGTAGAAAACATAAAAGGGTTAGCTCCATGTTTTGGAAGAGGTGATAAAGAATATCTTAAAGTGGAAAAAAAAGTTTTAAATAAACTTAAGACTATTTCAGGATTAAAGAAAATTGTTACAACCCAGGGATCTGGAAGTACAGCTCTAGAAATCACAGCATTAAATTTTTTACGAGGTAAAATTTTAATAATTGATACGGGCTATTATTCAAATAGACTTTATAATTTAGCAAAATATGCAATGCAAACCCATAAGTATATTAAAAAAGTAGAAAAATTGGACTGGTTAAAAATTTCTAAATATAAAAAAAAAGTTGATTGGGTTTGGGCATGTGTAACAGAAACAAGTAAAGGTTTAACAATTCCTATTAAAGAGTTAAAATCATTTTCTAGAAAAAATAATGCAAAATTAGCTCTTGATGCTACCGCTTCTATAGGCTTAGAAAAAAATCATGGATTAGCTGATGTAATTTCCTTCAGTTCTTGTAAAGGTCTTATGGGTTTAACGGGAGCAAGTTTTATTTGTTATAATAATAAACCAAAAAATAAAGTTAATTCATTTGTACTAAATATTCAAAATCTAGCTGAAAAAAAAATGACAGGTCCATATCATACAATCCAGTCAATGCACGAAGTTTTAAAAAAATTTAATAAAATGAGAAAAGCAATAATAATAAATAAAAAAAGAGCATTAAAAAAGTATAAGTCTCAATTGATTTATAAATCAAAAAATCAACCATTATTGTGCACTTATACAAAAAAAAAAATTAGGTCAAAAAATTTTAAAGTATTACTCTATAAACCAAGATTAAATTTACCGGGATCAGTAATCTGTCATTTAGGAGAAGCGCATTTAGGAAAGCGAGCTAGAGGAAAAATATTAGATTTTTTAGAGACAGATGAGTAAAAATAATTAATTAAAAGACTATAAATATGAAAGTTTTAATTACAGGTGGAGCAGGTTATATTGGAAGTAATACATCATTAATTTTTCTTGATAGAGGCCACGATGTAACCATCATCGACAATTTAGTCACAGGATATAAAAAATTAATTCCAAAAAAAGCCCATTTTATTGAGTCAGATATTTCTGATACAAAAAAACTATCTAATTTGTTTAAAAAAAAAAAAATTGATGTAGTAATACATTTTGCGGCACACACTAAAGTAAGCGAGTCTTTACAATTTCCGGAAAAATATTTTAAAAATAATTATGAAAAAGCTAAAATATTTATTAATGAATGCGTTAAACAAGGTATAAAAAAAATAATTTTTTCCTCTTCAGCAGCAGTTTATGGAAATGTAGATAAGAAAGATATTTATGAAAATGAGAAAACAAGTCCTACAAATCCATATTCTGAAACTAAGCTTAAATTAGAACATTATTTACATCAGTTAGCAAAAGAAAAAAAAATTAGCTCAATAATACTAAGATATTTTAACGTTTCAGGCGCAGATAAAAAAATGAGATCTGGATTAATGTCAAACTCTGAAAATTTAATCAAAGCTATTTGTGAGGTTGCAACAAATAAAAAAGAGCTTTTTGTAATAAACGGTGAAGATTATAATACTAAAGACGGAACTCCAGTAAGAGACTTTATTCATGTTTCAGATCTTGCAGAAATGCATTTAATTGCTACTGAAAAAATTTTTAAAGACTCTGAAATTTCTTCGGATGTGTATAACTGTGGCTATGGTAGTGGTTACTCAGTAAAAGATGTTATCAAAGAAATAAATTCCATATTACAAAAAAAAATAATAATTAAAGTGGGCCCAAGACGAGAGGGAGATATTGAACATTCTGTAGCTAATGTATCTAAATTTAAAGAAAAGTTTAAATGGAGTCCTAAATTTAATAATTTAAAAATTATTTTGAATACGGCATTAGATTGGGAAAAAACTATATAAATGAAAAAATTTTTTATTAAAAAAGTTCTTATAATCGGTGGAACTGGATTTATTGGATTTCATGTAGCAAAATACTGTAAAAAAAAAAATTTTATTGTGCATATTATTTCAAGAAAAAAGCCAAAATTAAATAGAAGACTTAAAAATGTTAGATATTTTAAAGCCGATTTATCAAATAAAAAGGAACTTAAAAAGGTGATCAGAAAAAATACAAATTATGATTACGTTATTAATCTTGGTGGAGAAGTTCAGCATAATAACAGAAAAAAAGTTAAAAAAAGTCATTTCATAGGTGTTAAAAATCTGTCAGAAATTTTACTTAATACAAATATTAAAAAATTTATTCAAGTTGGCAGCTCTTTAGAGTATGGACATAATAAATCACCTCATAAAGAAAACATGAAATGTAAACCACTATCAAGTTATGGTGTAGCTAAATATAATGCAACAAAGCATTTATTAACTTTAAATAAAAAGTTTGCTTTTCCCGTGATAATTTTAAGACCATACCAAGTGTACGGACCTAATCAAGATGACAATAGATTTATTCCATTCGTTATAAAGAACTGTATAAATGATAAGAATTTTCCTTGCTCAAGTGGCATCCAATATAGGGATTTTTTATTTATTTTAGATTTTGTCAAAGCAGTTCATGCATGTTTTTTATCAACCAAAAAAGCTAACGGAGAAATTTTCAATATTGGCTATGGAAAACCTAAAAATCTCAAAAAAATAATTTTGAATATTACACATCATATAAAAAAAGGTAGGCCAAATTTCGGTAAAATTAAATTAAGAAAAGAAGAAAATAAAATTACTTATCCCAATATTAGTAAATCTTATAAAATATTAAATTGGAAACCAAAAATTAGTTTTGTTGCAGGATTAAACAAAACCATGCAGTTTTATAAATTGGAAGAGAAACAATGAAAGTAGTAATTTTAGCAGGCGGCTTAGGAACTAGAATGTCCGAATATACTAAAACTATTCCAAAACCAATGGTAAAAATAGGAAAATTTCCAATTATAATTCATATTATTAATCTTTATATAAAGTACGGATTTTACGATTTTTTAATAGCTGCTGGTTATAAAAGTAATATTTTAAAAAAATATTTTAAAAATTTTAAAAAAAGTGGGAAAGAATTTAAAACAAAAATTTTTGGAAAAACTTGTAATATAAATATTGTAGAGACAGGTTTAAAAACTCTTACAGGTGGCCGATTAAAAAGGGTTGAAAAATATTTAAGGAATGAAAAAAATTTTATGTTCACTTACGGAGATGGAATAAGTAATGTTAATATTAATCAACTTAAACAATTTCATTTAAAAAATAATAAATTGATTACAGTCACTGCTGTGAGACCTCCAGCAAGATTTGGAGAACTTCTCTTGAAAGGAACTAAAGTAATGTCTTTCAAAGAAAAACCACAAGTTACTAATGGATGGATAAACGGAGGTTTTTTTGTAGCAAAAACTTCTTTCTTGAAATTAATTTCTAAAGATAGTGATATTTTAGAGAGAGCTCCTTTAGAAAAAGCATCAAAAAAAAGAGAGTTATTAGCTTACAAACACAAAGGCTTTTGGAAGTGTATGGATGTTAAAAGAGATAGAGATGAATTACAAAAAATTTATAAAAAAAATAAGTTTAATTGGAAAGGAAAAAATTGAAAAGATATTTTAAGAATAAAAACATATTAATCACTGGTCATACTGGCTTTAAAGGTTCTTGGTTAACTCTTTGGCTTCACCACATGGGAGCAAATATTTTGGGAATTTCTTCAAAATATGTTTCTTCTCCATCACATTTTAGAATCTTAAAAATTGAAAAAAAAATTAAAAGTAAAAATATAGATTTAAAAGATTATAAAAAATTAAAAAAACAAATTATAAATTTTAAACCAGATTTTATTTTTCATTTGGCTGCTGAAGCAATTGTTAAAAGATCTTTTTTAAACCCTAAAAAGGCCTGGGAAACAAATACATTAGGAACAATTAATATTATGGACACCCTCAAAGAATTCAAAAAAAAGGTTACAGTTGTTATTGTGACAAGTGATAAAGTTTATAAAAATTTAGAGATTAATAGAGGTTATCACGAGGAAGACATTCTTGGTGGAATGGATCCTTACAGCGCTTCTAAAGCTTCAGCTGATTTAGCTGCACAATCTTATATAAAAAATTACCTATTAAAAAAAAAGAATATAAAAATTGCTTTAGCTAGAGCAGGAAATGTCATTGGAGGAGGAGACTGGGCCGATGGTAGATTAATACCTGACTGCGTTAGATGTTGGTCAAAAAATAGAAAAGTAATCCTCAGAAATCCAAAATCAACCAGACCATGGCAGCATGTTTTAGATGTATTGAGAGGTTATATCCTTCTTTCAATTAAACTAAACAAGAATAACAAGCTTAATGGTCAAATTTTCAATTTTGGTCCTAAAACTGAAAAAAAAAGAGAAGTGGTTAACGTAGTTAAAGAAATGCAGAAATATTGGGAAAAAGCTAAATGGGAAATTAAATATAATCAAAAATTTTTTGAATCAAAATTACTTCAATTAAACTCATCAAAAGCAAACAAAAAATTGAAATGGTTTTGTAAACTTAACTTAAAAAATTCAATAAAATTTACAACAAACTGGTATAAATTTTATTATAAAAATAAGAAAAATATATATAATTTTTCTATTGAACAAATTAAAGAATATGAAAAATTCTAAAATAAGTTTTAATAACAAAATATTGGGCATGTAGTTCAGTGGTAGAACGCTACGTTGACATCGTAGAGGTCATAAGTTCAATTCTTATCATGCCCACCAAATAGTTATAAATTGGGCCTTTTAAATTGTTTACTTAACTCAGGAAAAATAATATAAAAACCTGCCTGGTAATTATTGCGAAGGGGCCATACCCGATCCCATTCCGAACTCGGAAGTCAAGTCCTTCAGCGCCGATGGTACTTTGTCTTAAGGCACGGGAGA
>MDTD01149288.1_pt1 | contig 11430 bp, 11 predicted proteins | sample 811221 | NCBI WGS metagenome assembly MDTD01 (sample SAMN05326646, study PRJNA326480) | marine metagenome | isolation source: seawater | place: Pacific Ocean: South West | collected 2011
ATTTTGTTTTAATAACTTATCAGCTTTTTTTATGTATTTATCTGTTATCTTAGTCATTGATTTTAAAAACATAGGTGCTTGTGCTACCCATATTGGAGTTGAAAAATAAAACTCACTTTTAAAATCTACATGGTTTTTTGGTTTTTGTTCGCTTCCACCTTGTATCATATTATCTAAACGGATAACCTAGATTCCATATTACTAGACTATACCTTACTCCTTTCGTTACTGGTTTTACTCTATGCCAAACAAAACTAGGAAAAACTACAAGACTACCTTTTGGTAAAATTTCTGTGCAAGTTCTCACGTTTGGTTTTTTATCAGGATCTTCATTTCTAAAATCAAATTCTAACTCTCCACCTTTATATTCTTTTGGGTCTGTTAAAGAAACTGTTACTGATAATTTTCTAATTTTACCTTTTGTTGGTCCTTCTTCCATATATGGTTTGTCCCAACTATCACAATGCCAGTCGTAATATTGGCCTTTTTTATATATTGTAAATTGACAAGATTCTGAATACTCCCACATAAAATTCCATCCTGCGTTTGTATTAGCTTGATGGACATAAGGTTGGATTTCTTTATATATCCATCTGTCATTCATCCAAACAATATTTGAATCCCTTTTTTTTTTTAAATTTTGCATTTCTTCTTTTGTAAGAGGTGATTTGTTTAAATCCCTGTCTCTGCCAAATCCACCTGTAAGAGCTTGTATTTCGTTTTCTTTTGATGCTAAACCATATTTAACAATGTCATCACATATTCTTGGAGGAATTGCAGATTGAAAATACCAATAGTGATTAGATATATTCATAAGATGTAAGTAAAATAGTTTGTATCCTTTTTGTTTTATTTTGAGAAACGTAAAATCTCTGCATACTTGGGAATATTATAAATTTGTTATTTTGTAAAGGTAAAGTCCAGGACCTGTTCGCCCTGCGGTTGTCATTATATTCTATTGTTACATCAAGTTTATCATCAATATCCACACCATATAAAAGTGTATAATCAGGTGAGTTTCTTAAATCTACTAAATCTACTGTATTACGATTAATTGATGCTTGGCCTGGATTTAAAATATATGCAAAGTTAGATTTTGGTATAAGTGTTTGGCCATGTTCACTTTTAAAAAAATCTCTAATATAATCTTGAAACCATTGTAAAGGTTGAGAAAAAGGAACTTCATAGTCAGAGTCATTAAATTTTTTATTTGAAACAAAAGAACTTATTATATCGTTTTTAATTTTTTCACGATCTATTTCAAAACCTTTTGGACTATCTACTGTTCCATGAATAATAGCAATTTCAGACACCACCTGTTTTTGCATAAAGATTATTTTTCTGTTTTATCCCAGCTTTGATTTTCTTCGTTCCACTCGTACATATGAGTCTTAACTTCTGCTTCTTCTAACTCAGGTGCATCACCTACTGGTGACTGCCATCTTGCTTCTTCTTTATTAAGAACCCAACTAGCAAAAGGTTTTTTACCGATAAAAATATCATTATCTTCATCATAAAACATACCTATACCAGCATAATTACCTCTAAATGCTTTTGAGTTATCACCTGATGAATGTTTATTATTCATAGTATTATAAGATGTTTTTTTCCATAGCGGCCAGTTATGTATATTTTCTAAAAACTGTCTGCCTACTTCTTCATCTTCAATACCATCTGCATTCTGACAATCTTTGTCAGCTACAACATGAACTGCTATAACTTTACTGTTTATTCCTAATTTTGCGTAATGTGCCATATATCCTCCTATATCATTATTTTTATTTTATCACAAATATTTAATTTTGGTATTTATACCTAATAATTACTACTCCTGATCCACCTGCTCCACCTCCTGGAGCATTACTTCCACCACCGCCTCCAGTATTGGCAGTTCCACTTGAACCTGATGCACCTCCACCTCCAGGTGTTGGTGTAGGGTTAGTTACATTACCTCCTGCTTGTCCATGACCATTCCCACCACTTGCTCTTGTAACAGCAGACGCATTTATTGAATTTGCTAATCCAGCACCACCAGCACCTGCTCTTGAACTCGTGCCTGTTGGTCCTGGTCCACCTACTGCACCTGCTCCACCACCTCCACCTCCGCTAGTATTATATGCTCCAGGTATTGCACCAGACCCTCCATCATTTCCCTGTGGTGGTGATACTGGAGGTGTATTACCTGAACCACCACTTGTTGTTTGATAACTACCTCCACCACCAGATCCACCATTCCCATCTGTTCGTGATGGTGATTCTCTTCCTCCACCACCTCCTGCTGAAGTAATTGTTGAAAATATTGAATTAGCACCAGTACCACCATCATAACCTGGACTTGGTGAATTACTACCTGCTCTTCCTCCAGCACCAACACTTATAGGATATGTTTGTGCTGTAACAGATAAACCTGTTGCTCCTAAAGGTGATGGTCCAGCAGAATAACAACCTGATGCTGTCCCATCTGAAAATCTATAACCACCAGCACCTCCTCCACCAGCACCTCCTGCACCTGATGCTCCACCTCCACCACCTGCTACGACTAAATAATCTACTGTGTTTGATCCATTGGAATTACCACCACTTGATACAACAAAATTACCATCAGAATTAAAGGTATGTATTTTATAATCTCCACTCGTTGTTTCTGTTCCACCTGAAGCTGTAACATATAAAGTTTGATTTAAAGCAGGTGCTGTTTCATTTGCACTTGTAATAGTAACCCAACCTTGACTAGCATCTGAATAAATTAATCTTACTCCTACTCTATCTGTTTTTAAAGTTGCATCATTACATATTCCTTTAATTTTTGAACCACCTCTACCAACAACAATATTATTTGTAGAAGCATTACCAGTAGAATCAATAATAATCATTTCTGTTCCTACTGTTGGACTGCTTGGTAGAGTAACTGTTAATTCTTGAGATGTTATAGCACCACCCATTCCGATACCATGAATATAACAAGCGAAATAAAATGTGCCTGTTGTTTGTGGTTGAAACTCTATATATCTTGTTGTTGCCGCATTAAAACTTGTAGTATTTACATAAGCAGATTGTGTACTTGCTCCATCTAAATAATATGAAACTCCACTTGAAACTATTGCGGCAGTTACTGTTGAAGTATTTGTAGAATTAGATGTAGAAATAAATAAAGGGTGACCATCATTTGAACTATCTGATTGTGTAAATCTGTATGTCCTACCTTTTAAAAGTGTGATAGCCATTGTTCTTGAACCATCTAAATAAAAAACATTTCCTGTACCACCTGTTACATATAAAGTTCCTGAAGCTACTGTAACTGCATAATTTAAAAAAGGACTAGCATCTGATGTATTTATAAAATAACCTTTGTTTGCTACTGCTGTAAAAGAAGCTGACTTTGTAGTTGAGCAATAAGTTAAAGCATCACCTAAATTTGTAGAACCTAAATTTTGTAAAGTTGTTCCTGCTGGAATAGTAAATGTATCTCCACTATCTCCTAGAGTAGTTGTTGTTCCACTTCCTGGAGTTATCTTATCTACTTTTATAGTTGTCATTGGTATTTATATCTTATTATGACTACACCAGATCCACCATTTCCTCCAACTTTATTATCCGCAGATGGTCCATCATAAACTCTTTCACTACCACCACCACCTCCTCCTGTGTTAGCTGTTCCAGCAGTTCCTTGACTCGGTGATCCAGCACCACCTCCTCCACTTCCACCAGCACCTCCAGCAGATGGTATAGGTGCAGATGATCTATATGCACTTCCTCCACCACCTCCTGCTCTAGTTACTGCTGAACCTGATATTTCAGTTGATGCTCCTGCTCCTCCTGCACCACCAGCAGGGCCAGTTCCATTTGCTCCAACTGCAGTTGCTCCACCACCTCCTCCAGCACCATATTGAAGTCCTGAACCAGAACCATTACCACCATTATTTCCTTGTGATGGACTAACTGGTGGTGTATTACCTGCTCCTCCAGTTCCTCCTCCTACTGGTGAATTACCTACACCTCCACCTCCTGAACCCCCTGCTGATGAAGCATAAGGTGATGATTGTGCATAACCGCCACCACCACCACCACCAGCAGAAGTTATTGAACTAAAAATTGAGTTTGAACCTGATACACCTGTTTGATTTAATACACCTGTTCCACCAGCTCCAACTGTAATTGGATAAGATTGTGCTGAAACTGTAACATTTGTTGAACCTTCCAATGGTGAAGCTGTATAAGAATCAACTCCAGATTTTGATTCTCTAAAACCACCAGCACCTCCACCTGCTCCATGTACTGAAGAACCACCTGATCCCCCACCTGCAATAATCAAATATGAAACTTCATTATTAGATGAACTTACAGCAGAGCTATTTACTGTAAAAGTTCCGTCTGATGTGAATGTATGAATTTTATAATTTCCTGAAATCGTTTCTGTTCCTCCTGAAGCTGACATAAATGCAGGTGATGCTGTTGCATCATTTCCAGCAGTCGCTGTAATCCAACCTTGTGATGAACCTGAATAAACTAATCTTAACCCACCTCTATTTGTAGTCATTAATAAATCTACACAACCACCTTTTATTTTACTTCCATTTCTACCAAGTGTAATGTTATTTGTTGCCGCTTGACCAGTTTGATCTACAATAATTACTTCTGCACCAGTTGCTGGCGAAGCTGGTAAAGTTACTGTAACTGCTGAACCTGTATTAATTAAAAAACCTTTATTAGCTGTAGCTGTGAATGGAGAAGTTTTTACAGTTGTACAAAAAGATAAACCAAAACCTGTTGCTGTTCCATTATTAGTTAATGTTGCACCACAAGGGATTGTTATTGTATCGCCTGATTCTCCTAATTGGATTGATGTGCCAGTCTTAGGAGTGATTTTATTTACTTTAAGTTCACTCATAATTTAACCTAGTTTGATTTATATCTAATTACTATGATACCACTTCCACCAATTCCAGCTAATCCTGATCCTGATCCTTCACCAGATCCTCCACCAGCACCACCTCCAGTATTATCAGAACCATTACCACCATTAGTAGATGGATTACCTGTTCCTCCATCTCCTCCTCCACCAATTCCACCAGATACATTACCTGGACCTTCTGGAGAATTTGAAGCTCCACTTCCTCCACCAGCGAAATATCTGGCATTAGAAACTGGTCCAGCTTCTCCGTATGAAGATGCACTTGCTCCAAACATACTATTATCTACATAACTTCCAATACCTCCAATTCCACCTTTACCAGGAGTTGGTGTTGCAAAAGCACCTGCCGCACCAGCACCTCCACCAGCACCTCCGCCATTAGTATTACCTGGAGGACTTGTTGAACCATTTTGACCTTGTGGAGGACTTACTGGAGGAGTGTTTCCAGTTCCACCACCTCCGCCTGATGTTCCTCCGCCACCTGATCCACCATTTCCACCTGTACTATCTGGACCAGTTCCGCCTCCACCTTTGCCACCGCCAGCAGATGTAATTGTAGAAAAAACAGAATTATTACCATTACTTCCTCCAGAATTATCACCTGAAGCTCTTGCTCCACCAGCTCCAACAGTTATGGGAACTGATCCTACGCCTAATGTAATTCCAGTTGGGGTTGCTAAAGGAGATGTTACTGGTGCTGACATACAAGTATCATTTGATAATCTAAATCCACCAGCTCCTGCACCTCCTGCCATATATGCTGGGTCTGCTCCTTGACCACCACCTCCGCCACCACCTACAACTAAATAATCTACTACATTATTTGCTGAAATATTTGAAATTGAATTGACAGTTAATGTATCATCAGCAGTAAATATATGAGAAGTATAATCTCCACTTGTAATTTTAGTTCCACCTGAAGCACATAAAAATTTATCTCCAATATTTCCAGCTCCTTCCTCAATACTTTTCCAACCAACTGTCGCATCAACGTAAATCATAGTTAAAGATTTATGTCTCTCTGATACAACACTATCAAGACAAGTTTGATTTAATTTTGATCCGTTTCTTCCAATAGTAAGAGCATTTGTTTGAAAAGTTCCTTTATAATCTTTTATTGCAACAATATCACCAGCACTAGGACTAGCTGGTAAAGTTATTGTAACAGCACCACCCTCTGTATTAACAAAATAACCTTGTCCATTAACACCTGAAAATGGACTTGTTTTAGCTGTTGTACACCAATCAACAGCACCAGTTCTACCCATTCCTGATGTACTTGCACCTGAAGCTATTGCAACTGTTTTACCACTTGCACCTAATGTAATTGTAGAACCACATTTAGTTACTAATGCACTTCCGCATGAATCTGATACTTTATTTACTTTTATTTCACTTGTCATAATCTACCTATTGATACCTATACCTTATTAAAACTATTCCTGATCCACCATTAGCGTATGCTGGTGTAGAACCTTTACCACTTGCACCTCCACCACCTCCTCCTGTATTTGCTGTCGCATTTACTGTATCTCCAGTAGTTGTACCTGCTGATCCTCCACCTGAACCTCCTGTTCCAAATCCAACACCTGCACTATTTGGATAATGACCACCTCCACCGCCACCCCCACCAGAAAAATATCTCGTTGATGAAACTGGACCAGGTGTTCCATAGCTTGGTGCTGTTGGACCTACAAATGCATCTGCTATGTATGAACCTACTCCACCATCTCCACCATCTCCAGAACCACCTGCTGAACCTACTGCACCTGCACCGCCTCCACCACCTCCACCAGTAGTTCCACTTCTTGTTCCATTACCTCCAGGATTACCTTGTGGTGGTGAAACTGGAGGAGTATTTCCTGCTCCAGCAGTTCCGTCTACTCCTGATATTGATGATCCTCCACCGCCTGAACCACCATCTACGCCATTAATTCTACTTGGTGATGGCTCTGATGGACTTGGATTATTAGTGATTGCTCCTGCACCTCCACCAGCAGATGTTATAGTTGAAAATGTTGATGCAGAACCTCCTGGACCACAAGGACCAGTTCCTCCTGCTCCAACAGTTATTGGATAAGCTGTAGCAGAAACATCTAGACCTGCTGGTGCAAGTAAAGGTGAATTTGATCCTGAAACTGTTGTATAATATCTAAAACCTCCTGCACCTCCACCACCGCCAGCATAACCATTAGCATCTTGTCCATTACCCCCTTGTCCACCACCACCTATTACTAAATATTCTACTTTGTTAAATGTTGGTGAATTAGATGCACTTGAAACTGTAAATGTAGCATCAGATGTAAAAATATGTGTTTTAAAATTTCCACAAGTTACAGTTGCCGCACCACCACTTGCTGATATGTAATTTACTCCTGTTACGTTAGCTGTTGAGTCTTGTATATCTTGCCAACCTTTTGTACTATCAACATAGATTAGTGTAACTGATTGTGCTTTTGTTGATAAACTGGTATTAGTACATTCTCCATTTATTTTTGAGCCATTTCTACATAGTGTAACATTATTAGTATCCCAAGTACCTGCATAATCTTTAAATGCTACAATATCACCCTGAGAAGGTGAGCTTGGAAGTGTTACTGTTATTACACCTCCTGTTGTATTTACAAAAAATCCATCACCATTGACTGCTGTAAATGGACTTGTCTTTGCAGTAGTACACCAATCAACTGTTCCAGTACGACCCATTCCGCTTGTAGAAGCTCCACTTGCAATAGAAACTGTTTTACCTGATGAACCTAAAGTTAATGTTGATCCACATTGAACATCTACTGTATTTACTTCTATCTTACTCATACTACTATTAAAGTTGCTCCTGATTCTACTGTTACTGTGCCTGATATTGTTACAGGTCCTGCTAATACTGCATTTGAATCAGCAGTTATTCTTACATCTCTTGTAATATCTTTTTTGTTATAACAATCCACGTTATTTACTCCTGGCTTGTTACCTACATAAAGAATATTGTCTTTTTCTTCCATTTAAGCTCCTTATGCTACGTCAGTTAATAATCCAACAACAATATCTACGTCTCCACCTGATGCACTTGATTGTGCTTTCAAGCTGTATCCTGATCCCAAAACAATTTTACCTTTTACTATTTCTACCTTAGAATTAGGTGGAATAGAAACACCTTTAACAAGTTTAAAATCATTTGATCCATCTCTAAGAGTTACATCTAGTGTAAGAGTAGCTGTACCTGTATTTGCACAGTTTAAACCTACAATGATTTGCTTATTACTTGTTGCAGATATTATAGTTGTTTCGGAAGCGTTTGATAAAGATACTTCTGTTGATAAAAAGTTATTTGCCATCTACCCTCCTAAAGCTATTGCAAATGGAATCGCATTTGGGTCTGATTCCGTTACACTTACTCCACCAGGTAATGTTATTGCGTTTGTTGATGTGTTAATTGAAAATAATGTAAGATTATCTGATCCATCATTAATCTTGATAGATAGCGTACCAGAGCTAGAGTTATCAACCCAAACTGTTCCAGCAGTTACTGATCCAGGAGCTGAACTGCCTATATGGGATGAATTTACTGCCGCTAGAATATTGTTAAGTTCTGTCCTAAAACTTGCGAAACCCTGATTGTCTAATGTTACATCTGAAACTTGTGCCATAATTCCTCTTATATATATTTTTTAAGTAGATTTCAAACCATATCCTACTGCTTGAAAATCAAATGTTCTGCTTATACCTGTATTACTACTATTAAAAAACTGAATTGTAAATCCTGTTTTAGATTTACTGCTGAGAGTAAAAAAGTCACCAACTGCCATACCCTGACCAGCAATACCTATTGATGGAGTTGCAAAGAAGGCATTTGTGAAGGTTATAGTTGTACCTGATGCTGATGATGCAATATCCTCTCCTGTCTCTGTTCTTTTCTCAAAATTAACTGTAAATTTAAGATCATGAACTTTTGCCCTTACCTTGTTATTATCTGATGTAATTTTACATCTAAATTTAAAAAATCTTCCTTTGATTGTGCTTTGTTGGGCTACTTTTTGGAATGTAGTTATATTGGCTAGAGATGTGTCATCTGCACCAACTTGTACTTCAGCTCCACATTGTATTTCTGCTGATCCGTCAAATGGACCTTTTGCATCTTCAAATATTGTTGCTCCTCTACCATCATCAAATTTATCATACTCATCTTCAGATGACATACTTGCTATTGCACCTAACGATACATCATAAATAGCATCCAAACTTAGAGTGTTTGCAAAAGTATAAAAACCAGATGATACTACATTGCCATTAAAATTAGTTGGATTAGATGTTGAGTCTGTACCACCTAAATCAAAATCACCTTGTGCAGAATCTAAATTACCTACACCATCATCAAAGTCAGTTATTGTATCAAGTATTAAAACTTTCCTAGCGGCAAAGTCTGTACTAATTGCTACGTTTGAATCTCTTGTTCCATTAAAATCTGCCATAATTACTCACTAAATGTTGCTGTCCTTACAAAGTTTGCTTGACTACTAATATTTGTTGTTACAAATGAGGCATTAGCTGAACTGTTACCTAATTTATCAACAGCTTTTATACAAAATGTGCCAGTAGCAAAATTTACTACTAATGAATTTGATTTACGTCTTACAACTTTTGCAAGAGGTGTACTCTCATTCCAAGTTGAACCACTTGTAACATCTTGAAACCTTACTTCATACCAAGAAATATCTAAATCTGTAACAGGAGTCCAAGATAACTCCATTTGATTTGATCCCACTAAACTTACAGATAAATCTGTTACATCACTAGGTATATCTGTTGCACCTACTATTGTTCTTGTTGCAGATGTAAATGTGCTTGATACACCAAAACTATTTATTGCTTTTACTCTTACACTATATTCAACATCATCTTTTACGTTTAATAACTCATGTGATAATTGTGATCCTGTTGATATTATTTTAAAATCAGACTCAGAAGTTTGTTTTGCTTCAACTTGATAATTTGAAACAAATTGATCTGGTGAAGCTCCTATTAATATATTTAATCTTGTTATTACAATTCCATCAGAATATTCAATAAGCTCATCTGATAAAGTTACAGATGCTGGTGCTTGAATTGTAAAAGGATCAGGCAAGTTAGTAGTTGGTGTGCTTGATACTTCTCCTTTTGTAGCAAAAGTATAAAAGCTATCTTGGTGTTCTACTAAATTAAGTTCTATGGTATAATCTTCATTAAATGTCATTGACAAAACTCGGAATGCTTTTGATGAAAAACCTAGACTGGATATTGTTATATTTACTATGTCTCCTATGTGTAGTGCATATGCTTTAAAACCAACAGTAATATTTAGCCCAATAGATTCTCTGCTTCTTCTTAATATTATTTCTGCCATCTCTTCCGTTTGGTACGGAGAAGTTAATGTCTTAAAATCAAATCTACCTTCTAATAAAAAACCTCCATCTGCTGTTTTCATTGTTGCGTGTTGATCTGCTGATGGCAAACTACTATCATCTGTTGGAGGAAAAGTAATTTGATCTGCTTGAAAGTTACGATCTGGATTTATAAATGTTGCTATTACTCTGTTAAATTTTGTATTTTTAGATGGTGAAGCTAAAGAGTATCCACCAATAATATCATCTTCGCCTAAAGATAAACTAGCTGATCCAGTTGTTTCTATTACTAATCTATATTTACCCTGAACATAAGGTAGATAACCTCTGCAACCTCTTAGTATATCTCTGACATTATCAATAACTTTTCTTGATGTATCAATCACTCCATTGCAATCAAATAAATTTATTTGTGACCCTCCTGAAAATGGTGTGACTTGTGTTGAACAAACTACTGACGCATCAAAAAAACTTTGTAAATCTAAATTTCCTGTTGCAATTCCTTTTCCATATCTTTCATTTCTTAAATAGTCTAATAAACAAAAAGCAGGATTTGTGTTGAATGATGCTGTTTGTTCTGTAAGATTAGAAGCTAATGTTACAATTTTTTTACCTTGTACTTTTGCCTGGACCTGTGGCACACCTCCAAACACATCTCCATTCCACTTAAATTTAAGTGCTAAATATGCAACACCTGATAACTTATGATTTGTTCCCCAGCTTGATAATTCTGATAACAAACTTGAAGAAGATTGACCATCAGCACCAAAATGCGGTTCAATTGTAATATAACTAACATCACTTTTATAAAAATTACTATCTGAACTTGCTACTGTTCTTTGAGTGTTGTCGGCCATAGCTCCAGTAAATGTAACTACTTTATCATCTACTCTTATTTCAGTAATACCATTTATTTCACCCTCACACATAACAAGAGCCATGTATAAATAAGTATTGTCTGTGCCTGAAGTTTCCATAAACACTCTTGTTCCACCAACAAGTCTTGTTCCATAGATTACAGGAATACTTGCATCATTACTTTGTTTGTTGAGTAAAATACCTTTTTCAAAATCATCAAAATCTGTTGTACCAAAATCAGGAATATCAACATCTGGCACAAGCCAAGATAAAGGTTTTGTAATA
>MDTD01032057.1_pt1 | contig 11429 bp, 8 predicted proteins | sample 811221 | NCBI WGS metagenome assembly MDTD01 (sample SAMN05326646, study PRJNA326480) | marine metagenome | isolation source: seawater | place: Pacific Ocean: South West | collected 2011
CACGCTTTGATCATCTACGATGATCTCTCCAAGCAGGCTGCCGCCTACCGTGAATTGTCGCTGTTGATGCGGCGTCCTCCCGGTCGTGAAGCTTATCCGGGTGACGTGTTCTACTGTCACAGCCGTCTGTTGGAACGCTCCTCCAAGTTGTCCGACGAAAAGGGAGGAGGTTCGTTGACCTCCCTGCCGATCATCGAGACTCTGGAAGGTGAGGTTTCGGCTTACATTCCGACCAACGTGATTTCGATTACGGACGGTCAGATCTATTTGCAGCCCGACCTGTTCTTCGCGGGAATCCGTCCGGCGATGAACGCCGGTATTTCGGTTTCGCGTGTCGGTGGTGCAGCCCAGATTAAGGCGATGAAGAAGGTCGCTGGTGGTTTGCGACTTGACTTGGCAGCCTTCCGTGAACTTGAGGCATTTGCCCAACTCGGAACCGAACTCGATGCGGCCACGCAGGCGCAGTTGGATCGCGGTTACCGCATGGTTGAACTGTTGAAGCAACCGCAGTATCAGCCGCTTGACGAAATCGATCAGGTGCTCAGTATCTTTGCAGGTACTCAAGGTTACCTCGATAAGATTCCGGTGAATAAAGTCGCTGAATGGGAACAAGATTTCCTGGAACACGTGCATGGCAATCACCAGGCTACGTGGGATAAGTTGGCGGAGAAGAAAGATTTGGATGATGAATTGACGCAGGAAGTGCGTGACATCATCGAGAAATTCAACGCTCAGTTCATGGCAGGCATCGAAGCCGCTGGCTCCGCTTAGGGGCAGCTGATCGTTGACGGTGAGGATAGCAGGTACGGTTGATGGAAGAGAAAGTACCGGACGCTGGCTCGCCTACATCCGATGAAAGGTTGTGGGTGTTGTTCTCTCACCTGGCGTATTTCTTCTTCACGATTTTTAGACCGCTCATTATTTGGGTGGTGAAAAAAGACGATTCAGAATTTGTAGCAAACCAAGCGAAGAAAGCGTTGAATTTTCAACTATCGTTGGTCCTGATTGGAGTCCTCTGCGGCGTTACCTTGATCCTGTTGCCTATCGCCATCCTGGTGGGCATCGCCGGAATCGTGTTTTCCGTGATCGCGGGTATGAAGGCCTATGAGGGAATAGACTACCGATATCCGTACTCGATTCGCATGATCAATTAGCGAGCATTTCATGGCTAAGGCTCGAGCACTCGACAAACGACGTAAGTCGGTTCGAAATATTCGGAAAATCACTCGGACGATGGAGCTGATTGCAACGGCTCGCTTCAAGAAAGCGATGGATCGGGCAACGGCCGCCACCGCCTATACCGAGCGAATCACTGGCATTGTCGCCGATCTGGCAAAGGCCGGATTGGAAGTAAGTCACCCATTGTTAGAGCAACGCGACGAAACTAAATCGGCCGTGTTGCTGGTGCTGACCGCCAATCGTGGTCTCTGCGGTGGATACAACGGAAATGCACAGCGACTCGGGCTCAATCGATGGACCAAAATGCAGGAAGAGATTCCCAATACTCGTTTGGAAGTCTCGGGTAAACGAGGTATCTCCGGCTTCCGATATCGCAAAATCGAACCGGATGTCACTTATACCGAATTCGAGGATAAGGTTCGCTATGAAGAGATCGAAGTGCTCGCGAACCGGTACCTCGACGAATACGTGACAGGCAAGCTGGATCGACTTGATGTGGTTTACACCCAGTTCGAAAGCGTAGCTCGGCAAAATCCCATTGTCGAAACACTCCTGCCGTTGGGCGGTCTCGAAGGCGCAGATGATGCCGGACAGGATGGTGGTGACTCGATGTACGAGTTCATGCCGTCCGCCGAGACGATTCTTGAAGAAATCGTGCCCACGAGCTTTAAGATCAAGCTTTTTAAATGCTTCCTGGACGCAGCCGTCAGTGAACAGATCGCTCGAATGGTCGCCATGAAGGGAGCCACGGAAAATGCCGGCGAGTTGATCAAGCAACTCTCCATGACTTACAACCGTGCCCGGCAGTCACAGATTACCGGCGAAATTATGGAAATCATCGGTGGCGTTGAGGCGTTGAACAAATAACCCCGCGGGTAGATTTTATACCGTCAAAAAGGTGAAAGCGAAAAAGATGGCAACTGCAACCAATACTGGAAGGATTACTCAGGTTATCGGCTCGACGTTCGACGCGCAATTTCCTGAAGATCAAATGCCGGCAATCTATAATGCCGTGAAAGTGATTAGCGACCAAAAGGGCGTCAGTCTCAATCTCACCGGCGAAGTCCAGCAGCACCTTGGTGGTGGACGTGTCCGTTGTGTCGCATTGGGAAGCACGGACGGTATGGTGCGGGGCCACGATTGCATTGATACGGGAGCTCCCGTTTCCGTGCCTGTGGGTGACGCTACTCTCGGACGCGTTTTCAATCTGCTGGGCGAGCCAGTGGATGGTCGTGGCGAAGTCCAGACCGAAGAACGTTGGCCGATCCACCGCGAAGCTCCGAGAGTGGACGAACTCTCCACCAAAACAGAACTGTTCGAAACCGGTATCAAGGTCGTCGACCTGCTCACCCCCTTTGTGCGCGGTGGTAAAGCCGGATTGTTCGGTGGAGCCGGTCTTGGCAAGACGGTGATTCTGACCGAGTTGATCGCTCGTATCGCGTCCGCACACGGTGGTTACTCCGTGTTCGCAGGAGTGGGTGAGCGAACTCGTGAAGGAACCGACCTTTGGCTTGAAATGCAGGAAGCAAAAATCGGTGACACGGGACGAAGTGTCATCGAGCAAACTTGTATGGTCTTCGGTCAGATGAATGAGCCGCCGGGAGCCCGCTTGCGTGTCGCCTTGTCGGCACTCACGATGGCGGAATACTTCCGCGACACAACCGGAAAAGACACACTCCTGTTCGTCGACAACATTTTCCGCTTCTCACAGGCAGGAAGTGAAGTCTCCGCGTTGCTCGGTCGAATGCCCTCTGCTGTGGGTTATCAGCCGACCTTGGCAACCGAAATGGGAGCTCTGCAAGAGCGAATTACTTCGACGAATAAAGGGGCTATCACGTCGGTACAGGCCGTGTACGTTCCGGCGGACGATCCGACCGACCCCGCTCCGGCGACCGCCTTCGGCCAGCTGGATGCATTTATCTATCTCGAACGATCGATTTCGGAAAAAGGTATTTATCCGGCCATCGATCCGCTCGCTTCCTCCAGCCGAATTCTGGATCCGCAGTATGTGGGTGATCGGCACTATGCCATCGCTCGTCGTGTCCAAACGACACTGCAACGTTACCGCGAATTGCAGGATATTATTGCCATTCTCGGTGTCGATGAATTGAGTGAAGAGGATAAGTTGATCGTGCATCGCGCTCGTCGTATTGAGCGTTTCCTCTCGCAACCGTTTCTCGTCGCGGAAGTATTCACCGGAAAGCCTGGTGAAATCACATCGCTTGAGGATACGATCCGAAGCTTTGAGGAAATCTGCGAAGGTAAGTGGGATCATTTGCCCGAACAGGCATTTATGTATGTCGGATCGATTGAACAGGCTGAAGAGCAAGCCAAGAAGATGGAAGAAGAAGCTTCCTAATCGCTCCGGTTGGTCGAGTAAAAAGAACCGAGTTGTCACCGAAAAACGAGTTGAAGGTATAGCGGAATGGCTCAATTGCGATGTATCGTTGTTACGCCCGAAGAGACGGCCATGGAGCAAGAAAGCTCATTCGTCGTCGTGCCGCTGTTTGATGGTGAGCTCGGTGTGGCACCAGGCCACAGTCCTCTGATCGGGCGACTCGGTTTTGGTGAGTTACGTTTGACGGCCAGTGATGGAACCAAGTCTCGATTCTATGTAGATGGAGGCTTTGTTCAGGTCGCTAATGACGTGGTAACCGTGCTCACCGGTAAGACGGTACCTGCTCGTGATCTGGATGTTGCTGTCGCGGAAGAGCAATTGGCCGACGCGATGAAGCGTCCGGTCAATACCGATGAATTGCTGGAATTGCGGGAGCGAGCGGTGCTGCAGGCGCGTTCTCAGATCCGCATCGCGCAACGCTGATTTGATCCACTGCCGGAGGATCTCTATGTCCTCTGACGCGATACCCATTCGCGGAGGCGGGATTTGTTGTGACCGACCTTTCCGAACCGCATGGCGATCGTCAGCAACGAAGTCGACTCTGTCTCGCACTTCTTCTTGCTCTCGTGCCGACACTCGTAATCTTTGGGTCGGGGCTGGGTTTCGATCGTGAGTTCGCCTTCCGCGATGTTGCTCATTATTACAGCCCCTACTGGCAGTACACGCAGCAGCAATGGAGTTCAGGTGAGCTCCCTCTATGGAATCCACTGGAAGAGAATGGACGCCCACTCGCTGCCGATCCGACGGCAGGCGTCTTTTATCCGGGTAAGCTACCGTTCTTTCTACCGTTCTCTTTTTCGACGGCGTTAAAGCTCTTCTTGGTGCTCCATCTCGGCCTTGCCGTGATCTGCATGTATGCAGCGGCTCGTAGCTTTGGACGCTCACCGCTCGCAAGTGTCTTTGCCTCGCTGGCCTATGCCTTTGGCGGCAGTATTGTCTTTCAGTATTGCAATCCAATCTATCTGGTCGGCGCCGCCTGGCTGCCCTGGGGAGTCGCTGCGATCCTAAAGTTGATGCGATATGCACGATTTCGCGATGCCATCCAGCTTGGGATTGTGATGGCGATGTGCGTCCTTGGGGGCAATCCTCAATCCGTCTATTTGCTTGGATTGTTGGCTGTGATCAGGTTTTGCCTCCGAGATGGTGCTGAGGGTCAAGGAGAGCACGGATCCCCATCGGTGATGCCAGGCCGCTTGAAGGTCTTGTTACAGCTCGGATGTGCCTGTTGGATGGCTGCCGGTCTATCCGCAATGCAGCTGTTGCCTGCCTTGGAGTGGACGCAGGTGAGCGACCGCAAGCAAGTTGAGGTGCCGCAGAGCATCTATGGGCTGGCGTGGTCATCGGAAGATCGCGTTGCTGATTGGCAGGCGATGTTGACGGCTCCTGCTACCGGGAGCCATCGCGCTTCTCAATACAACTTCAGTATCGGCCCCTGGCGTTGGCCAGAGCTTTTGTGGCCAAATTTCAGTGGCCGCGCTTTTCCTGTGAATACGCGATGGAGCAAATTGATTCCCGCGGAAGGACGTTTTTGGAGCCCCACACTTTACATGGGAATTTTGCCGTTCCTATTCGGGCTCTTCGCATTTCGTTTGCGCAAAGCAAGCTCTGAGCAACGTTGGTTGAGTTGGTGCGTGCTGATATTTGCCGGCGTATCGCTCGGGGAATATGGCCTCGGCTGGCTTCGTAATGAGATTTCAATTTGGTTGGGCCAGCCTCCAACTCAGGTTTGGGGGCCCTTAGGGGGTGGGTATTGGCTGATGAATCTATTGCTCCCAGGATTTGCCCTGTTTCGATATCCGGCAAAATTATGGACTCTGGTCGCGCTTGGTTTGAGCTTGCTGGCTGCCAAGTCCTTAGACAATGTTGGCGACTCTCGACGTCCGATGCAAAAAACGATCGCTTTTTACGTTGGTGGCTCATTGATCATGTTGTTGGTGTCGATGATCTACAGACCCCCGGAGAATGCCGAGTGGTTGGCTGAGGCAACGGACTCGGTGTTTGGTCCACTCGATCTGCAGAATGCCTTGTGGGGATTGCGTTGGACGTTTATCTCGTCGCTCGTGGTGGGCGCTTTCGCATGGCTGATTCTTCGAGGAACGGAAGGGCGTGCTTGGATGCGATTTGCGATCGTTGTGTTGACTGTCGTCGATATTTCCATTGCAAACCGCTGGTTGGCTCCAGCGGTTGTCGTTCCCGAGGAGAGCCGTTTCGTCTCAATGCTCCAATCCGAGAACGCGGTCACCTATCGGTGGCAGGTGGGGGGCTGGTATCCAGAAAGATGGTCGCATGAATCCAACCCTTCGCGCCTGCAAGAAGTTGTCGCGTGGGATGTTCATACTCTCCGACCCAAATGCAATTTGCGCGATGAGATTTGCGCGTTGAACAGTTCCACGTCCTTTTCGGCCGCTAGCCATCGTGACTTGCTCGAATTACTGCGGGATACCTCGATGAGTGGCGCCAACGACGACTTTGTACGTTTAATCAAGCTGATGGGAGTCGATTACGTCGTGGCACCCGCCACGGTAGAACTCGAGCACGCGTTGGAACCGGTTTCCCCGGAGCAAGATTCCAACCGGATGGAGGCCAGGTTGTGGAAAACCCCAAATCCCTTTTCTCGTGGCTGGATCGTGCATCAATGGGTGCCACAAACTCATGGCAAGAACGGACGCCAGGGGAAGTCTGCACTGAAGGATTTGTTACTCAACCATGACCTGTCGCAAATGGTGTTCTTGTCCCCGGATGCGAGGCCCGTGAATCATGGTGGTGGCGAGAGTAAACAAGACATGGAATCTGAGTGGTGCCAAGTCATCGAAGAATCGCCGGCAAGGCTTCGAATCGAAGCCGAACTCGCAACCGACGGATTTGTGGTCTTGAGAGATTCGTACGCGCCGGGCTGGCGTTGCACTCAACTGGACACCGGGGAATCAATGCCTGTGGTGCAGGCCAATGAATTAATGAGAGCGGTGGCTCTTCCCGCAGGCCGACATTCGTTGAGCATGGAGTACCGACCGATGAGTGTTTCGGTGGGGATCACGGTGAGTGCATTCTGTTGGTTTGCTCTGCTCGTGATCTTGTACCGTCAGGTTCGATCGGAACGTCAAACGGATCGATTGGCGAAAGCGACCCATGAATGACGAAGCTTAAATACGATAGTTGGAGGAAGCATCTAATTCATCGGGGTGATCCGCACGCATTCTGAGGCTGGGTTTTTCGAGGAGCACAGTGGTGTGCGGATCGACGCTATGAGTCAGCCAGACACTCGAACCAATCACCGAATCATTTCCAATGTGGGTCTTTCCACCTAAGACCGTTGCGTTTGCGTAAACGACAACGCGATCTCCGATGGTTGGGTGTCGTTTCGTGCCTCGAACAATATTTCCATCGGCATCGGTATCGAAACTAAGAGCTCCGAGAGTTACGCCCTGATAGAGTTTAACGTAGTCGCCAATTTCACAGGTCTCGCCGATCACGACACCGGTGCCATGATCAATAAAGAAATATTCGCCGACTTGTGCTCCCGGATGAATGTCGATGCCCGTTTCTTTATGAGCCCATTCGGTCATCATGCGTGGAATGAAGGGTACGCCTAGACGATGCAATTCATGCGCCATCCGAAAGACGGTGATCGCCTGGAGCCCTGGATAGCAAAAGATCACTTCGTCTCGGCTACGGCAAGCTGGATCACCCTCGAATGCGGCTTGTACATCGGTGGCTAGGAGTTTTCGCAACCTTGGGAGTGATTCCAGAAACATGATCGCCATCGACTGTCCCTTGGCTTCGAAGTCATACTTGTCTTCGCTTGGTTCCGCATTGCTCTGCAAACGCTCTTCATGATGCAGGGCGCGAGCAATTTGCATCGTCAGTTTGTCATGCAGGCCGTCGATGAGATCGCCAACATGGTAGGAAATATTTCCCAGATGAAGCCGCTCACGACGACGGTAGCCAGGATAGATGATTTCCCGAAGGTCCTCGATGGCCGAAGTAATCACTGCGTAACTGGGTAAGGGGAAGTGTCCCAAGTGATTGATCGTACCGATCTCGGTGTAGGTGCGCACAACTTCGTTGGTTAGATTCGGAAGTTGCTCTTTGAGGCGAAAGTCGGAGGCCATGCTGCTCTCCTTTCAGGAATTCAAGCGCTTTTAGGCAAATACGCTCCGAAACAAAAACGCAATAAGACGCTGGCGATTCAGTGCGATGGAGGGATCGGCGGGATGGGGGCTAGATTTTGCTGTCCGACACAATGGCCGGACAGCTACAGAGACACAGATCGATGCTGGGATTCAGATGATGATTCATCACAGTGACTCTCGGCCCAGGGAGAAATTCCTCTGCGGACAATGCTAGACCCCCAACACCTGTAAGGCAAGCGTCCATCATTGTCTTCGGACAGATTTCGAAGCGGTCTCCAGCAAAAACGGGACGTTTGGCTGTCGACTGCTATCACGAGCCGCCCTGTGGCGGCTCGACACTGCTTATAAGGCCAGAAAGGATGACTGTCGAAGTCTACTCTTCTTCTTCTTCTTCTTCCATCTTGGCCTTGGCCAAAATCTCTTGTTGCACGTTGGGAGGCACGACATCGTAGTGGCTGAATTCCATCGCGTAACTCCCCTGCCCTCCCGTCATGCTGGATAGGCTGCGAGCGTAGGTCGTTACCTCAGCGAGTGGCGCTTCGGCATGCACGGTTTGGAGATTTCCACCAGCCGAATCACTTCCAAGCACTCTTCCACGACGGCCCGACATGTCACTGTAGACATCACCGACGTTGTCCTCGGGAACGGTGATGGCTAACTTAACGACCGGTTCCAGAAGACTCGGTTTTGACTGCTGGAAGACATTTCGGAAGGCCATCGATGCGGCCATCTTGAAGGCCGTTTCGGAACTATCGACGGGGTGATGCTTTCCGAAGTGGACTTCGACACAAACGTCTTGCACGTTGTAGCCAGCGATAACGCCGCGGTCCATTCGCTCATTGAAACCTTTGGCGATGGCCGGCATGAAGTTACCCGGGATAACACCGCCGACGACGGAGTCCACCCAAAGGAAGTTGTTGTTCTCGTTGTAGTGGTATTCCTTCAGCTGAGGGAAACGTCCCTTGGTAACGTATTCCTCCAGATTCACGTCACGTGGCAGCGGCCACATACGAATGTGGACCTCGCCGAACTGACCGCGTCCACCGGATTGCTTCTTGTGACGGTAGCTACCATCCGAGTCGGCTTGAATCGTCTCGCGATAGGGAATCTTAGGTTCTTTGGTATCGACTTCCAGCTTGTCGCGCCGTACGAGTCGCTCTTGAATGACCGATAAATGTAGCTCGCTCATTCCAGTCATGACCAACTCTTTCGTCTGTGCGTCACGATCCAGACGGAAGGTTGGATCTTCTTCCACGACCTTGTTGAGTGCGCCGGAAAGCTTGGTCTCGTCACCACGACTCTTCGGGCTGACTGCCAAACCAACCATGGGAGTTGGGAATGGAATTTTGGGCAGTGTCACTTCACCAATGCTGGTACCTGTGTGAAGCTCTTCCATCTTCGCAATGGCGACGATTTCACCCGGACCAGCATCGTCCACCGGAGATGTCTCCGATGCTTGAACCTTCAGTAGTTGGCCGAGTTTGACCCCCTTACGCGCTGAGGATGCGGGGACATTCGAATCTTTCTTGAGCGTTCCACTGAAAACACGAATAAAGCTCAGCTTCTGGACAAACGGGTCGATGCGGGTCTTAAAGACTTGAGCGACAAGTTCGCCGCCGGCGTCGCTGCCAATCTCAACCTCGTTGCCATCCTTGTTACCGACACGTGTGATATCTGCAGGTGAGAGACAGCACATGTTGATCGCGTCCAGCATTTCATCCACACCAATGTCTGATTTGCCAGAACAGCAAAGAACGGGTACCAAAGAACCCTCAGCAACCGCTTTAACGATCAGACGGGAGAGTTCTGCATCCGTCGGCTGAGTGCCTTCGAAGTATCGTTCCATTACTTCTTCATCAACTTCAATGATCGATTCAACAAGCGGCTCCCGAATTTCCTCGGGATCCATCACCGCACCGCTTGTGTCTCCCGCAGGCTTTAGCGTATTGACGACACCTTTGAAGTCGGCGCCGACACCTACTGGAACCGTGAGTAGGGCACACTTGGTTCCCCACAACTCTTGAATGCTCGCGAGCAAGGCCGGGAAGTCAATGTTGTCTCCGTCCAGCTTGTTGATCACGATGACGCGTCCAAGGCCTGCCTTGCCAGCCTCATCGAAGACGCGTCGCGTATTGACTTCGATCCCCGACTGAGCGTTGATCACAATGGCCGCGTTATCGACGCCCTGCAAGGCCCCAATCGTTTGTCCAATAAATTCGGGGTAACCGGGGGTGTCGATGGCGTGATACGACTTGCCACCATGGTCGAAGTGTACGACGGATGCTTCAACCGTGTATTGGTGAGACTTTTCTTCTGCATCGAAGTCGCAGATACTCGTGCCGTCGTCAACGCTGGGCTGGCCGCTGGCGGTGCCAGTCTTAATCAAGATCTTGTCAACGAGGGTGGTCTTTCCGGCGGAACCGTGACCACAAAATGCTACGTTTCGAATATCCGCGACCTTTGCCTTCGCCATGCCAGTAATCCTTTTTCCTGCCTCGGTGCGTAAGTGTTAAGTCTGGACAAAGCCACGCTCACGAGGCTGGCTTTGATCCGCCTTGTCTTTCTCTTTGGTTTAGTCGCTCTCGCTCAGGAATACCTCACGGAATCGTCAAGCACTTGAGATTTAGCCCGAGAGCTGAGACCCCCCCACGGAGGGCCGGAGGGACCTGCAAAAACCATCAATATCGCACAGAATTTGGCGAGAAGCAAGTGTTGCAACCGCTCAGCTCAGTTCGGCGAAATTCTTGAGGATACGAAGTCCCAGCTCCTGACTTTTTTCAGGATGGAACTGAGTTGCATACAGGTTGTCTCGCCAGATCATCGAACAGAAATCGACACCATAATCGGTTTCCAGCGCGACACAGGAATCATCGCTCGGGGCGACGAAGTACGAATGCACAAAATAGAAATAGCCGCCATCCGCAATCGTTTCGAGAATCGGCGCTGATTGACGTATTTTGATCTGATTCCATCCCATGTGGGGTACTTTGTAGGATTCGGGTAGCTCAAAACGATTGACCGTTCCTGCTAATAAGCCCAGACCCTCATGTTCGCCTCCCTCAAATCCTTTTTCAAAGAGCAGTTGTAGGCCGAGACAAATGCCCAGAAAAGGTTTGCCGGATTGGATCTGCTCCAAGATCGGTTCGATCAAATCACGCCGCTTCAATGCGTCCATCGCGTCTTCAAAGGCTCCTACACCTGGCAAGACGACACGGGATGCCGAACGGATTTGAGCCGCATCGCTGGTGACGATGGCTGAGTGGCCGACTTTTTCGAAGCCTTTTTGCACAGACCGCAGGTTGCCCATTTCGTAGTCAATGATCGCAATCATGGAGCCAATGCATTCTCGTATCTTCGAAGTTAGTTCAGGGCTGCTTGCGTTAAAGAACGTCCGCGCGTGAAGATCCATTACGGAATCAGTGACGTGCTACAGCAGTTGCACCCAGACGTATTGTAGCGACTCGCCGTTCTGAGAAGCAGTGGGGCTGAGGGGGGGAGTTATCGATTGCCTGCCGACTCCGGGTAAATCACGATCTCGACCCGGCGATTTTTGGCCTGTCCCGCCACGGTGCCGTTGGAGGCTAATGGGTAATTGTTGGCGTGACCCAGAATGAAGAGCTGGTTGCGTAGTGATTGATGCTTGGCGCTCAACGCTTCGAACACCGCCATTGATTGAGCTACCGTAAGTTGGTGGGCGCTCCGCCAGCCACCCGCCCTGGAGC
>MDTD01162093.1_pt1 | contig 11428 bp, 9 predicted proteins | sample 811221 | NCBI WGS metagenome assembly MDTD01 (sample SAMN05326646, study PRJNA326480) | marine metagenome | isolation source: seawater | place: Pacific Ocean: South West | collected 2011
ATTTAAAATGGCAAACTTAATTTCATTATTAGAGGCTGATGAAATAACATCAGTTAGAATTGGTCTCAATAGATCACAAACAGATTATTACAATACTGTGCCTGGAGGAATGATTCAAATTTCAATATTTGATACTTTAGGCTTTTATTCTGCTGGTGTTGAAAATCCAATTATATTTTCTGACTTTTATTTTATTACTGAAGATGATACAGCAAATTTTGAAGCAATTATACCTATTCCAACTACATATTTAGGCAATCCTCAGGACAGAAACCTAGCCCCAGGCTCTTATTATGTATGTGTTGAAATGTATAATAACGCTGGAAATAATGATATACGTATTCGTGATGACGAATCAACATTAAGATATCCATGGGAATCTGCAATATTTGTGCCTGGTGAACAATGGTATACAAATGGTAATGCATTTAATATTGCTGCAAACTTTGGAACTTGGGTTCCAGATAACTCAAGTAGTGTTGAAGAAATTTCAAATTCTAATATAGTTGTTTATCCAAATCCAACTAGTGGAAAGGTGAAAGTTTCCTTCTCAGTTAATGAATTAGCAAAAGCAAGTATTTCTATAAAAGATATTACAGGAAAAACACTTCAATATATAAATAAAGGAAATTTATCTACAGGTATTTACACAGAACAAATAGATCTTAGTAATTACAAAAAAGGAATTTATTTTTATGAACTTAGTTTAAGTAACAAAACTTCAAATGGAAAAATCGTATTAATGAAATAAGTTGTTAATATATATTACGAGAAAAAGCCACTTATATAGTGGCTTTTTTGTGTTTTATGATTAGCTTAAGTCGTCTAATAAATTTAGAACAGGCAACTTTTCAACTGTAAAGCCTTCAGCATAATCAACACCTGAAAGACGACCTAAATCAGCGGCTCTGTAACGAATACTATCTAAAAAACCTTGAGATGAAATAATAGTATGTGGTTCTTGAGACTTAGGATTGTAAAACTGAGAAGAGAATGCTTTGACAGCTAATATCTTTTGTTCCATAAAATCAGAAACATCAATTACAAAATCTGGATCAATATTTTTAAACTGTATGTAATGATATACTAATTTTGGTCTCCATGCATGCTGTCCAGTTTCAATCTTTCTTAATCCAGCTAAAAAACATGAAGCAGAAGTGAGTTCTGAAGCTTTTGAATGATCTGGGTGTCTATCACAAACAGCATTACATAAAACAATATCTGGCTGATATTTTCTTATCACCTTAATTAATTCTAATTGATGTTCTTCATCATTAGTAAAAAACCCGTCTTTGAAGTTCATGTTTTTACGAAGTTCAACACCTAAAATATCAGCAGATTTTTCTGCTTCTAAATCACGAATCTCAGCACTTCCTCGAGTACCTAGTTCACCTCTAGTCAAGTCAACTACACCAACCTTTTTACCTATAGCTACGTGTTTGGCTATTGTTGCTCCACATCCTAATTCCACATCATCTGGGTGAGCGCCAAAAGCAAGTATGTCTAATTTTGTAGCCATTTGATTACTTTTTCTGATTTAGGACTAGTTGTAGGTAATAAATAATCAACCCAATTTCCCTCCTCATCAACTAAGAATTTTTGAAAATTCCATTTAACAGAAACAGTTTTCTGATCATTTAATTCTTTGTTACATAACCACTGATAAATTGGATGTTGATCTTTTCCTTTAACTGATATCTTTTCAAACATTTTGAAAGACACTCCAAATTGAGCATCACAAAAGGCCTTAATTTGTTTTTCTGTTCCCGGTTCCTGAGAACCAAAATTGTTTGCAGGAAATGCTAATATTTCAAAATTTTCTCCTCCATATTCAGAATATAAAGCTTGTAATTCTTTATACTGAGGTGTTAAGCCACATTGAGAAGCAACATTTACGATTAATATTTTTTTTCCTTTTAATGACGATAAATCAAATGGATTACCATCTATTGTATTTACCTCATGATCATAAAATGATCTTTTATTCATATCAATATTAGATTTTTTAGAAATTATTGTGAAACTAAAAAATAATCCGATGAAAAGAGTTAAAATAATATACTTCATTTCTTTAAAGTTTTTTGTTTGTAAAAAGCTAATGATGCTGTTATAAACACAACAACAACGCTGTATGGTATAAAATCAGGAATTGGCATAGGATCTCCTGCTGCGTATGAATGTAAACCTGACAAATAGAAATTAACTCCAAAATATGTCATAATTATAGAACTAAAGGCTACTAAAGAAGCTAGATTAAAAGTATACATACTTTTAAGTTTTGGAATGAATCTCATGTGTAATACAAAAATATAGACAAGCATACTTGCAAGAGCCCAAGTTTCTTTTGGATCCCAACCCCAATATCTACCCCAAGATTCATTAGCCCATACTCCTCCTAAAAAAGTACCTATAGACAACATAAATAAACCAACTGTAATAGACATCTCATTAATGAAAGTAAGCTCTTTTAAAGTCGTATTTAAACGATTTTTATTTTTTTGACTCTGTAAAATCATAATTAATAAACTCAAAAAACCAAGAAGTGCACCTAATGCTAAAAACCCATAAGAAGCGGTAATAATTGCTACATGAATTAAAAGCCAATAAGAATTTAGAACTGGAACAAGATTTGTTATTTCTGGATCTAACCAATTAAGGGCAGCTACCATTAACAAAAGTGAGGAAACAACCGAGGTTGCTGCCATACTCATCTTGCTTTTTTTAGAGAAAATAAATCCGGCTAGTACAGTTGCCCAAGCAATGTATATAACACTTTCGTAGGCATTACTCCATGGGGCATGTCCTGAAATAATCCACCTGCCTGCAAGTCCTAGGGTATGAGCTAAAAATCCAATAACAATCAACCAAAAGAAAAGCTGAATAATTCTTTCCACCCATACTCTGTACTTAAAAACTTGTGCTATGAGAAAAAACAGCATGAACACACCTAATAAACCATACAAATAAGAAAGATGGTTAAATACTCTTGATTCATTATAAAACACTTCCATCTTCAATTTTCTAACTGATGGAAGTACCTCTGCTCCATATTTTGCTTGATAATTTTTAATAGCAGTAAGTGTATTATTAGCAACCTCAAAATCATTGTCTTTTAAAGCTTGATAAACACTTTGATAATAAATAGGTAAAATAGAATATACAAATAAGGAGTCATTTCCTGAAAAACCAATATTTTGTTGACTATCCGAGTACCAAGTATTGTTAGGGTCATAAGGCATAGGAAAAAAACGGAAAAAGGTGCCGTTATAAACCATATAACAAATATTTACTCGTTCATCAACAGCAATTACTTCTTTATCGTACTTACTACGCTCGGCAGGTTTTTTAGCATAAGCCTTGGCAACTTCTTCAGTTAGCACATATTTTGCTTCATTACTAAAAAAAGAAAGAAAGGAATTATATTTTTCCGTAAATCCTAATTGTTCTTTTAACCCATCATGATTTACTTTAATCATTGGGACAAGCTGCCATAAATATGGATTTTGCGCCATTCCTAAAAGCACTTGGTTTGGAGACAAACCTTTTAATGAACTTTTTCGACTAACCTTTCTTAATACTTCTGAAGCTAATGTGTTGACTGGCTTCATCCGTCCTCCTTCATCTTGCATTACGAGCATTCCAAAAGCATCCGCATGTTCTACAGGAATCGCTTGTGCTTGAATTAAAGAGTCGATCTTGCTATCCGCAAAAGCCATTGAAGAAATGAAAGAAAACAATAATATTGTCACTACTCTTTTTTCTCTTAACAGCTTTAATTTTTGTTTTATTAGGGCAAAGCGAGTCTTTTTAGAAAACATATTTAAAATCATTCCTAATGTCATAAAAAAATAACCAAGATAGCTAACCAACGTACCCCAGAAATCATGATTTACAGATAAAACTGTTCCGAGTTCATCTTTATCATAAGATGACTGAAAAAAACGAAAACCCTGATAATCTAAAACATTGTTCATATAGATACGGTGATCCTCTGTTAAAGGACCATCTAATAAAGTCACTTCACTAGCAAATGAAGAAGGACTATTTGAGCCTGGATATCTTTCTAATTGAAAATCATTTAATTGAATATAAAATGGTGTATTGTAATACTTTGAACCATACGCTAATGAGAAATTTAAACCCCCAAGTTCAAACTGATTTTTTACACTTACAAAGCCTTTGTCCCCAAATAATGCAAGTTCTTTTTCTTCACCGTTGCTTATCACTTTCAAAATCAAAACATCTTCCAGTTCTTGTCCTTCTGGATTTTCACCAGGCAAATAAGCTAATTTTGCTTTTTCATAAAATGCAGGAATAACTATATTTTGCCCCATTATTTGGTATAGTGAACGTAACATAAGTGGCTGTAAGCTGTCTTTTTTAACCTCTCCTGTTAACTGATCAGCCATTCTCATGTAAGTCCCACTTGTTGGAGACTGCATCATCAACTGTCCGCCCTGCATTGTAAAACATACATGTCCGGGAAGAATTTTACCAAAAGAGAAATCTATACCTAAAAAGCGTTGCGCACTACCTTCTCGCAAATAGAAATTTTGACGACCATTTGAACCAGCCATTACAATGTGTATAACCGGACTTCCTTCACCTACATGGATTGTATCTTTTGCATTAGGTATATAATCAATAAAATCAAACTGAATTTCGTTATCTCTGAATTTTAAATCATGAGTAAATCGATTTGGTTTAAGAAATGAAAGTGGACCATTGTAATTATGTAACAATAATGGTTTATCGTATACATACTGCAACTGCTTATCGTGCACCTTAATTTGTAAGAATGTCTGATCTGAAACTATTTGATTGCTACGCTCTCCTTCTCGAATATGCATCATCCCCTCAAAAGAAATATAGCGTGTAATACCAGCACCTATAGCTATCATCACAAAAGCTAAATGAAACATTAGTACAGGCAATTTTTCCTTTTTCCATAATTGGTATCTATTAATATTTCCAATCATGTTAATGGTAAGTATAATAATTAAAATTTCAAACCAAGTAGCATTATAAACTAATGCTTTAGCAGTTTGAGTACCAAAATCATTTTCTATAAATGTTGCATATCCTATTGCTACAAAAAATAATAACACCAAAAAGGCCATAATGCGCATTGAAAAGAATGTGGAATAAAATTTTTGAAACATGATGTAAAATTTGGTTGTGCAAAATTACTTAATTTTGCTCTGATTAAATCAGAAAAAAAAACAAATCGAATGGCTCGAATTTTCATGATAGGCGCAGGAAATGTAGCGACTCACTTGAGCCAAGCTCTACAGAAAAATGGACACGAGATTACTCAAGTATATAGCAAAACTCAAAGTAATGCGATCTCATTATCAGAGAAACTTGGTTGTTCATATACTAATGAGCTACACAATATTGACCCTTGCGATATTGCCATCATTGCTGTAAAAGATGATGTAATTAATGAGGTTGCCTCACTATTAAATTGCCGGATTCCTATTGTACATACGTCAGGCACAAAAGATTTAGCTATTCTAGGAAAAGGTCTAATTGGCGTGTTTTACCCACTACAAACCTTTAGCAAGAATAAAATTGTTGATTTTCAAAATATACCAATATGTATTGAAGCAAATAACTCAAAATTTTTGCAATTTCTAAACAACCTAGCCAATAGCATAAGTAATAATGTACACCAACTTTCATCTGAGCAAAGAAATTATTTGCACTTATCTGCGGTTATGGTAAATAACTTCAGTAATTTGATGTATCAAATGGCTACTGAAATCTGTGAGAAAAACAAAATCTCTTTTGATTTACTTAAGCCGCTTATTCAAGAAACCAGCAATAAAGTACAACAGATGACTGCTATTGAAACACAAACTGGTCCTGCAAGAAGAAAAGATGTACAAACCATAGAAAGGCATTTAACATTATTAGATTCCGATAAAGAAAAAAGAAAAATATATGAAATACTGACTGAATCTATTTTAAATCGCTCATGAATTATAAGATAAAACTCAACCATATCAACACTTTTATATTTGATGTTGATGGCGTTCTAACAGACGGAACAGTAACATTATTTGGTAATGGAGAACAAGTTCGAAAAATGTCAAGTCGAGATGGGTATGCTATGCAATACGCTCAAAAAAAAGGATATAAAATTGCCATTATTTCTGGAGGAAGTAGCAAAGGTGTTAAAGAGCGTTTTGACTACCTCGGAATCAACGATGTTTATCTTGCATGTAGCAACAAATTAAAAGCGTTTAATGATCTTGTTGAAAAATACGATCTAAATACTGAGCATATTCTCTATATGGGAGACGACCTACCGGATTGGGAAGTTATGAAGAAGGTTGGGTTGCCCACTTGTCCAAGAGATGCCGCTACTGAAATTAAAGAAATAGCAAAATATGTTTCTCCATTTATTGGTGGGGGTGGATGTGTAAGAGATGTAATTGAACAAACACTTCGTGTACAGTGTAAATGGGCTGATAAAGATAATCTAGGATGGTAAAGTTATTAAATTTCTTCAAGTTAATAAGATGGAAAAATTTAGTTATTGTTGCTCTCACGCAATACTTGATAAGATACACTTTGCTTGTTCCATTTATCGAGTTTCTAAGCCTAAATGATATTCAATTTTTATTTCTGGTTATTTCTACAGTTTTAGTTGCTGCAGCTGGATATATCATTAATGATTATTTTGACATACAAGTAGACTATCTCAATCAAAGAAAAGTAATTGTCGGCAACACCATAAAACGTAGAGAAGCCATGGCACTTCATTTTATTTTTAGTGGACTTGGCGTTGGAATAGGTTTTTACTTAGGATGGAGAGTCGGTATGTGGAATCTAGGCTTCATCAATTTATTTTCAGCAAGTGCTTTATGGTTTTACTCTACACATTTTAAACGTAATTACCTCAGCGGTAATCTATTAATTTCACTATTATCAGCATTAGTATTACTTGTTGTAGCACTTTATGATATATTACCTGCAAGCGAACAAAACGATATCAATGCTATTGTTGTCTTCAAAATAATTTGTATTTATTCTGCTTTTGCCTTCATTACTACTTTTATAAGAGAGATTGTGAAAGACATAGAGGACTTAGAAGGAGATCATAAAATGGGGTACAAAACCTATGTAATTGTAAGTGGAAAGAAAAAAGCCAAAAATATAGTACAAGCTTTAAGCCTGATAACCATTTTCGGAATTGGTTGGATATTGAATTCCCAATTTAAAGCTGATATTTACTCCTTTTTATATGTTTTGTTTTTTGTAGAATTTCCTTTCTTATATTTTGTTTGGAAATTAAAAAAAGCTGAAAATTCAGCAGACTTTAATTCACTAAGCGGTTGGATAAAAATCATAATGCTAACAGGAACTCTTTCCATGCTTGTGTTTTCATTATTGATGAATGTATGATGTTTAATAATCTAACAAATAAAAAAATTATTCTTGCTTCCAAATCTCCCCGAAGACAAGAATTATTAAAGGGACTGGGTCTCTCCTTTAAAATCAAAACAAAAGAGATTAACGAAGATTTCCCTAACTCAATAGATAATTCGGATGTGGCCGCTTTTTTAGCCAAAAAAAAAGCTGAATCTTTTGCGCTTTCAAATGATGAGATTATTATTACCTCTGACACCACCGTTTTATTAACCAATCGTATTCTAAATAAACCACAAAATACTGAAGAGGCTCTTAGAATGCTACAGAGACTATCAGGAAAAACCCATGAGGTATGTACAGGGGTTTGCATCAAGTCCATTGAAAAAGAAATTATTTTCTCTGAGTTTACCTCAGTTACCTTCAAACTACTTTCTTTGGATGAAATTGAATACTATATCAAACACTTCCAGCCTTATGATAAAGCAGGTTCATATGGTATTCAAGAATGGATTGGATTTATCGGAGTTGAAAAAATTGAAGGGTGCTACTATAATGTGATGGGCTTACCAATTTCCAAGCTGTATCAAAAACTACTAGAATTCTAACGAAATTATTTTAGTATTTTTGTTTTTAGAGAAAGAAGTACTATGAAGAAATTTTTAGTTTATTCTGTTGTTGCTGTCTCGCTTTTTGCATGTACACCTATGAATAAGGTAGTTTACCTTAATGAAGAAAGTGAAAACAATATTGAAGCGCCAGTTCCAGTAAAACATCTGCTGCAAATTGGAGATGTATTACATGTAAAGATTTTAGGTGTTCAGGAAGAGGCTTTCAATATATTTAATATTGAGAATAACGCAAATAATGCGCAAACAACCTCTGCTAATCTTTACATGAATGGGTTTACAATTAATTCGAAAGGTTTTATTGAAGTACCTACAATTGGCAGTGTGAAAATTGCTGGCTTATCTATCGAAGAAGCAAAAAACAAAATACAATCCAAAGCCGATGAGTTTTTGATTAATTCAACTGTAATTGTCAAACATATCAATTTTGAAATCACCATATTAGGAGAAGTAAACAAGCCTGGAACGTACACTATTTACAAAGATAACATGACTATCTTTGAAGCTTTAGGTCTTGCAGGTGATATAACTGATTTTGGAGACAGAACAACTATTAAAAGAGTAAGAGGCACAGAAATAGATATAATTAACATCACAAAACAAGGAGTTTTGGGATCTAGTGATTTTTACTTGAAAGCAAATGATGTTGTATATGTAGAGCCCCTCAAGAGCGTAAGAATGAGAAATTCTAAAGCTCAAATTTATCTCTCAGGGATTTCAAGCATAGCATTGATTGCTAACATTGTATTAAGAACAATGGGTTTTTACTAGTATGGAGCAGATAAATCAATCCGAAGAAACAATTAATGTTAAGGAGATCATTTTCAAATACACTAAGTATTGGTATTATTTCTTTCTGAGCATTGTACTTTGCTTATTTGGAGCGTTTTTATTCAATCGTTATTCAACACCAATTTACAGTGGATCAACCACTATTTTAATAAGAGATGACAGCAATGCGTCTTTAGGTGCTGAAAACTTGTTAGAAGGCTTAGAATTATTCAGTGGTAAAAAAAATCTGAAAAATGAAATTGGCATCTTAGAGTCATATGATCTCATTGCAAAAACAATCAAAGATTTACAGTTTCAAACATCCTACTTTCATGTTGGAAAAATCAGGACAGCAGAGGTTTATAAAAATGTACCTTTTCAAGCTTTAGTAGACTCTAATTCTACACAAACTCTAGGAATTTTCTTTCATGTACATATACTAGAAAACAACTCTTTTGAACTAAATTCTAAAGCACAAAATGTTAGACAGTATATACCTATTAAAAAATCATTTACTGAACAAACAAGAGTGAGTTTCAACTACTCGGGAAAGCATAGTTTTGGAGAAACAATAGAAACAGAATATTTTTCCTTCAAACTTCAAAAACAACCAATTTTTGATGAAAATTTTATAGGTAAAGAGTTTTTCTTTGTATTTCATGACGTAGACAACTTGACAAAAAGGCGATTAAAAAACCTAACTATCGCGCCTATTAATAAAGAAGCATCAATTATAAAAATCAACAGTAAAGGAGAGGTTGCTAGAAAAGAATTAGACTTCCTTAATCGACTAGCAACCAATTATATACAGCTCGGATTGGATGAAAAAAATAAGATGGCAGCAAATACCATAACTTTTATCAACCAACAGCTAAAGGAAATTTCTGATTCTTTACTTACGACAGAGAACAGGTTGGAAAAATTCAAAGAAAATAATCCTAAGTTAGAACTTTCATACAAAGACTATGGCACATTTTTTCAAATTGAACAATTAGAAAAAGAACAGTCTATACTAGAAGTCAATGATAAGTATTATAAGGCATTGCTCAATTATTTAACTTCTAATGATGATATAGATAGAATAGTAGCTCCCTCTGCAATGGGAATTAACGACCCGCTTTTAAATAGCTTAATAAACGATTTATCTAGTCTTTATGCAGAAAAAAGCACACTCGCATTAAATACTACAGAACAGCACCCAGTTTTCCAATCTTTAATAAGTAAAATTGAAAGTACTAAAAAAAGCTTGATAGAAAATGTAAACAACATCATCCAAAGTTCAGATATTGCTATTCAAAATATTAATAACAGAATTTATCAAGAAGAAGAGTTGATTAGTAATTTACCTCAAAATGAAAGGGTACTAGTAAATATTCAGCGAAAATTCAATCTGAACGAGTCTATCTACACTTACCTTTTAGAAAAGAGAGCCGAAGCTGCTATCGCCCTAGCTGGAAATGTTGCGGATCACAAAGTACTCGATATAGCAAGGCTAGAAAGTCGTTTTCCAATTAGTCCAAAAAAGAACATTAACTATTTATTTGGTCTGATTCTTGGGTTTGTTGTTCCTATAGTTTCGATTACAATTAGAGATTTTTTCAATGATAAAATCATCAGTAAAAGCGACATAGAAAAAATTTCTGCATATCCAATCATTGGAAACATTTTGCATAGCGAAAAAGGAAGCAATTTAGTTATGATTAACAGTCCAAAATCAGCAATTGCAGAAGCCTTTAGAGCTATCAGAACCAACATACAATACCTAAACTCTGAAAAAGACAAGAAGATTATATGCATCACCTCATCTATTAGCGGAGAGGGGAAAACTTACTGCTCTATGAATTTAGCTTCGGTTTTTGCTTTATCAGGTAGTAAGACTCTATTAATAGGTGCTGACATGCGAAAGCCAAAAATCTTTACTGATTTTCAACTACCAAATAACAAAGGTTTAAGTAATTACCTAAGCAACCAAGCTAAAAAAGAAGATATTATTCAAAAGTCAGAGATTGAAAACCTAGATATTATCCTCTCGGGACCAACACCACCGAACCCTGCAGAACTTTTGGACAAACAGTTGATGCAATCTTTTTTAGATGAATTGCAAAAAGAGTATAAATACATTGTAATTGACACCCCTCCAATAGGACTAGTTACAGACGGATTGATACTAATGAAATACACCAATGTTAACTTATATATGATTCGTCAAAACTACTCAACTAAAGGAATGCTTGAGTATGTAACAACACTTTTTGAGCAGAAAGAAATTAAAAACATAAATTTAGTGGTTAACGATATTGACGAAAATAGTATGCATTACGGATATGGATATGGATATGGATATGGCTACGGTTACTATGATGAAGATACTGAAAAAGAAAAAAGTTTCTTCAAAAAAATATTCAGTTAATAAAAAGCCCGTCAAATTATCGGGCTTTTCTATTAATAACTCTTTAAAAAACGGATTTTTATAACTTAATAAATCACATTATGAAAAAGCATAAACCAGCTGATAGTATACAAGATATTCAATACTTTGGGGAATATGGTGGAGTAAATCCTTCTGTTGCTGACTCCTCTACCTTCACATACTTGGCAGGGAAAACCATGGAAGAAGTATTTGGAGGAGAAAGAGAAGGTTGCTACCTATA
>MDTD01193577.1_pt1 | contig 11428 bp, 8 predicted proteins | sample 811221 | NCBI WGS metagenome assembly MDTD01 (sample SAMN05326646, study PRJNA326480) | marine metagenome | isolation source: seawater | place: Pacific Ocean: South West | collected 2011
ATCAGGGCCAACTCCGATGGCTCGTCCACCGTGTTCTCGTTCGCCCAGTTCCAGCAAGGTCAGAACGCCAACCTGGGGGCCGAACTAGCGATACTGAACTCGGCATCGCTCTTGATCCTCGGATCCATACTCTACTTCACTTTCAGGAGCTTTCGAGACACGTTCTTCGTGCTCGGACTGACGGTCTTCGGCATACTGGCGACCTACGGGACCTCCGGGCTGCTAACTAAGATCGGGGTTGAGATGACCTTCAACGCAGCCATGAACTCCATCCCGGTCCTACTGCTCGCGATAGGGGTTGACTACGGCCTCCACGTAGTTAAGAGGGTCAGAGAGGAGTATCTTGAGGAGTCTGGAGACTCCACCAGCAGGGTGAGAGACCTCAGCGAAGATGCTCGTCGTAAGGCGATAAGGTCCGGAACCACATTGACATCCATAGCCCTGTTGATAGCCATATTCACGGACATGGTTGGATTCCTCTCATTCAGGCTCTCGAGTCAGCAGTTCCTTGTCGTCTTCGGGACAGTCATCGCAATCGGACTGTTCTACGTGTACCTGTTCAGCATAACCGCATTGCCGGCACTGATGGCCCTTATCCCACCCAAGGACATGGTTCTGGGCAAGTCAGTCACAGTGGACAAGAGTCCTCTCATCGAGAGGATCGGTAAGCTGTCTGACAGGCCCGCTCTGGCGGTGCTAGTCGCCATTTTCCTCACCGCACCCATGGCTATCGGCATAGGCCAGCTCGAGGTCGGTTTCGATACCAGGGACAACTTCGATGACACGGTTCCTGTGGTCGCTGACTTCCTACTCATTTCAGAGGAGTTCCAGAACAGTCCGGCCCCGATCTACGTGGTGGTCGAGGGTGATGTGGTCTCGGAGGAAGGCAGGCAGGCGATCGAGGGCGCTATCGGCGTACTGATGCAGGACGAAAGGGTGACAGTGGTCATCTCCGACTTATGGTCGACGCTGGACTCCTCGAGGGGATCCAGTCCGGCCCTTTCCTCCCTCATGCTGTCTGTGGATGGCGGGGAAGAGGGTGCCTGGCCCGAACTGAGGCAGTGGCTCACATCGACCGAGGAAGGCAGGGAGATGTCCTCCGGGCTACTTTCCGAGGACGGTCAGCAGACACTGGTCTCATTCCAAGCTGCGACCTTGGACTGGTCGAGCACGAACGCCTTCGAGATCGAACTCTCAGACGCTCTCGCAACCTCCGTATCGGGATCCGGGTTCACTGCGGACCTCAGCGGCAGGTCGCTCATACTCGCTCAGATAACCTCCGATGTTGCAGAGGCAGCTATTCTATCCACTGTCATCGTCGCGGGAGTCATACTCATGATGCTCGTGACGATTCACACATTCAGGACCAGCGACCTCCAACTCGGGATTGCCAGAGGAGTCGTCACTTGGATACCGCTGCTGGCTGTAGTGGCATGGGTTTACGGGATAATGGGTTTCACAGGGTTCCAGCTGAACTCCCAGACAGTCACAATAGGGGCTCTTACGCTGGGCCTAGGGGTCGACTACGCAGTCCATCTCTCGACTAGGATAGAGGAAGAGGTGGAGAAAAACCCAGAAGGGTTGCCCTCGGAGTGGGCCACAGCTTCCATATCCACCACGGGCAGGGCTATGGCGGGAGCTGCGGTGACTACAGCCGGGGGGTTCTCCGTGCTGAACCTATCATCCCTAGTACCTCTCCAACTCTTCGGGCAGGCTTTCGTGGTGGCTATCACGCTGGCTCTCCTCGCGAGCGTGCTCCTCCTCCCATCGATCTACACCAACCTGATGAAGTGGGAAGTAAGCAGGTCGAGTGGGGCCTAACATAGAAGCGAGCCTTCGACAACAACCACTTAATACCAAAATTTTGGCGAGCCACCTTATGCTCCGAGTTTCTGACCTGAAGAAAGGATTCGGTTCCGGTGCTAGGAGGCTTGAGGTCCTCAAGGGTATCAACATGGAGGTAAAGACGGGTGAGCTCGTCAGCCTGATGGGTCCCAGCGGTTGTGGTAAGAGCACCCTTCTTAACATAATAGGGGGGCTACTCGAGGCCGATTCAGGAGAAATTTCTCTCGACTCATTCGTCTACGGGACAAAATCCCCTAGCAGGGTAGTGGACGTAAGGAGATCCGGGGTTGGCTGGATATTCCAGGACTTCCATCTGGTTGATAGGTTGGATGCGTTGGATAACGTTGCCTTCAGCCTGGAGCTATCCGGGATGTCCTCAAAGGAGGCTGAGACCAGGGCGATTGACGCTCTGGAGAGGGTCGGCCTTTCGGACAGGATTAACTTCATCCCGGACCAGCTCTCTGGAGGTCAACAGCAGAGAGTAGCGGTCGCAAGGGCGATATCGGGATCAAGGCCGCTGATACTCGCAGACGAGCCAACCGGAAACCTCGATGTGAAGAGTGGGGAGGATGTCATCAATCTCTTCAAGGACCTGTGCGCCAATGACGGCCTATCGGTATTGATGGTTACCCATGACCCAGTACTCGCATCGATGGCGGACAGGATGCTGTTGCTAAAGGACGGCATAACGGCAGCCTCGGACATCAGATCCGCTTGGGGGATAGAGGAGGAATGACATGAATCTGGAATCTCTACTCACCAAGGTACTGCCGACCATGCTCCAATCATGGGTGATGCTGGCTTTCTTCATCGTCTTCGTGATCTCTGCCAAGAGGTTCGGAGGGTTGCTCTACAGGCTTATCGAGCCAATAATCGTCCCGAACAAGGGTCAGAAGCGGGACAAGACCCCATTCTCAGTGTCCGATGTGGCCACGAACTGGTACCGGTCCTTCAGATCGAGGTGGCTCGCTGCCCCGAACAACATCTCGATGGCGATAAGCAGCGCTTGGAGAGGGAGGGAGAGGGGTCTTGCGATTTTTGCTGGGGTCTTCCTTTCCTCTCTGGTCATTACAACCGTCCTCGCATACGCAGTGGGGCTTAACCAGGCGTTCTTCGCCTTCTCACTCGAGGGCGACGAGTTCGATGCGAAGGTCGACTTCCAGTCGGACCCAGATGGGAGCTGGGCAGGCAGGACCAACGACTCCGCTGTGTGGGAATCGCTGTGCGAAGAGCTAGTGGAAATGGAAGAGTTTGCGGACTGCGGACTGGTGTTCGGGAGACAGGGGCTTCGTCTGACGAGCTTCTTCGACCCGAACTTCGCGACGCCGCAACCGCTCAACGTCGTTTCGGTCACAAGCCTAGACGGGGACTGGAGCAACGTCAGTTGGGACTTCCCCGAGGCAATCGAAAACGGGCCCCCGATAAACGACAAGCGGATAATCAGGTTCTACGGAGGAGGGGTGTGGGATGGCGAGTTGGGAGAAAGGCACGCCAAGTCGGTCATATTCGGCCAGTGGCCCTCCACCCCAGAGGACGCTGCGGCCAACAGGTCAATCGTTCTCCCTTCCAAGATAGCCAGCCAGTCAGGGGTCGTGGTCAACGACACCATAGACTCCCTTACCTTCTCATACATCACCGCGGTCTACACAGGTCTAGAGGAGATAACAGAGGGAGCCCAAGAGTGCCAGACTGAAACCGATGTCTCATTCGAAGGGGAATTCCCGATTCTATTCTGCAAGGACAACATCACTGTCACGGACCTGACCATCTCGGCGATATATGAGGAAGGAGACTTCGGCAACCCAACCCTGCTGTTCCACCCCATCATAGTCTCGGACTCGGTCCTCAGCAGCGCTGACACAACCACATTGATGCAAAACGACCACGGATACCTCGGCATCGCAGTGGACAGGACGGAGATACCCACCGCCTCCACTAGAGCGGCGACTGCTTGGCTGTCTGATCTGAAGAGCTCCCTCGAGAGCGTTCGAGTGACTGCAGACGTGATAGACCCCTCAACCGGGGAGCCGACCGGAGAGACCGAGAGAGTCTCCGCCCCAAGGGAGTTCACCGTGGGCGAAGGTGCGAACGCAGTGGCCCTATCGATACAGTACAACGACATCATTTCTGGGACCATAACCTTCCTCAACATCTTCTTGGGAATCATCCAGGTCTTCGATTACATTCTCGTGGTTCCGATAGTGGCCCTGTCTTTCGTGGTCTTGATCTACGGGTTGGTGCTGTCCCTGGAACAAAGGAGAAGGGAAGTCGCAATCCACAGAGTAATCGGAGGCACTGAGGCCACACTCTCTAGGATGATGGTCCTCGAAATATACGCGATAGGGACCGTCGCCTGGCTGCTAGGCTTCGCACTCGCTTCGGGAGCCGTAGAGGTGGTACTGAGGGCGGTTGGATTCCTTAGGTTCACCGATGCAGGCGACATAGACGTGGATCCTGTCCTGAGTTTCGGCTCGACCTTCGTGGTCACTTTGCTCACGGTAGGACTGGCCTACTACTACGGCAAGAATAGGACCAACGACTTCCTGAGCATAGAAATCGACGAGGGAGTCAGGAGGCTGAAGAAGGAGAAGGAGCCGAATTACCTTCTGCACTGGATTCTATTCGGTATCGGTTTGCTGGCCTACGTCGAGAGCTGGATCCAGAGCAGAGGTGGCTTCTGGGTTTGGGAAGGAGGCAGGGGCGGTGGGATCATTGAGCCATTCATTCCTAACGCCATCATTCAGCTGTTGGGGCCATTCTTTCTGTGGATCGGAGGTGCATTGGTTCTCTCGAGGATCGGTGCGTCTGGCCCTCAGATCCTGAACAGGGCAATGGGTTGGTCCCCGGCTATCTCCGACATAAGGAGGGGGCTCAGTGGCTCCGGCTCGAGCCAGTCAGTAAGCAGGCTTTCCCTGATCATGCTGCTGACTTTGTCCATCGTCACTCTGGCTGCGGTTCAGGGACATACGGGGACTCTTGTAGACGAGAGGACGACTGACGCGCAGAACGGGGCGGACCTGAAGGTACAGTTCGACTCCGGCTACACCGAACAGGAAGCGATGGCACTGGTAATGAGCTCGATCACGGACTTGGACGAAGCTGCCATAGACGACGTGAACTCAATGACCTCGGTCGGGAACATTATCGCTGCTAACAAGGCTGACGGAGGGATATACCCGGTCTGGGTGCTGTTCGACGGTCACGAGGACACCCTCCTGTGGGACGAGCAGGCGATTCCGGGTGACGATCCCAACGAGCTGGCCCAAATCCTGAGCCAAGGGGGTTACATGGCGGGTCCGGGGGCCCGAGACCAATTGGAGAGGCCCTCGAGAGGGAGCCCACTCACACTGCAATACAGTTACTTCACAGAGGGTGAGTTCGGATTACCAGTTCAAGTCGGACCCTCAGAATCAGTAGTTAACTACGCTGGGAGGATAGAGTGGATACCCGGACTATCTGCGACGGAGATCGACAACACTCTGGTAATCGGTGAGAAGACATACAACGAACTGGTTGTGAACCTCACCTCAGAGGATTACCGTTCGACAACCTGGGCCTTCGACCTATGCGACCAGACATCGGGCGACTGTGCCAGCGCCCTCGAGCTTCTGAGTGCAGACCTCAGGAGCGTGGAGGGGGTGATAAACGCGGAAGACTGGTCGAGCACCCACGAGGGCAACGAGAGGAATGGCGGCCTGATATTCGGAACGCCTGGGCTGCTGAGCATGATGTTCGTTGTCGCAGCTCTTGCGTCGGTGTCATCAGCATTCGTGTTCCTGTCCCTGGTACTCAGCCAGAGGAAGAGGGAGCTGGCGATACTCCAAGCCATCGGGGCGAGCCCGAACCAAGTCATACGGCTTGTCCTCTTCGAGATCATGTCGATACTCCTAGTCAGCATGGTCCTGGGGGTGTCGCTAGGACTGGCGGTCTCCGAGTCCTTCAACGGTTTCTTTGGGGTGTTCGGATTCATATTCCAGTTGTTCCTCGGACAGAGCGCACCCATCGATAGGGACCTAGTGTGGCCGTGGGCCGAGCTGGTTCTGGTCAACGGACTGGTCCTGGTAGCAGTGGTCCTCGCTCTGCTGGTGACGACGAGGAGGGCGCTTGGCGCCGACCTAGCAACCGTTCTGAAGGGGGAGTAAGTGATGGCGGAGATACTCAGGGCAGAATCACTCTACCACATTTACGAGTCGAACGCCGAAGACGGCAATGTGGTCGCACTAAGGGGGCTAAGCGTCTCGATATTGGAGGGAGAGGCGGTGGCCGTGGTGGGTCCGAGCGGATCGGGCAAGTCCACTCTACTGAAGTGCCTTGGAGCACTCATGAAGCCATCGGCCGGATCTGTAGAGCTGGCGGGCAAGAGAGTCACGAGGCTTACCGGCTCAGAGTTAGTAACACTAAGGCAGCAGACCGTCTCATTCATCTTCCAAGACGCGAACCTACTACCACACCTCAATGCCCTCAACAACGTGGCACAGCCACTACTCCACCAAGGAGAGTTGGCTAGGCCTGCGAGGAAGAAGGCCCAGGAGCTGCTGGATAGGCTGGGAGTTGGCGAAAGGGCAATGGGGATGCCCGAGCAACTATCCGGCGGGGAGCAACAGAGGGTCGCGATTGCGAGGGCACTGATCACTGATCCAAAGCTCATACTGGCCGATGAGCCAACTGGAGCTCTGGATCCCATAACCAGCAGAGAGGTGCTAGCGCTTTTCGACCAGCTCCACAAGGAAGACGATGTCGCATTCCTGCTGGTGACTCACAGCAAGGAGGTAGCCGCATTCTGCGAGAGATCGCTCGAGTTGAGGGAAGGCAGGTTCATCGCGCAGCATGGAGTCGACGTCGACGTTGGTGATCTATCCGACTCGAGGGAGCTGATAGTGGACGACACTGGGACAATCACTCTACCACCAGACGTCCTTCTGGAGATCGGGGGGCCAGGTCGGTTCGAGCTGCCCGAGATAGGAAGAGACATGCTCAACCTAGAGAGAATCGCCGAGGATCGGGTGGACGTCGTTGGATCCGGCAGTATGAAGCTGGCAGATGTCTGCCCCGCTTGCTTCCACAGTTACGGTGACAGCGATGAGCAACTGTGCCCCGAGTGCGGATCGAGCAGGCCGATGGTTCAGGCCTGAGGCAGATTGATCCTCATCGGCTTCGCGATTCCCAGATCGGCTGGAAGATCGCGGACCTTGTCCGGTAGGGTGACGGGAATCATCTCTCGCCCGATGAGCGCCACCCTGCTCTCACTACGATCGGAAAGGACTTCTCGGCCCACAAGCGGAGCGAGAGTCTCTGAGAATTCCATCACATCGGAGTGACTGGGCATGTTGTCTATCGAGAGGTTGTTCCGGCTGTTGCCGACGAAGACGTACCCCTTGGCCTCGATGAAGTCGGGATCTGCGAGGTTGTCGAGCCTGGCGTAATCCTCGTGGAATCCCAGTGACTCGTGCTTTATGAGCGTGTGACGGCATACTGTCCGGGTGTCTAGGCTGGGGAGCAGCTCGAGCGTCTGCTCTAGCTTGTGGAAGGCGCTCTGGTCGAACTTCGGCTTGCATAGCCTGTCGAATGTCTCCTTGTTCGGCGCATCCACACTCACGTAGAGCTGGGTGGGAAGGGGATCTAGCTCCTCGATGACCTTGGGGAGGCTACCGTTCGTGACCAGGAAGGTGCTAGTGCCATGCTGGTGGCAGATGTCCAGGAACTCCCCGAGCCTCGAGTAGAGGGTTGGCTCCCCGTTGAGCGATATGGCCACGTGCTTCGGGTTCTGGGCCTCCAGCCACTTCTCCCTGTCGGCCTTTGGGTTCCCTCCGTACCCAGTTAGGAGCCTCCGATGTGCCCGGACGGACTCCAAGTAGAGTTCGTATGGGTCGTCGTCTATCTTGTTCAGTGTGTCCGAGTGAGGCTCCCTCCAGCAGTAAGTGCACCCCAAGTTGCAGGTATCCACGTTGGGGGCCATCTGCATGCACCCGTGGCTCTCTATTCCGTAGAATGTGCCCTTGTAGCAGGATCTGTCGGCTATCAGGGACTGCTTGGTCCAGTGGCAGACCTTGACCCCACCGTGGTCCCCGACGAGGTGGTATCTCTGCTTGGCGAGCTTGCTTGCGATGCGGGGCTCGATCTTCGTAACCGGGGACTGGACCATGTTTCTCATCCCTTCTGAGATGGCTAGTCTCCTTGAATGATTCCTTGGGTTTCGCCTAACTGTACCTTATCCCTGTCCCGTAGGCGAATATCTCAACGGCCCTGATTCCCTTCTTGGCGCTGGTTGGAGTCATCTCCGCCGTATCCAGCCTGACGTTGAGCACTTCCTCCCAACCCATTTCCTGTGCCTTCTCCCTGAGCCTCTGCTTGGCTTCTGCCCTAGCGACGGCCACTACTGAGTGAAGGATCCCGACCCTCCCTCCGACCAAGTTGTTGAACCAAGCTATCAGCAGCTGCCAATGACTAGGTGCGTAAACTATGCTGGAGTAAACAAGGCCGGTCTCTGCGACCCCTCCGACGATATGCGTGCCCCTGAGGCTTGAGAGCGGATCCCTCCCGAAGTGATCTATCGATGCCTGCTCCCTCACTACTAGGCCCCTCATCCTCTTGTCCATCCTCGAGCCGCTGGTTAGCGCGCCAATCACGAACATCACGGGATAGGACACGCCCCAGATCAAACCGAAAACTACCCCAAAAAGGATCAGTGGAAGCAGGCAGAACACGAAGAGGATGTCTGCCCCCCCGGCTCTTGTGTCACTGTACCAGTACTGGGCCGAGACGTTGGTGGATATTGCGAGGATCGACAGCATGACTGCCAGGGCCAGGAAGCTACCTCTTGTTCCTCGGAAGCCCATGGGACTTCACTCCTACTCGACCTTGACAGCGGTCCCGTAAGCGAAAAGCTCGGCGGCCCCTGCAGTCACGGCGCTCGTAGCGAAGCGAACGTTCACGATCGCATTGGCCCCTCTTGACATTGCGTCAGAGACCATCCTAGCTATGGCCTCGTTCCTTGACTCCTCCAGGAGCTCAGTGTACTTGACTAGCTCCCCGCCCATGATGTTCCTCAGGCCCTGAGTGATGTCCCTACCGATATTCTTCGCTCTTACTGTCGACCCACCTACGACACCAAGGTTCTGGGCGATTACCTTCCCAGCTATGGTCTCCGTATTGGTGATCATTACCCCACTAACTACATGCTGCATGGGGCCCGCTACGAGACGCGTCACTTCAACTTACTCTTGTTCGACAGTATGGAATGCTGAAGGGACCTCCAAGGAGGTAGGAGGCCTTGTCTGGTACGAGATGAGGGCTAGGCCAGCGGCTAGGGAGAACTCGCATAGAATCACACCCCCATAGGAGGCAACCGACTGGAAGACGGAGACCAGTGCCAGTTGTTCGGAGGGGATTGAGTCGTAGAAATTGTCCATAAACTCCATGGTCGTGTGTGTAATGTAGAGCTGGGAGATTGCGTGTATTGATATCCATGCCCAAGCCAGCTTCAGGGCCATATCACGATCCTCGGCATTCCACATTATGATGGCCGTGGGGATCGACAACAGGAACAGCAGTGCGGAGAATGCGGCCCCAACATCCCATAGTTCCATTTCGGAAATCTGTAAGATTGCCTCGAATACTGCCAGGCACTCTTCCGGGTCCGGGTCTTCGGCGCAGAGTTCCTGGGTATCCAAGGATTCTGCCATGATTTCCAGGTAGAGTCCGGAGACTGCTAGTGCGACCGCCCCTATCAGCGATGAGAATCCTAGGACTCCGATGAATATAGCCCCCCCCTTCAGCCACCATGGCGAAGGCTCGTCGGGCATGGTCGCGGGAACTATGAGTTTCTTGACCATGGCCGCGCGAGGAGGGTTATGCCCAAAGGGGTTTCATTCCATTGATCCCATGGAAACCCTTTCATCCGAGCGGACCATTGTGTGGATGCACTGCCTGGATGGGTTGACTATGAATCCGAGTCTGAGGAAGTTCCTCCCGAGGATCATTCGATGCTTGAGCATTGACCTGTCCGCCAGGCAAACCTCGACATCGAAATCCCTCGATGCGATCTCGATGGTCGTCCGGATCACTGGACGGAGGGTCTCATGGCCCCCGCTGTCCCTAATCCTCCTCCACTTTATCAGAGGGCGTTCCACCCACCTTCCATCGCTTTCCATCCTGAAACGTACCCTAGTCTCGGGTTGGGACTCGATTACCTCTATTTCTGATGCGTGCAGAGTGTTTGACCAAGCACCGGTATCCACTTTTGCTAGGATGGGCGCGCGCTGTAGCTCGGGGAGGCCAATCCACTCCCTCCAACCTATGATAGCGGGCCTAATCATCTGCTCACTGGGTCCTCGGCAGGCAGGTTACTATTGAATCCAACGAATACAGGGGAACGGGCGATAAATGCGCATGGAATCGTTGAAGTATGAGTCACCCCGGGTATCCCCAATGGCACAGATTGAGACCGCGCTCAGCTACGATGACGTTCTACTCCTGCCAGCAGAGTCAGCCGTACTTCCGGCCGAGGTTTCTCTCAATACTAGGCTTACTCAAGAGATTGAGCTCAACGCCCCAATAGTTTCTGCGGCGATGGATACGGTCACCGAGGCGGAGATGGCCATCGCAATGGCGCAGAGCGGCGGTATCGGCGTCATTCACAGGAACATGTCCATTGAGGAACAGGCCGAGGAGGTAGACAAGGTCAAGCGTTTCGAATCGGGGCTCGTACTCGAGCCAGTAACCGTCGACCCAAAGATGACTGTAGGCGAACTAAGGGAGATGAAGGATCAGTACGGGTTCTCCGGCTTCCCTGTGATAAGCGAAGATGGAGGAATCGTAGGAATGGTCACGAACAGGGACATCAGATTCGTCGAGGATATTGAGACTCCCATCGCTGAAGTGATGACTAGGGATCTAGTCACTGTCCCCGAACACGTTGATCTGGAGGATGCCAAAAGGCTACTCCACCAGCATAGAATCGAGAAGCTGGTCGTAGTGAATCCCGAAGGAGGCTTCTCGGGCCTGATCACAGTAAGGGACATAAATCGCTCTAGGGATAACCCGCTGTCCTGCAAAGACGACAGGGGAAGGCTCAGAGTCGTCGCTGCAACCGGGACTGGCGACAAAGGAGTCCTCAGGGCGCTAGCGATGCTAGAGGCAGGTGCGGATGCAATTGCCGTTGACACTGCTCACGGCCACTCTCATGGGGTTTTGGAGACGGTTAGGAAGATCAGGTCTGAAGCGGGCCCTCAGGCACAGATCATCGCTGGAAACGTTGGTACCGATGTGGCAGCGGAGGCACTGATCGATTGCGGTGCCAACGCCATAAAGGTCGGAATCGGCCCGGGCTCAATCTGTACCACCAGGATAGTGACCGGAGTGGGCGTCCCCCAGTTCTCGGCAGTCATGAGCGCAGTTAAGGCATGCTCCGAGAAAGGAGTCCCAGTCATTGCGGATGGTGGGATCAAATACAGCGGGGACATAGCCAAGGCAATCGCCTCCGGGGCAGATTGCGTTATGGTTGGTTCACTACTTGCCGGGACGGATGAGTCTCCCGGGGAGACAATACTGTACCAAGGGAGGGCATACAAGCAGTACAGAGGGA
>MDTD01173774.1_pt1 | contig 11427 bp, 7 predicted proteins | sample 811221 | NCBI WGS metagenome assembly MDTD01 (sample SAMN05326646, study PRJNA326480) | marine metagenome | isolation source: seawater | place: Pacific Ocean: South West | collected 2011
CTATAATTCTCAAGGAGAGTGGTTCCAAACTTTAGGAACTAAAATCCAAAAAGTATCTAACAAGATTCACCAAAAAACGTTAAGAGGTGGTGCTAACTTCCTAGTTTGTTCTCCTACTGTTGCTACAGTATTAGAATCAATTCCTGGATATGCTGGCTCTACTGACGGTGATCAAGCTGAATTTTCATTTGGTGTACAAAGAGTTGGTGCATTAAACGGAAGATATAAAGTATACAAAAATCCTTACATGAAAGAAAATACTGTTCTTGTTGGATTTAGAGGTGCTCAGTTCTTAGAAGCTGGTGCGGTATATGCTCCATATATTCCATTAATCATGACTCCACTTGTATATGATCCATCTACATTCACTCCAAGAAAAGGTGTGATGACTAGATATGCTAAGAAAATGATTAGACCGGAATTCTACGGAAGAATTTTCTGTGCAGATCTTGCAACTGTATAATACTTAAGTATATAGTTTTTAAAGAGAGGGCTTTACGGCCCTCTTTTTTTTTATTACTTTATATAAAAACCTTAGTAAAAACACAACTATTTATTAATAAACTATAATTATGCCAAGTATATCTATATGGAACGGTAGTTCTACTTTCTCTTCTGGTCAGACTCCTTTTGGATTTTACGATAGCGATACGGAATTTCAAGCCGATGCTGATAAGGTAGCTAAATTTTGTGCTACTAGATTAGGGTACCCTTTAATGGATGTTGAACTTCAATCAGGTTCGTTTTACGCCTGCTTTGAAGAAGCTATTACTGTTTACGGTAATGAAGTATTTCAATATAAGATTAGAGAAAATTATTTAAATGTAGAAGGTTCTTCAACAGGTAGTACTGTAAATAATCAATTAATAGAACCTAATATCGATAGATTCGTTACGATAGCTAAAAATTATGGTACTGAAGCAGTAGTAGGAGGTAATGTAACTAGATACACTGGTTCTTTAGCATTGACTGCAAGCGTACAGAATTATGATATGAACCAATGGGCTATCGATAATAATATAAATGGCGGAATTGAAATAAGAAGAGTATTTTATGAAGCTCCTCCAGCTATAATAAGATATTTTGATCCATTTGCAGGTACTGGTGCAGGGGTTCAAAGTTTATTAGATGCTTTTGGTTTCGGACAGTTCAGTCCTGGAGTCAATTTTATGCTTATGCCCGCTTCATATGATGTACTAAAAATGCAAGCTATAGAATTTAATGATCAAATAAGAAAATCAGCTTTTAGCTTCGAACTAGTTAATAATGAACTCAAAATATTTCCGGTTCCTATAGAACCTGCTAATTTAATTTTTCATTATTATAAAAAGAGCGATAAATCAGCTATTAATTTTAACAGCGATAGCAGTTTAATTACTACTCCTGCCGAAGTTCCATATGATAATCCAACATACAGCTTTATAAACTCAGTTGGTAAGCAATGGATTTTTCAATATACGTTAGCTCTAGCTAAAGAACTATTAGGTTACATAAGAGGTAAGTATACAACCGTACCTGTACCAGGAGCTGAAGCAACTTTGAATCAAGCTGATCTATTATCAGCTGCTACTGCTGAAAAAACTGATTTGATTACTAATCTTAGAGAAATGTTAGCAGAAACTTCAAGAGGAGCACAAATGGAAGCTCAAGCTAATGAAGCTGAGTTTTTAAGAAAGACTTTAAATGAAGTTCCTTTAACTATACACATAGGATAATGAAACTTTTACAGATTATAGAACAAATTAACTTCAATACTTTTGAAGGAATGGTAAGAATCGTCCACGAAGAAGGCGAAGGAGGTAATCTAGCTGACTTATTAAGAGCGTTACCCGGTGTTACTACAGTAACTAATGCAGGTTCGTCATCTGATTTAAGTACTATGACCTTTAAGGTTAAGTTAATTACTCAAAAAACTGGAGAAGAAGCGTTTGAAGCTTTTAAAACTAATGCTATGAAGAAATATTCTAATATTTCAAACATAGAAATTGCTAACGAAACTATAATTAATAGCTAATGTTATTTGGAAGTACAAGAGATTTTAATTTATTAGTAAATATTAATAGAGAACTACTAAAAGATATAGTAGAACAAGAAATATTGATATATAAACTAAGCGCTTCGGATACCGATACTAATATTTACGGTGAAGCTCTGCAAAAAACTTTTTTAGAACCTGTTAAACTCAACTGTTTAATAACTAGAGGTGATCAAATAGTTGATGTAGATGAATTTGGACCTGATCTAGGAAGAGAAGCATCATTTGCTTGTCTAAAACAGGATTTAGAGGATATTACTCTAGTACCTGAAGTAGGAGATATAATAATGTGGCATGAAGACTATTATGAAGTTGATACTGTAAGAGAGAATCAATACTTTTACGGAAGAAACGATAAGTATAATATAGAAAGGACTGCTGGTCACGGAGCTTCTATATCAATTGTATTAGATTGTCATCTAACTAGAGCAGATAGAGTAGGAATAGCAAGACAAAGACTGTAAAATGGCGAAAAATAAACCGATACCTAAAACTCAAGCGGAGTTATTTAAAGAACAAGCTGATTCTAAAGCTAGTGGAGCAAAATCTATTATACCTAACCTTAAAAAAAGAGAATTACAAAGGTCAGTTAAGAATGATGATGTAAAACGTCTACATATAGGTTTAAGAGATATAGATGAAACTATAGTTTACTATTTTGATAAAGTAATTCAACCTACTGTAATTCAGAATGGCTCTAAACTTAACGTTCCTGTTCTATACGGTTCACCGGAAAGATGGAAAGCAGTGCAGAAAGATGGGTATTACCGTGATAAAAACGGTAAAATACAAGCTCCTCTCATAATGTTTAAAAGAGACTCAGTTACTAAAAATAGATCGTACGGTAATAAAGTAGATCCTAATAATCCATTAACTTATGGAGTATTTAAAAAGCAATTTTCCAAGAAAAACGTTTATGATAGGTTTAGTGTAGTTACTAATCGTAATAAAATAGATGAATTATATGGAGTTATAGTACCTGAATACGTTACTCTCAATTATTCTTGTATAATATTTACAGATTATGTAGAACAAATGAATAAAATAATAGAAGCTATTAATTATGCTTCTGATAGTTACTGGGGCGACTACGAAAAATTTAGTTTTAGAGCAAGAATAGATGAATATACTACGAATACTGAAGTTACACAGGGTCAAGACAGAACAGTTAAGACTAATTTTACTATAACTATGAACGGTTATGTAATACCTGATAGTATACAAGCAACTATTGCTGGTATGAATAAATTTTATTCTAAATCAAGCGTAAATTTTAAATTAGAAACTACTGGAACTTTAGAAGAACTATTAGCTAGATCTTCTACAGCAACTGCTGAAGCTCCTGCTAGATTTTTCGATTCTGCAGGTCAGCAAAGTGCTCAAACAGGTCTTAATGCAGCAGAAATAGCTTATATTAACGCCAATAATACATTTTTAGCTGATTCAGTAAGCGGAAACTCTGCAACGTTTAATGGTGTTTCATTTATAGCTATTCCTACAGGATTTACTGGGGGAGTTGAAAGATTTACCCTATATATTAATGGCCAATTTGTTCCTGCACAGCATTACACAGTACAAGAATCAGGAGGCAATGTTGTAGTCGCAATAAATAGCACTAGTACTGAGTTTAGTATAGATAGTGGAGATCAAGTAGTAATTACAGGTAAAATATCATAAAATGGCATTAATACATTGGAAACAAATTGATGGAGATTTAACTAATGCTAGGGTACTAACAGGTTCCTTAAAAGTTAATGGTAGTTTTACTTTAACAGGCTCATTCGATCAAGACGGAGATACAAAAATTACAGGTTCTTTTGAAAATAAATTTAAAGACGTCAATGATTACTTTAGTATATCAACAACAGCTATAGATAATGCATTAAAAGTAGCTAATGACGGTGTTTTACAACTAGCTTCTTTAGATGAAACTCCTGAAGCCAAAATAGGTGGATTATTTTATAGCGGATCAAATGAGTTTTTCTTAGGTTTTAATAATTAATTATATATTTATAACATATAGTACTACTTAAAAATATCAATACATGGCAACCTGGAAAAAGATTATAGTTAGCGGCTCAACCGCAGTTTTAGGCGGAGTAACTCTTCCTTCATTAACTACTAACAATTTAATACAAGTAGGCTCAGGAGGAGTCTTACAAGATTCTGGCATTTCTTTAGCAAATTCTACTGCTAGTTTTGGAAATGTAGCTTTAACTAATACTAGTGAAGGTTCTGAACTTTCTGGTTCTTTTAGCGGCTCGTTTGCAGGAGCTTTTACCGGTACTTTTACAGGTACAACTGACTTACCAGACTTAACTGATGGTAATGGTATAGTAGATTTTACTTATGATGGTTCAACAACAGCAACAATAACTGTTGAAGCAGATGGTTCTACATTATCTGTAGGATCAGATGGAGTTAAAGTAGCAGACGCAGGAATTACTGCTACTCAATTAAATACCTCAGTAGCTGGTAACGGTTTATCAGGAGGTGCTGGTACTGCTTTAGCTATAAATCTTAATGAATTAACACCTGCAGTAGTTAATGTAGTACATGATAGTATCGCCATTGTAGATGCTTCTTCTTCAAGTGGAAGTAGGAGAGAGAGTGTAGTTGATTTTGTATCAGCAATTGCAGGTACTAATTTATCAGCAACATCAGGTCAAATTAATCTACCTTCTACTATAGCAGGTAATACTACTTTTAGTAATAATTTAACTATTGATGGTGATTTAACTGTAGGGGGTACTACTACTACTTTAAATACTACTAATTTACTAGTAGAAGACAAATTTATACTACTAAATTCAGGTTCAGCTAATCCTGATGAAGGTGGTATTATTATAGATGAAGGTTCTGCTAAAGGACATGCTTTTGTATATGATGCAGACGCTTCTAGATTTGCATTTACTAGTTCATTAGCCCATGATGCAGCTAATGTTACCCCAGATGCTTTCGTTGCAGCAGTAGTTGATCTTGCTTCAAGTCACACCGACGTAGCTGAGTATCAAAAAAATGGTAATATAAAAATAGCTTCTAACGGAGATATCTTTATTTACTCTTAAAGTTTTATAATTTAAAATAAGTTTTATGGGATTATTAGGTAAAATTCAAGTTCAAAAAGATAAAAATGAACTTACAATAGCAGATTTAAAATTTTTGCTTACTAAACTAAGAAGTGCCGATTATAAAGGCGTAGAATTCGAACAATTTTATCAAGTATGGGCTAAGTTAACCGATGCTTTGGAACAAAAAAATAAACAGAAGGGGACTTAGGTCTCCTTTGCTATTTATATTAAAGCTTTTATAGGCCTGAAAAGGAAGTGGGCTCTTTTGAGTTACCAACCATAATTGTAAAGATATGCCAAACTGGAAAAAACTAATAGTTAGCGGTTCAGACGCTACACTTAACTCTATTAATGTAATCTCTACCGGATCCTTCGGAGACGATATTACCATAACTTCAGGTAGCTTTAGAGTCGAAACTTTTCAAGAAGGTTTACAATTTTATAATGGCTCTAATTATACTTCTAATAAAATCACCCTTAGTTCTGCTGAAAATATGCAGTTTAGAGCGGGAGGTGTTTTTCAATTTTACGATAATATACAAATATTAGGTAGTAACCAGCTTGGTCTTAAAAATGCTGATAATGATCATCTAATAAGATTAAAAAATACTGCAGGATCAGGTCATGGTAAATTAGAATTCCAAGATAATTCAAATAACTTATTAGCATTTATATCAAGCTCTGGTAATGTAGGTATAGGAACTGCAACATCTTCGCAAAAATTAAGGGTACAAGGTGATTTTAGGGTAGATAGCGGATTTATATTAGTTTCAAATGGAGCTGGCGCTACTACTGAATACCTTCACTACAAACCTACTGATAAAGCGATAACTTTAAACGTAACCTCCAGTAATACTACATTTGATCCACAGTTTTTAATAAGACAGGATAATGTAGTAAAAGCTCAATTTGGTTGGGATGATGATGGAGGTAACGAATTATTTATAGTTAATGCTGCAGACGGTCCTATTCAATTTAAAAACAGTACAACTGAACATGCAAGAATAACTAATACAGGAAGATTAGGTTTAGGAACAACTAGTCCTGATCATAGAATACACCTTTCAGGAAGTAATGTTAATATTAAATTAGAAGGAGATGGTTCAGCTGGCGCTCCAATTACTTCTATATTCATGTATAGAGCAGGAGTAAGATGGTCCCTTTTATCTGGTACTGGAGGTGCAAATAGGTTTGATATCAGAGATGATGCAAACTCAGCTTCTCGATTTACCTTAAATAGTGCCGGTAAGTTAACTTTAGGTTCTTACGGATCCGGTACCCATACTGGTACAGCAGCATATAATATACAAGTTGATTCAAGCGGTAATGTAATAGAAACCGCAGTGGGGGGTGCGTTAAATGGAAGTGGTGCTGCTAATAAATTAGCTATATGGTCAGATGCAGATACGTTAACAAGTGATACTAATTTACATTGGGATACTTCTAATGATAGATTAGGAATTGGAACAACAACTCCTCTTGAATTATTACACGTAGGTAATTCATCTGGAAATAATAATTTTATATTTGTTGATAAAAAAGATAACAGTGCTGCAGGAATAAAAATAGCAGAATCAGGAAGTACAAGAATAGGTTTCATGAGAGTTAATCTTAGTGAAGATCTAGAAATAGGAACTGAAAATAATGACGATTTATTTTTATTAACTAGCGGATCTACTAGAGTTACTGTAAAAGGTAATGACGGTGATGTAGGGATAGGTACTAACAATCCAGAATCGAGACTACACATAACGGATGCAAATCCTGTTATTATATTAGAAGATACATCGAATCCTAATAAAAATAAAATAGAAAATGTAGACGGTAATATGAGATACCACGCTGACTATGGTAGCGATATGGGTAACTCAAGACACATATTCTTTATTGATAATAGTGAAAAAGTTAGGTTTGATACTAACGGTAATGTAGGTATTAATGTTACTTCTCCTTCTAAAAAACTATCAGTTGATGGCCAAACTTCATTTTTCCAGTATACTAATGCTCATTTAACTAATAATGCTTTCTCTAATTTTAATTTCGAAACTTTAGTTAATCATGCTTCAGCAACAAGTGGAGGCTCTCTAAATGCTTATGTAAAAATTGGAGCTGGAGCTACAAATAATTCATTAGCAGACTTTAATGCAATTAGAACAAGAGCATATGCAGAAAATACTACTGTAAATGTTCTTGGATTAATAAACTTTTATGCAGAGTATAGAAACTTTACTTCTACTAACTCAGTAAATTTAACTCATCATTATGGATTAAAAGTAGATACATTAGGAGTAGGAGGTAATGCTACAGTAACTAACAATTATGGAGTATACTTAAACCCAGGAACAGCTGCTACTAATAATTATGGTGTATTCCAAGCTGGTGGTAGTGTAAAAAATAAATTTGAAGGCCCAGTTGGTATTAATACTCTTCCTGCGTCGGGGGTTGAATTACATGTAAACGGCGAAATTAGAGTAGATTCAACTGATGGTGTAGCAACTAGAAAAATTAGGTCTGGTTACTTTTCTTCAACATCAGACATAGCTGTTGCATCGGGTATATCAGGTAGTGTATTATTGCAAAATGGAAATAATACTGTTTTAACTTTATCAGGAAGTAATCAAGAAGCTGAATTTGCAGGGGATGTTATTATACCGCAATTTTTAAAACACAGTGGTGATGCAGATACATACTTTGGATTTAGTGCAAATAATCAAGTTCTTTTCCACGTAGGAGGTGGGGATAGAGTTATTATTAATTCTAGTGGACTAGTAGGTATAGGTACAACCACACCAGTTAGAAAATTACATGTAGAAGGTAACAGCGGTGGTAATGAATTATTCTTAGCTCAAGATACTAATAGTACGTTAGGAACGAAAATAGGTAGATTCAAACAAGAAGATGGTACTAATAACCCTTTCTTAGACATAAGCAGCACTTCTTCAGGAATGTTATTAAGTACAGGATTTTCAACAGGAATACCTGGATCATTTGTTTTACAGTCCAGTGGAGGTAGTAGTTACTTAGCTCTTAATACTAATGGAGCTAACGAAAGAATGCGAATAGATAGTTCTGGTAAGGTAGGAATAGGTACTACTGCTCCTAGTACTTTATTTCATGTAGAAGGCGATCCTAATAGTGCAGGAGTATTAGCTAGATTTAAAGGTTCAAACTCTCATGGTTCTTTAATTCAGTTTGATAGAGGTTCTAGTTTTGATTGGAAAATAGGTGTAGGAGGAGGCAGCGCAAGTACAGGTATACCTTCTTCGTATTTTGGTATTGCAGGTGTTGGAATTACTGGTCCAAGCTTTGTAATTGCCCATACTACAGGTAATGTTGGTATAGGAACTACAAACCCTAATACTGATTTTCATGTGAATGGAGAACAGTTAATAAAGAAAGTAGATACATCTACAGCACACCACGGTACTTTAAATATAAAAGCTAATGTTGTAGCTGCTAATAGTAATCATGCTAGAAGTGCTTTTATTAACCTTCAAGGAGCTGCAGTTAGCAGTAACAGTATAACTAATTATGACTTTGTATTAGGTACCCATCATACTGGAGATTTCATTATAGCAAGAGATAATTCATTTGCAGGTGGTTATGATAGTGGCTCTTTACAAATAAGTAGAAGTGATTTAACAGTTACTGTAGAAAAGAATCTAATAGTAAACGAAAAGTTAGGTATTGGTACTGCTTCTCCGAGCCAAAAACTATCAGTTGAAGGTAATATAGAATTAGGAACAGGCGGTTATATTTATGGCGATACTACTACTCCATTTTTGAGATTAAACAATGCTGCAGGAACAGTTTTAGGCTACTCAAATGGTAATATTTCAATAGGACCTAGCTTTGTATATAATAACGCATCAGGAGAACAGTTTAGAATAAATCATAGTAATGGAAATGTAGGTATTGGTAGTTCTTCTCCTGGTAAAACTTTAGATATAGTTGGAGAAGCTAGGGTAAATAAGTTAGATCATTATGAATTTTTAACTTCTACTAATGATTCTCTTTCTTTTAATTATGCTACTAGAAATTTAGCAATGCCAGTTAATGCTTATTTATGGCATGATTTATTAGGTTTTGATTACAATTATACAAGAACTCAAGAAATATCAACAAATGGTACAACCTTCTCTTCTCATACTCTACAGACAGCTCTTTTTGCACAAAAGCAAGATCAATCTGTAACTGTACTTGAATCTAACGAAGTAGCAGTAAGATGGACATTCCAAGGAGTTGCCTGGTCTTTACCAGATTGGATGAATCTTGCATTTACTCATGTTTCTAGTGATATTTCAAAAGATATTTTAATAGAAAGCTCAGCAGATGGTTCTACATGGACTACAAGACATACATCTACAGTAGCAGCCGGTATATCTACAAAAACATTATTTATTTCAAGTTTTAATGGAGATACTTATTTAAGATTAACCATAACTAAGACTAATAATTCTAGTACAAATCTTGTTAAGATGTCTTCTATAAAACTGATGACAGCAAGAGCAGGAGATCAAGGTCAAGGTATGGAATATCAATTTCCTTATACTTGGGATTATGATAGAAGAATAGCCATAGGACATTCTCCAACTACAGGTGTTTACGAAGCTAGCTTAGCAATCAAAGGAAAAACTGCTGATTCTACAGCACACGCTTTAGTAATTCGAAATTCAAGTAACACAAGTTTACTTAGTGTTAGGAATGACGGTAGAGTTGATATCCCAGCAAGCTCTTTAATAACTGGAGGTGATGTATCAGTAGGGGATGAATTATCAGTTACTACAATAAACGGCACAACTACAGATCACGATAAATTCTTAGTAAGTGATTCTGGAACAGTTAAGTTTGTTTCTGGTTCACAATTACTTTCTCAAATAGGAGGAGCATCTGCAGGAGACTTTGTTACTTTAACTACTAACCAAACTATTGAAGGAGTTAAAACATTTACTGAAGATATTCATTTAGATGATAATGACGGAGCATCACCTGGATTAAGATTAATAGATGGTGATAATATTGCTTTTAGAATACTAAACGGAGGAAGTAATCAGTTAAATATTACCAGAACAGGTAATGGCGGTAATGATATAGCTTTAGAAGCTGATGCAACTAGTCATGCAGATTCAGTATTAAAAATAGGAGGTACAAGTACTTTCGGTCACAATACTATTATTTCGGGATCGTTACAAGTTAAAGATGATATATTAGTAAATACTGCAACATCAGGTAGGTATATTCAAATTGATCATAGTGATGACAGCTTAAAATTAGCTGATAATAATAGAATAAAATTAGGTACCGGTAATGATCTTCAAATAGTACATGATGGAAGTAATTCATTTATTCAAGATGTAGGTACAGGTAACTTATTTATAGAAGCTGTTACATCTATAATGTTTAGAAAATATAACACTGCTGAATTTATGGCTAAATTCATAAATGATGGAGCAGTTGAATTATATTATGATAATAGTAAAAAATTAGAAACTACATCGGGCGGAGTAAATATAACTGGCGATATGGTTGTATCCGGTAATATAACAGCTCAAGAATTCCATACTGAATTCGTAAGTGCCTCTATAATTTATGAATCAGGCTCTACTAAATTTGGAGATACTCAAGATGATATTCATGATTTTACAGGTTCGTTAAAGGTAACCGGCAGTACTACTTTAACAGGAACACTAAGCTCTGGGGATATAACTATAAGTGATGCTAATCCTAACCTACGTATAGACGATACTAACGGTAGAGCTGTAGATATAGATGTACAGGGTAATACTTTTAGAATAGATGATGTTGGTAACAACGCAGCTATATTTTCTTCTGATCTTTCAACGAACCCTGTTCAAACAACTTTTCATGGACCTCTTACTGTTAACGGTTCTAACACAAATCTAGTAGGTTCATTTGTTTCAACAGATAGTATTGCTGAAATAAGAATACAAGATAATACAGCATATTCAAGAATATTAAATGTTGGTACACAATTGAAGTTAATGCCGAATGATGGTGTTGAGATGATGATTCTAGACGGTAATGCTAACACAGTTAAACTTCCTGATGATGTTAAATTAGTTTTAGGTACTGGTCAAGATTTAAGAATTTTTCACGAAACTGGCAATACAAGTAAAATAGAAAATTACACTGGAAGTTTAGTCATACAGCAAAGAGCTGATGGTAAAGATATTGCATTTCAATGCGACGATGGTTCAGGTGGTTTAACAGAATATTTAAGATTTGATGGTGGTGATGTAAAAACTATTGTTTCAAAAACAATGGAGTTTCAAGATTCTATAAAACTTGCTATTGGAAATA
>MDTD01042986.1_pt1 | contig 11426 bp, 13 predicted proteins | sample 811221 | NCBI WGS metagenome assembly MDTD01 (sample SAMN05326646, study PRJNA326480) | marine metagenome | isolation source: seawater | place: Pacific Ocean: South West | collected 2011
TAATTAATCTATTAAGCATAAGTTTAAGGATATCTACCTTATATTGTTTTATGCTTAAAGGATCAATTGTTGCATTAATTACTCCGTTTAAAGAAGATAATCTTGACGAAGAGAGTTATAGAAAATTGATAAATTATCACTTAAATAGCGGTACATCGGGTGTTGTTCCAGGTGGGACAACTGGCGAGTCCCCAACATTATCTCATAGTGAACACAAAAAAATTATCGAAATAGCTGTTGATGAATGTAAGGGTAAAATACCCATAATTGCAGGAACCGGTTCTAATTCAACAGATGAAGCCGTAGAATTATCAAAATTTGCCGAGAAAGCAGGGTCAGATGCTTTATTAGTTGTTACACCTTACTATAACAAACCAACTCAAGAGGGATTGTTTCAACATTACAAAAAGATTAATGATAGCGTCGGTATTCCAATTATAATTTATAACATCCCATCAAGATCGGTTATTGATATGTCTGTTGAAACAATGTCAAAATTATATGAACTTAAAAATATTAAAGGAGTTAAAGACGCAACAGGAGATTTGAACAGAGTAGATCAACAATTAAAAGCTATGGGAAAAAATTTTATTCAACTTACCGGCAATGATGATAATGCACTCGAATTTAACAAGAGAGGAGGAGTCGGTGCTATCGGAGTTACCGCTAACGTTGCTGCAAAATTAGCATCTGATTTTCAGAAAGCATGTGTTGATAATATTGAAAATGCAATTAAATTAGATAAAATACTTCAGCCATTACATACCTCATTATTTATTGAAAGCAATCCTTCACCGGTTAAATTTGCAGCTTCCTTACTGGGTATGTGCTCTCCTTCTGTTAGGTTACCTTTAGTGGAAATAAGAGAAGAAACAAAAAAAAAAGTATTAGAAGCACTTAAAGTAGCTAAATTACTTTAATGAAATTAAGTAAAGCACCCGGAAAAAAAATAATTTGTTTAAATAGAAAAGCAAGTTTTAATTTTTTTTTTCTTGAAATTTTAGAGGCAGGAATCAGTTTAAAAGGTTCCGAGGTAAAATCGCTCAGAGATGGAAAAGGTAGTATTGCAGATTCATATGCTGTAGATAACAATGGTGAAATCTTTTTGATAAATTCTCATATCCCTTTATATCGACAATCCTCGTACAACAATCACAATCCTAAAGAAAATAGAAAACTTTTATTAAAGAAAAAAGAAATAAATAAACTTATTGGAAGAATTAATCAGGACGGATTAACAATTATCCCAACAAAAATGTATTTTGTTAAAGGAAAGGTTAAAGTAGAAATTGCAGTAGCTAAAGGAAAAAAACTTTATGATAAAAGACAAGTAAAAAAAACTAGAGATTGGAATAGAGAAAAGGCCAGATTATTAAGTAAAAATAACAAATGATACATTTAAATATTGGATCAAATTTAAATTCAGTTTTTGGTACAAGATTTGATAACATAATAATCGCAATTAATTTATTAATTAATTCAAAAATTAAGATAAAAAAAATATCAAATTTTTATGAAACACCATCTTATCCAAACCAAAAATTACCTAAATTTATCAATATAGGAATTCTGGCTAATTTTAAAAATGACTACTTTGATCTTTTAAAACAAATTAATTTAATTGAAAAAAAAATTGGAAGAACAAGATCAAAGAAGAATGATCCAAGGGTAATTGATATTGACATTATTGATTTTAATGGTCTTGTGAAAGACTCAACCATTCTTACTTTACCTCATCCCAAGTCTCATTTGAGAAATTTTGTTTTATATCCAATTTTAGAAATTGATCCCAAATGGTCACATCCATTATTTAAGAAAAAACCACAATTTTTAATAAATAAATTGAGTCAAAAATCCCGGATTGAGATTACAAGACTGGAGAAAAATGTTAATATTAAATTATGATAAATAATAACGAATTAATTGATCAAATTAAGTCTTATAATAAATTTTTAAATTCCGAGTCTTTAAGTAAAGCATATAATTTTGCTTTAGAGGCTCATCAGCATCAAAAAAGAGATGAAGGTGTTCCTTATATAATTCATCCTCTAGCTGTAGCAAAAATTTTGACAGATCTAAAACTTGATAGCGCAACTATTACAACGGGTTTACTACATGATACTATAGAAGATACAAATGTTACGTATGAAACTGTTAAAAAAGAATTTGGCGAAGAAGTTGCAAATTTAGTAGAAGGTGTAACAAAAATATCTGCTCTTGAAGATAAAGCCTCTGACGACTCAAAAGCAGAAAATTTTAGAAAATTAATTTTAGCTACTTCAAAAGATATTAGAGTTCTGCTTGTTAAACTTGCAGATAGATTACACAATATGCGAACTATACAATTCGTTAAAGATAAAGAAAAAATTATCAGGAAAGCAAAAGAAACTATGGAAATCTATGCACCTCTTGCAGATAGAATGGGAATGAACAGAATAAGAGACGAACTGGAAGATCTTTCTTTTGAAGTATTGAATAAACCAGCTAGAGATTTAATATTAGAAAGACTCAACTTTATCAAAAATAATAGAGATGATACATTTAAATCTATTTCTCAAGAATTGATCGAAATTTTAAAGGAGAAAGGTATAACGGCTACGATTATGGGTCGAGAAAAAACACCTTTTTCAATTTGGCGAAAAATACAAAATAAAAAAATTTCTTTAGAACAATTGACTGACATTATCGGATTTAGGGTTATTGTAAAAAGTGTTGAGGATTGCTACAAAACTTTAGGTATTTTTCATAGTAGATTTTCTACTATTCCTGGAAAATTTAAAGATTATATTTCAACTCCCAAAATAAATAAATATAAATCGATACATACTGCTGTAATTGGACCTAAAAAAAATAGAATAGAGATACAAATAAGAACAAATGATATGCATGAATTTGCTCAACGTGGTATAGCTTCTCACTGGAAGTATAAATCTTCTGAAAAATTTTCTGAACTTTCTTGGAAAGAATATGATTGGCTAAGAGATCTTGTAGAAATTATTGAAGCTGGTACGAGTCCTGAACATTATTATGAATTTACAAAACTTCAAATGTTCCAAGAAAATGTTTTTTGCTTTACGCCTAAAGGAGCTGTAATAAAATTACCAAAGAATGCTACACCAATAGATTTTGCTTATGCTGTTCATACTAAAATTGGTGATAGCGCCATTGGATGTACGATAAATGGAAGCAATGCAACACTTCAATCAATATTAAAAAACGGTGATCTTGTAAATATTGAAACCTCAAAAAATGCATCACCATCTTTACATTGGCTATCTTCTTCTGCCACGGGAAAAGCACGTTCTGCTATACGTAGATATTGGCAAGATAAATCCTCTGAAAACCTAAAAACCACTGAAAAAAACTATTCAAGCACAATAGAAGTTGATCTGCCACACAAACCAGGAGTTTTAGGTCATATTACCTCTTTGATAGGTCTTAATAAAGGCAATATAATTAATTTAGAGATTATCAAAAGAAACAAAGATCATTTAAAGTTTTCTTTTGATTTGCAAATTAAAGATTTGAAAAATTTTACAAACTTGATAAGTCAAATAAAGCAAAGTAATTTAAAGTTTAAAATTATTCGGCACAAAGAGAAAAAAAATGCTTTCATTAAAAGAATCTTTGAAAATTTTAAAAGAAACTAATGCGATTCAAGAAGGTCATTTTATACTTTCATCAGGATTACATAGTCCTCAGTATGTTCAATGTGCCCAATTATTGAGTAAACCAAATAAAGCCAACAAAATCTGTGCCTCACTTTCCGAAAAAATAAGAAAAATAATAAAGAATTTTGATTTAATTTTATCTCCAGCAATGGGCGGTATTATAGTTGGTTATGAGATTGGCAAAATATTAAAGAAAGAGACAATTTTTTCAGAAAGAGTAAATGGAGAATTTAAACTAAGGAGAGGATTTTCAATAAAACAAAATCAAAAAGTTTTAATAGTAGAAGACGTGATTACGACAGGTAAATCTAGCTTAGAATGTTCTGAATTAGTAAAAAAAAGTGGAGCTAGCATTGTTGGTTTTGCTTGTATAATAGACAGATCTAATGGTAACTCTCTAATTAAAGATCAAATAATTTCACAAGTAGAATTAAACATCCCAACATATACAAAAGAAAATTTACCGAACGATTTACAGACATTAACAGCTGTAAAACCTGGAAGTAGAAATCTTTAATGAAAAAAATTAGGCTTGGTGTAAACATAGATCATGTAGCGACTGTAAGAAATGCCCGTGGAGAAAACTATCCAAGTCCCTTAAAAGCAGCTTTGTTAGTGCAAAAAAGTGGAGCCGATTCAGTTACGATTCACTTAAGGGAAGACAGAAGGCACATTCGAGATTTTGACTTAAAGGTCATTAAAGAAAAACTTAAAATTCCTCTTAATCTTGAAATAGCAGCAACACAAGAAATGTTAAGAATTGCCTTGAAGAGAAAACCTGCATTCATTTGTATTGTTCCTGAAAAAAGAAAGGAAATTACGACAGAAGGAGGCTTAAATTTAAATTATAAAAAAAGTTTTCTAAGAAAAATAATCAATAAATTAAGAAAAAATAAATCAAGAGTAAGCTTATTTATAGAACCTAGGATTAAAGATATTAAAGCCTCAAGATTATTAAATGTAGATTGCGTAGAAATTCACACTGGTAAATTTTGTAATTTGGTGAATGAAAATAAAAATTATAAAAAGGAACTTAAAAAAATCAAAGAGGCTGTTATCATTGGAAATAAAATAGGACTAGAAGTGCATGCAGGTCATGGATTAACATTTAAATCAGCAAAAATTTTATCGAAAATAAAAGGTATAGATGAGTTTAATATAGGACATTTTTTAATTGGGGAGTCAATTTTTTCTGGTTTAGACAAAGTAATTAAACAGTTTAAAAAAATCATTAGAAAATGAGAATTTTTGGTATTGGGACAGATATTATTAAAACAAGTAGAATAAAAAAAATAATTAAAAAAAAATTATTTTTAAAAAGATTATTTAACGAATTAGAAATCACCAAATGTTCAAACACCAAAAACTATATAAATTGTTATGCTAAAAGATTTGCTGCGAAAGAAGCTTTTTCAAAGGCTTTGGGAACTGGAATATCTAAAGGTATAAATTTTAATGAAATTATAGTATTAAATGACAAAAAAGGAAAACCTTTCATTAGACTTATCAATAAAACCAAAAAAAATGTTTATAAAAGATTTAAAAAAAAAAATTATAGGATTTCTTTGTCATTGTCGGATGAGGAAAGCTATGCTGTAGCTTTCGTAACTATTTCAATATGAAAAAAAATAAATTAGTCAAAATTACAATAGATAATATTAAAACTCTTTTTATCGCTCTTTTAATAGCTGTCTTGATAAGGTCTTTAATAATACAACCTTTTTACATCCCCTCATCATCTATGGAGCCAACATTGCTTGTAGGAGATAGGATTTTTGTGACTAAATATAGTTATGGATATAGTAAGCATTCATTTCCGTTTAGTCCAAATTTTTCTAAGGAAAGATTTTTTTTTAAAAATCCTAAACAAGGTGATTTAGTTGTTTTTAAAACACCTGCAGACAATAGAACTGATTATATAAAGAGACTAATTGGCTTACCCGGTGATGAAATTCAATTTATTGAAGGTGATTTATATATTAATGGAAATAAAATTGTACGAGAAAAAACAGAAATTTTAGAGCCAATTAGATGTGGTAAATTTTTATTAGAAACCCAAAATTTTATTGAAACCTTACCAAATGGTACATCTCATTTAGTTTCGTACAACAAAGTTGGTACTTTGAAAAATACGCAAAAATACAAAGTACCCGCTGATCATTATTTTTTAATGGGGGATAATCGTGATTGTTCAAAGGACAGCAGATTTATTAAAGAAGTAGGATTTGTAAAAAAACTTAATTTAGTAGGTGAAGCAAAAATAATTTTTTTCTCCAACGATACTATTAAAGGAAGTTTATTTGAATTTTGGAATTTACGTGAATCATTTAGATTTGAGAGGCTATTTCAAAGATTATGATTATAAAGTTCTTAAAAGAATTTGAACAAATCATTAAATATAGCTTCAAAGAAAAAAATTTACTAACTGAAGCTTTGACCCATAAAAGTTTTAGCAACAGCAAAAATAATGAAAAACTAGAATTTCTTGGAGATAGAGTCTTAGGTTTAGTTATTTCAAAAAAACTTTTAGATAAATTCCCTGACGAAAAAGAGGGTATAATTGATAAAAAATTTGCAAATTTAGTAAATAAAAAAACTTGCGTGAGTATTGCGAAAAAACTAAATTTAAGAAAATATATTTTGTTAGGGAATTCTAATAAAAATTTAGAAAGATCTGCTGATAAAATTGTTAGTGATAGTCTTGAAGCTTTAGTTGGTGCTATTTATCTAGATGGTGGATTAAAATCGTCTGAAAAATTCATATTGAATTTTTGGGAAACTTATATTAACCAATCTGTAGTAACGTTAATTGACTCAAAAACTAAACTTCAAGAGTATAGTCTTAAAAAATTTAAAAAATTACCTAAATACATTTTTTTTAAAAAAACAGGTCCACAACATAAACCCATTTTTAAAACAATAGTTGAGATACCTGAGTCAAAAAAAATAATTGGAATTGGAACTTCTAAGAAAAACGCTCAGCAGAACGCAGCAGCAAAATTGATTAAGATTTTAGATATATGAACTGGCAAGATGAATGTTATTTATTATCAAAAAGAAAATTTAGAGAAAATGCGAATATAATAAATGTTTTTTCACAATCAAAAGGCAAGGTTTCTGGAATAGTTTATGGAGGTAATTCTAGAAAAATTAGAAATTATTTACAAATTTCAAATAAATTATTTATTATACACAATTCAAAAAATGAAAATAAACTTGGTTATTTTAAAACAGAATTGATTAAACCAATATCTCCTTTATTCTTTAATGATAAAAAAAGGACGTCTGCACTTATCTCTTTGTGCTCAATTCTTAATATTTTATTACCTGACTCTCAACCAAATAAAAATATTTTTAATTCATTCGAAGAATTAATTAACTCTATAAATTTAGAGAATTGGATAATTTTATATATTTTCTTTGAATTAAATTTAATTAAATTTTTAGGTTATGACCCAAATTTAGAAATATTTAGAAACGTCAAAAAAGAAAAAAATGGAGTGCAGAAAGTGAAGATAGATACTTTTAATTATGAAGTTCCGGATTATCTTATATTTAGAGAACTGCCAGAAAATCCTTCTAATTATTTGATTAAAAAATCTCTATATTTTACGAGAAATATTATTCAAAATAGATTTTTTCTTCCAAATAATTTAAAATTTCCGCAATCAAGAATCTTATTAGAAAATTATTTTAACTAGTTGATTTAATTTTTTTAGCAATATCAAGAGCAAAATATGTTATTATAGCACAAGCTCCCGCTCTTTTAATTGAAATTACACTTTCAATAATTGACTCTTCACTTAATATTTTTTTTTGAATACCAGTCTTAATAATACTATATTCTCCAGAAACTTGATAAGCTAAAACGGGAACTTTAAAATTATTTTTAATTTTATCAATAATGTCCAGGTAGATCATGCTTGGTTTTACCATCACCATATCAGCACCTTCCTTTATATCTAACCCAACTTCTCTAAATAATTCTAATTTGTTTCTAAAATCCATTTGATAGGTTTTTTTATCACTTTTTAAATTCGATTTGCTTCCCACAGCATCTCTGAATGGACCATAAAAAGTAGAAGAATATTTTACAGCATATGACAAGATACATACTTCTTTAAAATTTTTTTTATCCAAAGCTTTTCTAATAACACCAACTCTTCCATCCATCATGTCGGATGGTGCTATAACATCACAACCCATTTCGGCTTGTAATAAAGATTGCTTAACTAAAGTTTTAATTGTTTCATCATTATCAATTTTTTTATTAATTAAGATGCCATCATGTCCATGTGAAGTGTATGGATCTAACGCAACATCACACATAATTCCAATCGAAGGAAATTTTTTTTTTATCATTCTTATTGCTCTACAAACTAAATTATTTGGATTTAAAGCTTCAGAACCTAATCTATCTTTTTTATAATTAGGGGTGTAGGGGAATAGTGCTACCATAGGTATTTTATATTTCTTTATTTGATTAAGAATTAATGGCAGCCGATCAATCGAGTATCTTTTTACTCCTGGCATAGTTTTTATTGATTCTATTTTATTTTTTCCTTCTCTTAAAAAAATTGGCAGAACTAAATCTTTAGTAGAAATGTTGGTTTCTGAGACTAATTCTCTCAACCATTTTGATTTTCTTAATCTTCTAAGCCTTGTTTTTGGGTAGGAGCCAATAATTTTCATGTAAAGTTCTAATAATTTTAATGTAATGCGACAAATATATTATTATAATTATGGTTAGTGTAATTTAATTAATATTTATGAGCAATATAAAATTAAATAAAATATTTAAAACTGTATGTATTGCCTCAGATCATGCAGGCTTTAATCTTAAGGAGATTATTAAAAATCATTTGATTGATAAAAAAATTTCAATTTTCGATATTGGCCCATTTAGTGATAATTCGGTTGATTATCCAGATTATGCCAAAAAACTAGCTAGAAGGGTCAGATTAAAAAAAAGTGATGTGGGTATACTTATTTGCGGTTCAGGCACTGGTATGGCTATAAGCGCTAATAAAATCAAATCAATTAGAGCAGCAGTATGCTATAATATAAAGTCTACACGATTGTCTAGACAGCATAATAATGCTAATATAATTTCATTAGGTTCTAGATTAATAAAGAAGAAATTGTCCTTAAGATTAGTTGAAGAGTTTTTAAAAACTAAATTTGAAGGAGGAAGGCATTTAAAAAGGATTAGAAAAATTTAATTATGTCAATAGCAGTTAAATTAAATAAATACTTAAATAGTTTTTTTAAATTAAATTTAAAAGAAGCAGATACAGAATTATATAATTCAATTGAAAAAGAATTTTTAAGACAACAAAATCATATCGAGTTAATTGCTTCTGAAAACATTGTTTCTAAAGCAGTTTTAGAAGCTCAAGGTTCAGTTTTAACTAATAAATATGCTGAGGGCTATCCAGGAAAAAGATATTATGGCGGATGTGAACATGTTGATATTTCAGAAAACCTAGCAATAGAAAGAGCAAAAAAATTATTTGATTGTAAATATGCTAATGTACAACCTCATTCAGGTGCTCAAGCTAATGGTGCTGTTTATTTAGCTTTATTAAAACCAGGCGATACTACACTTGCAATGAGTTTAAATTCTGGAGGACATTTAACACATGGGGCTAAACCTGCTCAATCAGGAAAATGGTTTAATGCTCTTCATTACGAGGTCGATAAAGAAACTGGTCTTATAGATTATGAAAGTGTTGAAAAACTTGCCTATGAAAATAAACCTAAACTTATTATTGCAGGTGGAAGTGCTTATTCAAGAATTATAGATTTTAAAAAATTTAGAGAAATCTGCGATAAAGTTGGTTCTTATCTTTTAGTGGACATGGCTCACTTTTCTGGACTAGTGGCTGGGGGTGCTTACCCAAATCCTACAAAATATGCCGATGTAGTAACCTCTACTACACATAAAGTTTTAAGAGGTCCAAGAGGGGGAATAATTTTAACGAATAAAGAGGACTTAATAAAAAAATTTAATAGTGCAATATTTCCAGGATTGCAAGGCGGGCCTTTAATGCATGTCATAGCAGCGAAGGCTGTTTGTTTCAAAGAAGCCCTTTCAAATGATTTTAAAGAATATACAAAAAATGTAATTAACAATGCTAAAGTTCTTTCAGAGAGATTGACTGAAAAGGGTTTTAAAATTTTTTCAGGAGGAACTGATACTCACTTAATGCTTATAGACTTAAGATCTTTTGGTGTTACAGGTAAAGATGCCCAAGCATCTCTTGGTAGAGCTAATATAACTTGTAACAAAAATGGAATACCTTTTGATACTGAAAGTCCAATGATAACATCAGGCATCAGGCTAGGAACTCCAGCGTGTACCACAAGAGGGTTTAGATCTGATGAATTTAAATTAGTAGGCGATTTGATTTTCAAAGTAATAACGGGTTTAAGCAAAAACAAAGAAGATAACTCAAAAATAGAGAAGGAAGTTCAAAAAGAAATAATTGAACTTTGTTCTTCTTTTCCTATATATAGTAGCTAAAATATTTATGCTTTGTCCATTTTGCAGAGAAAAAGACACTTCAGTAGTTGATTCAAGGCCTGCTGAAGATGGCACTGCTGTGAGAAGACGTAGGCTTTGTACCTGCCATGGAGGGATGAGATTTACTACTTTCGAAAGAGTTCAATTTCAAGAGTTATCTGTTATTAAAAGTAATAATAAAAGGGAGCCTTTTGATAGAGATAAGGTTTCAAAATCAATAAGAATAGCAACCCGTAAAAGACCAATAGATACCGAAGCGATAGATAATTTTGTTTATAAAATTATAATGAAGATTGAAGGCCTAGGAGAAAGTGAAGTTCCAACATCAACTATCGGTAAGTTTATAATGGAGGGTTTACAATATCTAGATACGGTTGCCTATGTTCGATACGCTTCTGTTTATAAAAACTTTAAAGAAGCTAAGGATTTTGAACATTTCGTTGGTAATCTAGATGAAAATAAATCATAATTTTTACTCTAATCTGGCTTTTAATTTAGCTGAAAAAAACTTAGGAAAAACAAATAAAAATCCATCCGTTGGATGTATAATTGTAAAAAATCATTCTGTAATAAGTTCGGCGGTTACCTCAATAAACGGAAGACCACATGCTGAATTTAATGCTTTAAATAAAAAACTCAATTTTAAAAATGCAGATATGTACGTTACTTTAGAACCGTGTACTCATTTTGGTTTAACTCCACCATGCACAAATATTATTAAAAAGAAAAAAATAAAAAATGTTTTTTATGTGTTTGATGATCCTGATCTTAGAACATATAGAAATGCAAAAAAAGTTTTAAATAGGGTTAAAAGATTAAATAAAATAGAGTCTAAATATAGAGATTTTTATAAGAGTTATTTTCTAAATAAAAAAGATAAGTTTCCATTAATTGATGCAAAAATAGCTACCTCAAAAGACTTTTTTACCATAAATAAAAAATCTAAATGGATCACCAATTTTAGGTCAAGGCAAGTAGCGCATTTTATAAGATCTAAATATGATTGTATAGTTTCAACATCAGAAACAATAAATAAAGATAATTCATTATTGAATTGTAGAATAAAAGGTTTTCACTATAACAAACCAGATTTAATAATAATTGATAGAAATTTAAAACTTAGAAAAAAACTTAAATTATTTGATATATCGAACAAAAGAAAGACTTATATTTTTACTTCGAGTAATAATGAAAGAAAAATATTATTTTTTAAGAAAAAAAAGATCAAA
>MDTD01102944.1_pt1 | contig 11426 bp, 10 predicted proteins | sample 811221 | NCBI WGS metagenome assembly MDTD01 (sample SAMN05326646, study PRJNA326480) | marine metagenome | isolation source: seawater | place: Pacific Ocean: South West | collected 2011
ATCCAATAAGAATATAATTTAGCTACACCATAGGGTGATCTTGGGTAAAATGGAGTTTTTTCATTTTGAGGTGTTTCTTGGACCAAGCCATAAAGCTCTGATGTTGAAGCTTGATAAAATTTTGTTTTATCTAATTTTAATAATCTTAAAGATTCTAAAATTCTAAGAGTTCCGATTCCATCAACGTTAGCAGTGTTTTCAGGATTTTGAAAACTTACATAAACATGACTCATTGCTCCCAAATTATATACTTCATCAGGCTTGATTTCATTTAAAATTCTTGAAATACTTAAACTATCAGTTAAATCACCATAATGAAGTATAAACCTATTATCTTTTTTATGCCAATCATTAATCAAATGGTCAATTCTTGCAGTGTTAAAAATAGATGACTTTCTTCTTAAACCATGAACTTCGTAGCCTTTTTCAAGTAATAATTCAGACAAGTATGAGCCATCTTGTCCATTGACACCGGTTATTAATGCTTTTTTCATAATAAGTTTTTGTTAAAAAATTTTAAAATTCTTTCAGATGCTTTTCCATCTCCGTATGGATTATGCAATAAAGACATTTTTTTATATTTATTTTTATCATTTAATAATAACAAAGTTTCATTAACAATTTTTTTATGATTAGTTCCAACTAAAATAACAGTACCTGCATTTACAGCTTCAGGCCTTTCAGTGTTATTTCTCATAACAAGTACTGGTTTTCCTAGACTTGGTGCTTCCTCTTGAACACCTCCACTATCTGTTATTATCAATTTTGATTTATCCATAAGCCATATAAAATCTTCATATGCTTGAGGATCAATTAATAATATATTTTTTTTATTTCCTAGATATTTAATTACAGGAAGTTTTACTTTCGGATTTAAATGTACAGGATAAATAATTAAATGATCCTTTTTCTTTTCAGAGATTTTTGATAATGCTTTACAAATATTTTCAAAACCTTTTCCATGATTTTCTCTTCTGTGACCTGTAACTAAAATAAAAGGTTGGTTATTAATTTTTTCTTCTAATTTTAAAATATTTTTAGTTGGTTTAGTTTTAATTTTTTCTACGCTCATTAATAAAGCATCAATTACTGTATTTCCAGTAACTAATATATTTTCTTCAGGTATATTTTCATTTAACAAGTTTAATTTAGATTGTTCAGTTGGAGCAAAATGAAAATCGGTTAATCTTCCTGTCAATTGTCTATTAATTTCTTCAGGATATGGTGATTTTTTATTGAAAGTTCTTAGCCCAGCTTCAACATGACACAATTTAGATCCATGATAAAAAGAAGCCAAAGAAGCAGCCATACTGGTTGTTGTATCTCCATGAACAAAAACAAAATCGGGACAAAATTCCTCTAACACACTTTTTAATTTACTAATTATTGTAGATGTTAAATCAAATAAATTTTGATTAGGCTTCATAACATTTAAATCAAAGTCAGGATTTAAATTAAAAAAATTTAAAACTTGATCTAACATTTCTCTGTGTTGAGCAGTAATACAAATATTTGAGATATAATTTGAAGATTCTTGAAATGCAGTTATTACAGGTGCCATTTTAATTGCCTCTGGCCTTGTTCCAAAAATGAATAATATTTTTTTCATTTATTTTGTAATTCCAGTGAAATCAATAATTTTCTTTTCAGTTATATTTATTGATTTAAATTCTTTATGACCTACCAATACAACAATTATATCAGATTTTTTTATTGCCTCGTTTAGCTCAATAATTTTAAAATGGGGATGAGAATTAATATTGGGTTCGACAACATAATATTCAGCATATTTAAATTCTATTATTTGTTTTGCTATATGCAATGCAGGACTTTCCCTTAAATCATCAATATTTGGTTTGAAAGCCAAGCCAAGTAACGATACATTAGGTTTTTTCTTGTTGTTTGAATTAAAATTTTCAATAGAATTTTTAATTAGCTTAATACACCAATTTGTTTTACTATTATTAACGTCTCTTGCCATAGCAATAATTTTAGATTCATTTGGGAAATCTGATATTATAAAATATGGATCAACCGCTATACAATGTCCACCCACGCCGACACCTGGACTTAAAATATTTACCCTTGGATGTTTGTTAGCTAAATTAATCAGTTCTCTAACATCTATATCTGCAGATTCACAAATCATAGACAATTCATTGGCAAAGGCAATCTGAATATCTCTCGACGAATTTTCAGTTAATTTACATAACTCAGCAGTTCTTGAGTTAGTTAAATATAAATTACCATCCACAAATTTTTGATAAAATTTCTTTGCTAACTCGGACGACTGAATATCTATTCCTCCAATAGCCCTATCATTTTTTGACAATTCATACAAAGCATTTCCAGGTAAAATTCTCTCTGGACAATATGCAAAATTTAATTTTCCCCCGATATCTTTTCTTTCATTATAAATAAAATTTTTTACTTTTTCAGTGGTACCTACTGGTGAGGTCGACTCAATTACAATCAAATCCCCTTCTTTCAAAATATCTTTTAAAGAATCTGCAGCTGAAATAACGTAAGATATGTCTGGTTCGAAATTATTTTTAAATGGTGTTGGAACAACAATAACGTGAACATCGGCAGGTTTAGGTCTTAACGATGCACTAATTAATTTTTGTTCATGTGCTTTTAAAATTAATTCCTCAACACCAGGTTCTTGGATATGAATCTTACCGTTATTAATATTATTAACAACTTCTGAATTAATATCTACACCATGTACTTTAATATTTTTAGATGATATTAAAGCCATAGTTGGTAAACCAATGTAACCTAATCCAATTATCTGTATAACCATTATTAGTACCTGTAGTATTCTGGTTTATAAGGGCCTTCAACTTTTACACCTATATATTCAGCTTGCTCTGAGCTCAATTCTTCTAGCTCTACTCCTAATCTTGATAAATGTAATTTAGCAACCTTTTCGTCTAAATGTTTAGGCAACATGTAAACCTTATTTTCGTAAGATTGAGAATTATTCCATAATTCTAATTGAGCCAAGGTTTGATTTGTGAATGAATTACTCATAACAAAACTTGGGTGACCAGTTGCACATCCTAAATTGACTAATCTGCCTTCTGCAAGGACAATAACATCTTTACCATCAACATTATACAAATCAACTTGAGGTTTTATTTCTATCTTCGTTTTACCATAATTTTTATTTAACCAAGCCATATCTATTTCATTATCAAAATGTCCAATATTACATACAATCGCTTTGTCTTTCATCAATTTAAAATGTTCCTCTCTTAAAATATCTTTGTTCCCAGTGGCTGTTACAATTATATCTGAATTTCCAATAGCATTAATCATTTTTTTAACTTCATATCCATCCATTGAAGCTTGTAAAGCACAAATTGGATCTATTTCTACAACTGTGACTATAGCACCAGCTCCGCTAAAAGATGCAACAGTACCCTTTCCAACATCTCCATATCCAGCAACTAAAACTCTCTTCCCGGCCATCATAATATCAGTAGCTCTCCTAACAGCGTCAACAGCGCTTTCTTGACAACCATATTTATTATCAAATTTTGACTTAGTAACAGAATCATTTACATTTATTGCAGGTAAAGGCAGTGTACCATTTTTTACTCTTTCATATAATCTATGCACTCCTGTAGTTGTCTCCTCAGACAATCCTTTTATTTCATCGACTAACTCAGGATAATGATCCAAAACTAAGTTTGTTAAATCACCTCCATCATCTAGAATCATATTAAGAGGATTTTGGTCTTCACCAAAAAATATTGTTTGTTCAATACACCAATTAAATTCCTCCTCATTCATACCCTTCCAAGCATAAACAGGAATACCAGCTGCAGCAATAGCAGCTGCTGCATGATCTTGTGTTGAAAAAATATTACATGAGCTCCAAGTTACATCAGCTCCTAATTCAACTAATGTTTCTATTAAAACAGCTGTTTGTATAGTCATATGTAAGCACCCTGCAATTCTGGCTCCTTTTAGAGGTTTTGAGTTTCCATACTCCTCTCTTAATGACATCAACCCAGGCATTTCTGCTTCAGCTAATCTTATTTCTTTTCTTCCCCATTCAGCTAACGTAATATCTTTTACTTTATATGGTATATACTTTTTATTTTTCATTATTTAAATTTTAAAAGTTTTTTTTATTTTGTCAACATAATCTAACTTTTCCCAGGTAAAAAGTTCTACTTTTTTTTCAATTATATGACCATTTTTATCTATGAATTTTTTATTTACTATTGATGGTGACCTTCCCATATGACCATAAGAAGCTGTTTCTTGATAAATGGGTTCTCTTAATTTTAGTCGTTTTTCAATAAAGAATGGACGCATGTCAAAAATTTTCTCAATCTCTTTTGCTATTTCTGCATCGCTTAAATTTACATTTGAGGTTCCATAAGAATTTATATAAATACCCATTGGTTCAGAAACACCTATAGCATAACCAACCTGGACTAAACATTCATCACACAAACCAGATGCAACTAAATTTTTGGCAATGTGTCTAGTAGCATATGCAGCACTTCTATCTACCTTGCTTGGGTCCTTCCCTGAAAATGCTCCACCACCATGAGCTCCTTTTCCACCATATGTATCAACAATAATTTTTCTACCAGTTAATCCTGTATCACCATGAGGACCTCCAATAACAAACTTACCCGTAGGATTTATATGATATACAATATTATTATTGAAAAATTTTTCATACTCTGGGTATTTTTTAATGACTCTAGGAATTAATATTGTAATTAAATCATTTTTTATTTTCGCAAGCATTTTATCCTCCTCATCAAAGTCATCATGTTGAGTGGATATAACAATATCAGTAATTTTACGTGGTTTGTTATTTTTTGTGTATTCCAAAGTAACTTGAGATTTTGAATCGGGTCTCAAATATTTAATTTCTTTTGATTGACGTCTCAATATTGATAATTCCTCTAAAATTTTATGAGATAAATCTAACGCCAAAGGCATATAATTTTTTGTTTCGTTACATGCATAACCAAACATTATACCTTGGTCACCAGCTCCCTGATTCTCAATGTTATCTCTTTCAACTCCTTGATTAATATCAGGAGATTGTTCATGGAGATAAGATTTAACCTCACAACTATTATGATCAAATAAATATTCAGGTTTTGAATAACCGACATTTTTAATCACATTTCTAGCGATTTCTTTCTCATCTATTCTAGATTTAGATTTAATTTCTCCAGCAAGGACCACTAAATTTGTAGTAACCAATGTCTCGCAGGCTACTTTTGAATTTTTGTCAAATGCTAAATAATTATCTATAATAGCATCACTAATTTGATCCGATAATTTATCTGGATGTCCTTCGCTCACAGACTCAGATGTAAATTTATAGCTCATATAATTAATTTTTAACTTATTGCTCTTCCTTTCATACTTTCCCAATCTCTATTTTTTCTTACTTTATCATTTGTCTTTATGACAGATTTTAATACATTATTGGCTGTTCCATATTTTTCAGTTAAGTGAATTAATGCGGATAAATCTTTTGGAAAACAATGTCCTCCAAATCCTAAGTCTCCATCCGGCCCTGGAACGTTTAAATGAGAATTTCCAATTCTTTTATCATAAACTGAATATTCGACTACCTTATCGAAATCTAGTTCAAGTTTTTTACATAATTCATAAATCTCATTTGCAAATGAAACTTTAGTAGCTAAAAAAGAATTAGTAAAATACTTTATCATTTCAGCATGAGCTGATCCAGTTTTTATAATATGTGCATTAGGAAAAGCCTTGGAATATATATTTTTAATTAATGTTGTAGCAGGTCTAGGTCCACCAAGTATTATTCTATTTAGATTATTAAAATCCTCTACGGCATTACGTTCAGTCAAAAACTCTGGATTAAAAATAGTTTGAATATTAGAATATTTACTGTTAAAGAATTTCGTTGTTCCTGGTGGAACTGTTGATTTGTTAATTATTATTATTCCATCCCTTTCAGAAAATTCTTTAATGAGAGAATTCACTATTGAAATATCGCAGCTACCGTCACTCGACATCGGGGTTGGAACGCATATAAAAATAACCTTACATTTTAACTTAATATCGCGTAATGTTGAATTTGATAACTCTTTCTTTATATCATAGGTTAATACCTTATAAAATTTTTTAAATTTTTGATAAATGGCGTTACCTACAAAACCTTGTCCAATAATTCCTAACTCCATAGCTTCGCTATTGCAATTACATTAAAAACTGCGAAAATATATTATTTATTCCAAATTACGCTTCAAATACAACCAAATTATCTGATTGAGAAATTCCAGTATTGGATATCAAAAAATTTACTTTTCTTTTAATTTCTTTTTCAATTTTTAAATTAATATCGTCCAAATACTTTTTATTTATATCCTTTCCAACTATTAATACATCAATTATTCCACTGTCAATTCCTTTAGCGTAATCACCCAATAAAATTATCTTTTCGATTTTTCCTATTTTAAATAAAACTTGATTAATTATATCTTCAATTCCAAGATGTTTTCTGACAATCGATTGTAGGACTTCAAATAAAGGATGATTCTTATTTGCAGAATAAATAATTTTATTTGTCTCAGACTTTTTAACTAAATATCCAGCATTTGTTAAATTATTTAACTCCTTTCTTACCGAATTTGTAGATTCCCCAAACTCATTTGCTAAGGAATTTAAATATCCCTTATTGGCAATATTCACAAAAAATTTAATTAATAAATTAAGTCTTGTTTTTGATGTAATAATAGAATCTAACATAATTTAAGTAACAAAAGTACTTAAAATAATTAATATATTGACTAAATTTGGATTGTGTCTAAGTCGGTCTTAATAACTGGTGCGGCAGGTTTTATTGGCTCACACCTTTGCGATTATTTTTTAAAGAAAAAGTTTAAAGTTTTTGGAATTGATAACTTAATAACTGGAAGTCTTTTAAATATTAAGCATAATTTAATTAATGAAAAATTTAAATTTATTAATCATGACATCTGTGATGAAATAATTTTAGATGTTAAAATTGATTACATTCTTCATTTTGCATCCCCTGCTAGTCCAGTAGATTATCTAAATTATCCAATTGAAACACTCAGAACTGGTGCAATAGGGACAGAAAACTTGTTAAAACTGGCAAAAAAAAATAATGCATCAATTTTAGTAGCTTCTACATCAGAAATATATGGGGACCCTCTAATACACCCTCAAAAAGAATCATATTTTGGAAATGTAAATCCAATTGGACCCAGAAGTGTTTATGATGAAGCAAAAAGATTTCTAGAAGCTATATCTATGGCCTATCACAAAAAATATAACTTAGATGTAAAAATAGCTAGAATTTTTAATACCTATGGTCCTAGGATGAGGATAAACGATGGAAGAGTAATTCCAACTTTTTTAGATCAATCAATTAACAAAAAAGATTACACTGTACATGGTGATGGTAAACAAACAAGATCTTTCTGCTATGTGTTTGACACAATTGACGGTATTGTGAAACTATTAATAAAAAAAGGATTTAATAAACCAGTCAACATTGGAAGTACTGAAGAATATAGTATTATTGATTTAATAAAATTAATTGATAAAATAAATGGATATAAAAATAAAATTGTATTCAAAAAGCTTCCTGAAAATGACCCATTAAGAAGAAAACCTGATATTAGCTTAAGTAAAAAAGTATTAAATTGGACGCCAAAGACAAGTCTTGAAAAAGGATTAAAAAATACATTAAGTTTTTTAAGAAATAATGATATCCAATGAAAAAATCCCTCTTATTTATTTCAATATTACTTTTAATTAATTCATGTACATACCCTAAAATGGTCAGGGATGAATTAGTTTATTTTAATGATTTTGAGGCTAATTCCCTAGATAATATTGACGGTGGAGCTATATCAAATTTTAATAATTCAAAAGTAATAGGAGATTTTAATAATGATGGATTTTTAATTCATTTAAATGATATTGGTAATCATGACTATATTTTCATATCATTTGACTTATATATTCATGGTACTTGGGACGGCAATAAAAATGGGTTTTCAAATAATGATAAAGCAGATAAATGGATAATTGAGTTTAAACCTAATATGAATAATTTTGGTGATCCAGACAACGATGTTTTTGAAACTACTTTCTCGAATAGCCCATGCTTTACAAATTATTGCTTAAGGCAGTCTTATCCTGATTCTTATCCTAAAGATAATATTCCCAAAACTGGGCACTATTCTGACAACCTAGCAAAAAAATGTAATAATAATTTTTTTGGTGGAAATTCTACGTTATATAAAATAGAAAAAGGCTTTCGAAGCTCAGGATCTGCAATAGTAATTAGTTTTAGAGATGAACTTTTTCAACCCAACGCAATTGATAAGGATGGTATTCCACAACAGAAATGTGATGAGAGTTGGTCTATGGACAACATTAGTATTAGAGCTATTAAATACGAATGAAAAATTATACTATTTTTTTATATTTTTTTTTTACTATTTCTTATTCTCAAAATTTAAGTTTGAATCATGATTACATCTATGATTTTTTGAGATATGAACAAATTAATGAGGGAGAACACAAATCAACATCATTTTCAATCAGACCAATTAGTCTTAAAAACTTTATAAATTCTAAATACCTTACTAATCATTTTGAAAATATTTATTCTAATTCTAAAAACTCTATAGAATTTAAGATACTTCCCATTCAATACAATACAGAGTTTAATTTAAATCATCCTTATAATAGAAATAACGGTAATATGTTACCTAACAGGGGTTTTCAACATATCTTTTCTTTAGGAATTTATTCAAAAATAGGACCATTAGAAATTCAATTTAGTCCAGAACATCATTATGGACAAAATAAAAATTATGAAGGTTTTTGGGTTGGTCATGAAGATATTATCTGGCAAAGAAAATATGAATTATGGAACTTTATTGATATTCCTGAAAGATTTGGTGAAAAAAGGCAAAACAGAGAATTAATTGGGCAAAGTTACATTAGTTTGAATTATAAAAGCTTATCAATTGGTGTCTCAAATGAAAATCTTTGGTGGGGTCCCTCCAAAAGAAATTCAATAATGATGAGTAATCACCCTTCAGGATTTAAACATTTATTTATAAAATCAAACAAGGCATTTAAAACATTTTTTGGAGATATTGAATTTCAAATTATAAGTGCACGACTTGAAGCTTCAAAATATACTCCTCCAAGTCCCGAAAGAGAATATGCAGGAACAAAACTTTATGTCCCAAAAATTAATCAAAATGGTAGAGTCGATGATTGGAGATATTTTCAAGGAGGAATTTTATCATTCTCTCCTAAATGGATTAAGGGTTTGAATTTTGGTTTTATACGCTGGGCTCAGATGTATCGTGGTTTAGTAGAGGGTGACTATTGGTGGATGCCTGGTAAACCAACTTATTTTCCACTTTTCTCAAATTTATTTCGAAAAAATGATTCTATTGTTGAATATGAAGAACAAACAGATCAAGCAGCAGGAATCTTTTTTAGATGGTTATGGGCAAAATCAAAATTTGAAATCTATGGTGAGTTTCACAGAAATGATGCTATTTATAACCTAAGGGACTTTTTAGTTGATAGTGATCACACCAGAGGCTTAACTTTAGGTTTAAGTAAAGTAATTAATAAACAAAATAATGATTTATTAATCTCCTGGGAATGGACACAGCTTGAACAACCTGCGGGTAACTTTGTAAGACGAGGAGGTTCTTGGTATGAGCATTCAAGGGTATTTCATGGATATACAAATTTTGGAGAGGTAATAGGTGCAGGCATTGGGCCTGGAAGTAATTCCCAATATCTAAGCATTGAAAAGATAAAAGGATTTGAAAAATATAAATTTGCATTTGAAATTATTGATCATAATAATGATTTTTATGTTGTTGCTTTTCAGGACTCTTCAGATTTTAGACGATACTGGAAAGATTTTAATTTCCACCTAGGATTTGATAAAAAATTTAGAAATATTTGGCTATCAGGCAACTTATTATATTCAAGAAGCTTAAATTATCAATGGGAATTAAATGATAATCCTAAAACCTACTATATAGCTGGGAAAGATAAAAATAACTTTCACGCGTCTTTTAAACTAATGTATTTTATTCCATTTTAATGACGAAAAAACCTTGAGATATTCAATAACAATGAAATCCCAATCATATTTTTTTGGTAAAATATAACTTATTTCATTTCTTTCATCATAATTTTTTTCAAAAGATTGAATTGATTTTTTTATAGAATTTATATTTTTTTTAAAAAAACCATTTTTGGTGCCATCAAGCATCTCTTTATTAAATTTAGTGTCTAGAGCTAAAATATTACAATTAAGTGCTAGTGCATTAATCATTGTTGGATTCGTTCCTCCAAATTCATGCCCATGTAAATAACAATATGAGTTCTTGTAGAGTTGGGTTAATTCATTTTGGGAATTAACATAGCCAGTAAAAATGATATTTTTCTTATCAATTTTCTTAATTTCTTCTGCATAATTATCATGATAAGGGACATCTCCAACTATAACTATCTTTTTTTTTGATTTTGATTTTAAGAAGCCTTGGCATATTAAGCTTGAATTGTTATCAGGTATTAATCTTCCAACAATTAAATAATAACCCTTTTCTTCAAGGTCATATTTATGAAGTATTGTTTTGTCTTTTGTATTAGTCATTGTAGATCCATAAGCAATACACGAAGAATCTTTATTAAATCGATTATTGTAAATCTTTTTCATCTCTGAAGAATCTGTAATTATTTCATCAAAAAAAATTGTAGCTAATTTTGACGAAAAGTAAAAATATATAGACCCTAAACCTTTCCACTTAGGCCTTAACCATTCAAGCCCATCAACATTAATGCAAGTTTTTTTCCCAAATAATTTAGTTATAATTCCAAATGGACCATTTGCAGAATTAACATAAAATCCAATATCAAATGAGGAGAAACAAAAATGAAGTGTAGAAAAAAAAGAATTAAACAATTGTGAAAATATTTTAGACTTTACAGATGGAGAATAAACTAACTCAATTCCATTTACGAATTTTGGTTTTTTTATGAATAAAGAACTATGACAATATACTCTTACATGATGACCTTTTTTTGTTAGCCTTTCAGAAAGCTCTTTAACTAAAGTTTCATATCCCGAATACACATAAGGGTATCCCCTTGAACCAATAATCGCTATTTTTAGTTTTTTATCCAATTGAATTTAATATTTTTCTTTTAAACTGTTCTTGTGAAAAATTATCACAAACATAATTAAAAGCTTTTTCAACATTTTGGTTCTTTTCTTTTTCATTTTCTAAATATGAAAAAATCTTTTCAACGGATTCCCCAACTAAATCATTTTTAATTATTAGTCCATTTTCTCCATTATTTAAAATTTCATAAGCTCCACCAAG
>MDTD01110232.1_pt1 | contig 11426 bp, 14 predicted proteins | sample 811221 | NCBI WGS metagenome assembly MDTD01 (sample SAMN05326646, study PRJNA326480) | marine metagenome | isolation source: seawater | place: Pacific Ocean: South West | collected 2011
TCTCATGCTCTTATATTAAAATTCTTTTTCAACTTATCTAAAGTCCTGTATAACTTGACCTTTGCGTTATTTTCTGTAATCCCCATAACCTCAGATATTTCTTTAAATGAACGCTTTTCGAAAAATCGCATTTCAACAATACTCAATCTTTCGTCACTCAAGTTTGCTAAAATCTTTACCAATTTTTCTTTTTCCTCACAGTAATAGTCTTCCTCAAACTCTTCAAATAATCCGTTTATATTTTCAGATTCAATATTAACAGTTCTGTTTTTAGAATCTTTTCTGAAATACATATTCATCTCATTGAATGCAATTCTATATAACCATGATGAAAATGGAAGTCCTTTAAAAGAGTAACTTTCAATTTTTAAAAGTGCCTTGTAAAACACTTGAGATGTTAAATCAGCTGCAGTCTCTTTATTATCCAATCTTAAATACAAGTATCTAAAAATCTGTTCATGGTAACGATTATAAATAACATCAAACTTTTCTGGGGATTTTTTCGCATTTTCAATTTCATGAAATTCACTTTTGATCTCCCTTTTTGTTTTATGAAATTCTTTATTAATCATTTGCTTTCTAATCATATAATGAAAGTGACATCCAAAAGATACATATCTTATTTAGAAAAAAAATCTTCTGGAATCTAAATTAGTTAAACATAAATGAACACTTTGGCATAAAAACAAAAAACTTATCAAGTTTAAAAAATAACACCTAAGTTTTTCAAAAAAAGTTTACTAAAATATCAAAGTTATAAGAAATAACTATTGTGATTAATGACCTTGTAATTTTACTTTTAACAGTATGGTTTAGAGTAAGGTTTTAAACATTATCTGGAAATCGTAGCAACAAATAAATACAAATATTTATTTACCATGAAGGGATGAATTAAAAAATACAATCAAGACATAAAAACCTCTAAAAGTTCTTGCAATGGAAACAAACAATGTTATTTACTCGGAATTAGTAGTTTAGATGTCCAAAAGTAAATATCGTTTACAATCAAATAATATTTTATTTTTGGCATCTTTTTTTCTTTTGTAATTGAGATTTGTAACTTAACGGATAATATAATTTACATGAAAAAAGTTATTGCATTTTTTACAATTTTATTTTTTTGTAGTTTCAACAAATCATCAGAAACAGTATTCACAAGCTTAGATGGAAAAATAAAGATTAAAGCAACAAAGGATTGGAATGCGGCTGGTAACATGAAAGGTGTTGAAATTTACATTTCTAAAATTTTAAAGGAAAATTCTCCTCAAGCCTCCTTAGTCGTATCAAAAGACATAAATTTACCAGAAGGAACAGATTTATCAACCTACAGCGCTGGGAAGCTATTTCTTCAAACTTCCGTCTTGAATACATCTCCCTCTTTTACAGGAATTAAAAAAATACATGACAATAAGTTCATTTACTATGAGTATGAATACGATAACAAAAATCTAGTTAAAATGAAAACTCTTGTTTATCATACTCTTATTCTTTTAACAGGGTATCAAATGGTAATAACTGCCCCTAAAGAAGGATTCGATGAACTAAAACCAATCTTCAATAAAATTGGGAATTCATTAATAATCTCACCCTAATTGCATTTCATAAACAATACAAATACAAATACAGGGTTGTCGTTTACATTCTAAACAGGTATATCCGAAAGCCAAACTTTGATCAGTCCAATGGTTCATTTTAATTTGAGACGCATAAAAACCAAATTTTAGTGCGCAAAATGGTTCTTGAGAGCTAGGTCTAAACCAATGATAAAGAACTATATTATCAAGACTCATATACCTGGCGTGTTTTATTCTTTGTTCAAATAAAGCAGTTCCTAATCCCAACCCTCTATAGGACTTATCAACTACTATTAATTCAAAAACACCTCTGGTATCTTCAACTTTTAGTAAAGTAAAACCAATTAACTCATTTACTTCATTAAGAGCGCACCAAGCCAATTTACCCTCTTGATTAAAATTTACAGATAGAGAATAGCCAACCCCAAAACAAGAATCAATCAATCGATTTATTGAATCAGAAAACTTTTTTGAATATGGAATTATTTCAAAGTTCAAACCATTTAAATTTCACCATTTCACCAGGTAATTTTTGTGCAAAACCACCCAAATCTTCAGGATGTATAACACCAATTCTAGGGTAACCTCCTATTGTAGGTGAATCGGCCATTAAAATAATCGGCGCTCCAGATGGCGGAACTTGAATCGTACCTGGAATACAACCAGAGGATATAATATTTCCTGAACTCGTTCCATCTAAAAGACATTCGGTTAGTCGATACCCCATTCTGTTGGAGTGATGGCTTATAGTAAAAATTCCATTCACAATTTGAACAATGTCTTTTTCAGGAAAATCATCAAACTCAGGAGCTTTTAAAATTCTTATCGCAGATTGATCCACCTTTGACATTTCAGCCAAAATAACTGATTCATTTTGTAATCCTTTTTTTATTGACAAAACATCTCCTTTTTCAAGTTTACGGCCATTATAGCCTCCTTTTTTAGCGAGTTCATAAGTTGAAAAACTACCCCAAAACTCCTCTGCATCAATCCTTCCCCTAACGGATAAATAATTATAACGACCCTTTATTCCTGAATTCACCTTTAAAACATCACCTTTATTAACAAAAGTACGAGAATTAAGTTCAATTTTATTCGAATTTAAAAACGCATCCCCATGGCCAGTGACCGAGATAACTGAGTCGTCTCCAAACATATACAGCCCACCTTGCATCGTGAATTCTAAAACTGGGTTGTTGATGGGATTTCCAACAAGTCGATTGGCAAAATTCATCAGTTTAACATCCATAGCTCCTCCCTTTGGAACACCATATGCCAAACCATTAATTCTTCCCGAATCTTGAATTGTTGTGCTCAATCCAGGATGTAAAACTTCAATTTTCATTTACCCGTATTCGTTCAATTTGTTTTGAATAAGAAGCATGTTGCTTTTTTGTAATTGGAAAAAACTCTAAATAATCTCCCATTTCAACTGCAGCAGTATTAACGTCAATCAATTCAATCGGAGAATTTCCGATTAACTGCCAACCACCGGGAGTTTCCAAAGGGTAAACCCCGGTTTGACTATCGGCTAACCCAACAGACCCTTTCGGAATATGAAGGCGTGGAGATGACTTTCTCGGAATTCTAATCTGTTCATTCAAGCCACCCAGATAAAGAAATCCAGGAACAAATCCCAACATGTAAACCAGATATTCGTTGCAAAAATGCAACTCAACTACTTCTTCCCAATTTAAGCCTGTGTAATCACAAACAATTTCCCAATCTAGCGCAAACTGCTTGTCATAACAAACGGGTATTCTTACTTTGTACTTTTTTCCCTCTTGGACTTTATTTTCGTTTACTATATTTTTTGATAATTCAATAACCTCTTTTAATGAAACTATTTTAGGTTCAAACAAAATCGTGACTGCACAATAACTTGGAATTGCTGCCCTAATACCCAATTTGGCATAATTTCTAAGTTCAGAGTATAGTTTCTTAACCTGATTGTGCATTTCTAGGCTTATTTCATCCCCAAAACTTAACAAAACCGCATCATAACCATATGGTTTAACTTCGAATTTCAACTCCTAATCTTTTTAATTCTCCAACTACTTTTTTAATCATTTCCTCCGAATGTTTATGATCTCCATGAAAACAAATTGAATCCACACACAAACCAATTCGTTCATTAGAAAAGGAAGTAACTTTATTATTACATAATTCGATAACTTGGTTCATAATGTCATCAAAAGAAGTATAAACACTTCCTTTCAACGTTCGTTTTCTTAAATTTCCATTTACCTCATACACTCTATCAGCGAAACCCTCTGGTATAAACTCTGTCTTTTGCTCTCGGCAAACTCTTTCCAAAACACTTTTTGGAAGTCCCATTAATCCCATATTTTCATGTGAAAACTCAAAAAGCAAACGAGCATATTTTATATCCGAACAAGCTAGGTGATATAAAGCCCCATGGGGTTTAATATAACTCAAAGCAACTCCATTTTCAATAGCCAGGAACTGAATTAAACTCATTTGTTTGCTTAAACTCTCCCTTAATTCAGAAATTGATATTTTTAAGGGAATCCGGCCAAAGTTGATCCGATCTTCAAACCCAGGATGCGCACCAACTCTGACATTGTGATTCTTAGCGATTTGCAAAACAGAATCTATAGTTGATGCATCCCCCGCATGTCCACCGCAAGCAATATTAATTGATGAAACATATGGAATAATTTCCAATTCATTTCCAGCGCCTTCACCTACATCGACATTAATGTCAATTGAGTTTTTCATCCAACATCAAATCTTAACCCATCAAATCCCAGCTTTACATTATCAGGAAGTTCTTTTGAAACATCACTATGCTTACCTAAATAATGTGAAATGTGGGTTAGGTATGCTTTCTTAGGTTTTAGTTCTTCAATCAAATCTAAAGCCTCACTTAAACAAAAGTGAGATATATGTTTTTCCTTCCTGAGTGCAGTTAGAATTAAAACCTCCAATCCTTTTAGTTTTGCTTTCTCTTCAGGAGCAATGAAATTAACATCTGTACAATATGCAAAATCACCAACTCTGAAACCAAAAACAGGCAATTTATAATGCATCAATTGTATCGGAATAAACTGAACTCCCTCAACAACAAAAGGCTCATTAATAATTTTGTGCATCTCAAGTCTTGGTACACCCGGATAGGGATTTTCTGTAAAAGCATAAGAAAATTCCTTTCTCAAGCAACGATCAACATTTTCATCAACATATAAATCTATTGGCTTTTTAAGTTTAAAATTAAACGCTCGTACGTCATCCATTCCAGCAGTATGATCTTTGTGCTCGTGGGTGTAAATAACAGCATCCAAATGCTGAACGTTTGCTGCCAACATCTGCTGACGAAAATCAGGACCTGTATCAACGCAAAAAACACTTTTACCAATTTCAATAAGAATGGAACTTCTTAAGCGCTTATCTTTTGAATCTTTCGATAGACAAACTGAACAATTACACCCAATAACGGGAACACCTTGAGAAGTTCCTGTACCTAAAAATGTAACTTTAACGGAAGCCATTTACTTTTATTTTGAAGCGTTCAATGCCTGTTCGATATCTGCAATTATATCGATAATATTTTCCAAACCAACTGAAACACGAATTAAACCAGGTGTAATGCCCACTTCAAATCTTTCCTTTTCACTTAACTTGTAATGCGTTGTAGAGGCCGGATGAGAAACAATTGTTCTTGAATCCCCTAGATTAGCGGTTAAGGAGCATGTTTTTAGATTGTCTAAAAATTTTGCACCACGTTCAAATCCTCCCTTTAGATCGAAAGTAACTATACCACCTCCTTTTAACATTTGTTTTGTAGCGATGTCATATTTGGGATGAGACAATAAAAAAGGATATTTAACCGATTCAATCTCCTCGTGACTTTCCAATGCCATCGCCAATTTTTTTGCACTATCACAATGCCTGTCTATACGAACCTCTAAAGTTTCTAAACTTTTACTTAATGTCCAGGCATTGAAAGGAGAAATTGCTGGACCTGTGGAGCGACAAAATATCTCCACGTCTTTAATGTAGCCTTTTGGACCTAATACCAAGCCTCCCATTACTCTACCTTGCCCATCAATGTATTTCGTTGCCGAATGAGTTACAATATCAATTCCATACTCTGTTGGTTTTTGTAAGTACGGAGTAGCAAAACAATTATCAACGTTGGTTAATATCCCATACTTCTTTCCAATTCTACCAATCATTTCTAAATCAACAATATCTACACCGGGATTGGTAGGAGTTTCTAGAAAAATCATTTTAGTGTCCTCTTGTATAGCTGCCTCCCACTCAGCTTCAGTTGCATTTACATCAACAAAGGTATGCTTAATTCCAAACCTTGGAAGCACTTCTGTTATCATAGTATGACTTGCGCCAAATACTGAACGACAACTCACAATATGGTCTCCGTTTCCAACAACAGCAACTATTGATGCAAAAATCCCGGCCATTCCCGTTGCAGTTACATATCCAGCTTCAGTGTCCTCCAATGCACACATTTTATTTACCAATTCTGTGTAATTGGGATTAACAAAACGAGAATATACAGTTGCATCCACCTCGTCTGCAAATGCGGCGCGCATATCTTCAGCAGATTCAAAAGTAAAACTTGAGGTTAGAAAAATAGGTGTTGAATGCTCATTATACTGTGTATTTTGATTCTTTACACGAATTGCTTTTGTTGCATCTTGCTTTTTCATAATGTTATTTGCCAATTAAATCACCATTAATATTCGACTCAAAAGTAATTTTACAACTTTCTTCTAGAATCTTTGTCACAGAACAATATTTTTCAATTCCTAAGTTAACTGCTCTTTTGACCTTCTTGGGATTTAATTCTCCTTTGAAATTATATGTTACGTGAATTTTCTTAAAAGTTGCAGGCGATCTATCTTTATATCTCTCTGCCTCCAAAACAATTTGTAAATCATCAATATCTTGACGTTGTTTTTTGAGAATTGATACAATATCCATAGCGCTACATCCACCAAGCCCCATTACCAATAATTGCATTGGACGAGCACCTGCTCCTTTTCCTCCAATCGAGGGAGAGCCATCAATATGGACAATATTTCCTTCTTCATTTTTCGCTTCAAAATGAAAGGCATCATCTACTCGTTCTAAAACAATTCTCATCCACTACAATTATTTATCTAAGTTAGGGAATATTGACTATTTTCCCAGTCCGAATACTTAATTTAGAATGAATAAGTACTTATTCACAATTTTATCTTTGTACTTTCCCCAATAAATCTTGCAACAAGCCTTCTCTTTTTGTTAATTTTACAAGATAATAAAGTTGCATTGAGTCAAAAAGAATTTTATAATTTATCCCACGATCTTCTATTAGAAAACGGTGGCGTTTTGAAAAAACCAACTGTAGCCTACAACACCTATGGAGCACTAAATGAAAACAAAAATAACGTTATTTGGATTTTTCATGCCCTTACTGCTGCAAGCAATGTAGATGAGTGGTGGGAAGGTCTGGTAGGAGAAGGAAAGTTGTTTAATCCAGAGAATCACTTTATAGTGTGCGCCAATATTTTAGGTTCTTGCTATGGATCAACAGGCCCAAATTCAATAAATCCGGATACCGGAAAACCCTATTTTCACTCTTTTCCAGATATTACCATAAGAGATATCGTTAACTCTCTAATTGAGCTAAGAAAGTACCTCGGAATAGATAAGATAAAAATGGCGGTAGGCGGAAGCTGTGGTGGATACCAGGCTTTAGAATGGCTATTAATGGAACCTGAAATCATTGAAAACTATACAATTTGTGTTACAAGTCCAAAAGAAAGTGCCTGGGGAGTTGCTGTGCATACAGCCCATCGAACTGCAATAGAATTAGACCCGACATGGAATCAGGACATTGAGGACTCCGGTTTGGAAGGTATGAAAGGTGCACGTCAAATAGGTCTTTTGTTTTATCGCAATCACGAAATATATCACCAACATCAAAACGAAGACAACAATGAAAAAACAAAAGACTTCAAATCCACCTCATACTTGAAATATCAAGGAGAAAAACTAGCAAAAAGATTTTCACCCATATCGTATTATAAACTTACCCAAATTCTTGATACTCATAATATTGCTCGAGGCAGAGATCAAGAAATCAAAAACACACTCAAAAGAATAAAGCAAAAAGGTCTAGTAGTAAGCATTAGTTCAGATTTACTTTGTCCTCCACAAGAGCAACAATTTATGGCTCGTCATTTACCAAATGCACAATATGGACTTATTGACAGTCTCTATGGACATGACGGTTTCCTGTTGGAATACGAAAAAATTGGAAAAGTAATCCAGAAAGCATTTCCTGAACTTAATTTATAAAGAATATTTACAATCAATCTATTTCAATCATAAAATCTAGGCTAAAAATCATATAACAAAATCATTCCACATTTTTTTTTTAATAATTATCTAATTTAAAACTTAAAATTTAAATCATACTTCATACATTTAGATCGGAAATATCTAGAAAATGCCGATAATTACCTTAACAACTGATTTAGGTTTAAAAGATTATTACGTTGCCGGAATAAAGGGCTCTATACTCTCTCAATTGCCTGATGCAAAAATTGTCGACGTCTCCCATGAAATACCTGCATTTAATATAGGGGTTGCTGCTTTCTGTTTAAAAAATTGCTACAAAGATTTTCCCAAGGGCAGTATTCACATTATTGGAGTTCGACCAGAGGCTGACGAATATACAAAACATATGGTTATCAAGCATCAAGGACATTATTTTATTGGAGCAGATAATGGAATGTTTTCTCTTTTATTTGATCAAAATCCCGATGAAATTTTTGAAATAAATATTGTTTCAGATGAGGACAAACGTACCTTTCCGACCAAAAATATTTTCGTAACAGTGGCTTGTCATATTGGTCGAGGAGGGACAATGGAATTGATTGGAAATAAAACTGAAAACATTACAGAGCGAACAAATTTCCAACCTGTGATTGAAAAAGATGTTATTCGAGGTATGGCGATGTATATAGATTCCTATGGAAATATAACTACAAATATTACTCGTTCATTATTTAATATGGTAGGAAACCATAGGGAGTTCTCCATAGTATTCCGCCGTTCGGATTACAATATTTATGAATTAAGGTTTAACTACAACGAAGTTCCCGAAGGTGAAAAATTAGCCTTATTCAGCACTAATAATCACCTTGAGATTGCCATAAACAAAGGAAATGCAAGTAAACTATTTGGTATAAAATTATCAGATATTATTCGAATTGAGTTTAAAAGTCAAAAAAAGGAAGATGTCATAAAGAAATTTGAAATATATTAAAACTTAAACTTTCGAATAAAATAAAAAACCGCCTTTTGACAGGCGGTTTAATTTTTATTGAGCAAAATAAAAATTTATTCTACGGTATTTTCTTCAGAATTTTCAACTTTATCATCTGATGATTCGGCTGTTACCTCAGCTACAACTTCTACCGCTGGCTCTTCTGTAACGTCCTCTTCCTCAGCTTTCGATTCAGCTAGTTTAGCAGCGGCAAGAGATTCTCTCTCCTCTTTAATTTTTGTTTCTGCAGCTAATGACTCTTTCTTTGCTTTAGCCTCTGCTTCTGCTAATGCTTTCACAGCAGCATCAGCTTGTAATCCTTTTTCTTTTTTCCAATCTTCGAACTTAGTGTCAGCTTCTTCTTGGGTCAAGGCACCTTTACTTACTCCGCCATTTAAATGATTCCTCAATAAAACACCTTCTTTTGATAAAATTGATCTAGCAGTATCTGATATTTCTGCTCCAGTAGCTACCCATTTAACGGCGCTGTCGAAGTTTAATTCAATAAATGCAGGATCATGATTCGGATTATAAACTCCTAACTTTTCAATAAATTTACCATCTCTTTTTTTTCGAGAGTCAGCAACGACTATATGATATATCGCTCTGGCTTTTCTACCTTGTCTTTGCAATCTAATTTTTGTTGCCATAATCTTGATTTTCGGTTACACGTAACCATTTTCACAAATAATATAATTTGAATTTGCAAATATCAGACTTTAATCTGTTTAAAACAAGGAATAATTAGACATTTATAAGTTGAATGGCAGAATTCCCTCAATTTTGGGATTGTACCTACCTATTTGTTTTTTCCATAATCTTCCGTTTATGAAAACCTTTAACGAAACTTCAGGTCCATAGGAATCTCCTGTTTTTAGTTCACAAAATAGTTTACCTCCTGTGTAAGTACTAAATGAAAACTCATCATCAGTACTATCTAAGACATCAATTTCTCTATCAATAGTAATTTCTTTTTCTTTAGCTTTAGCGAAAAGAGTGAACTGAACCTTGGGCGCCTTTCCGGAAATTACAACCTTTACATTACAAGGCTTACCCTCTCTATTTTTGGCACGTACAATTACCTTTTCAGATTTTCCACAACCTGAAAAAAATAACAATCCAATAAATAACGAGGCTAAAAACCTTATCATTGAGTTTATTTTATTACAAAAATACATAAATGGTTATCAATAATAAAAAAACGAGCATTAACTTTACAATAAACAAACTAATAATTTCACATGAAGCAAAATTTAATTCGATTTCTTTTACTTTTCATACTTGTTGGTGGAGGAGCATCTTTTGTATATTTTGCCCTTTATTATAAACCGGACTTACCAATTTATAATCCAAGCGACATCAACATTAAACTTGTCGATGAATCCAAAAGAAATGTTATTAGAGACCACACGGTGGGTGATTTTTCACTTACCAACCAACTTGGAAATAATATTACTCCAAAAGATTTTGAAAACACAATTTATGTCGCTAATTTCATTTTTACGACATGTGAAGGAATTTGCCCGGCAATGACAGGTAATCTTGCAAGTGTTTACAAAGAATATCTAAACGATGACGAGATTAAGTTTATTTCTCATTCGGTAACTCCGGAGATAGATTCAGTTGCTGCGTTAAAAGCTTTTGCAGAAAAATATGGAGTAAAAAAACACGACAAATGGTATTTTACCACAGGCTCCAGAAAACATATTTACGAATTAGCAAGAATGCATTATTTTGCAGCCCAAGATACAGGAGACGGAGGTCCTAATGATTTTTTACACACAGAAAACCTTGTACTAGTTGATAAGAAAAAAAGATTAAGAGGTTTTTACGACGGAACAGATTACGACCAAATTGATCAACTAAAAGAAGATATTTTACGACTCAAAGAAGAATACCAATAAGAAAATAGTATGTTAAGCCGACCAAGAAGAAATAGAGTGTCAGAAACCATTCGTGAAATGGTAAAAGAAACAGTCCTAAGACCCGCAAATTTAATTTATCCATTTTTTTTAGTGGATGGTGAAAACGTGAAAACAGAGGTGAAGTCATTACCCGGAAATTACCGATGGAGTATAGATTTACTAATTCCCGAAATCCAGGACTGTATTAATTTAGGTATTCATTCCTTTATTTTATTTCCTTCGGTCAACGAAGAATTTAAAAACTCAACAGCAACTTACAGCTACAGCAACAAAAACTTTTATTTAAAAGCTATAAAAATCATTAAAGAAAAATTTCCAAACATATGCTTAATAAGCGATGTAGCAATGGACCCATATTCAAGCGATGGTCACGATGGTTACCTAAGAGACGGAGAAATTCTAAACGATGAAACTTTACCTATTCTAGGTAAAATGGCTGTAGCCCAAGCTGAGGCAGGAATTGATATTATAGGGCCAAGTGACATGATGGATGGACGAGTTGAATTCATACGAAAGGAACTTGATGAAGAAGGTTTTAAGAACGTTGGAATCATGAGCTATACCGCTAAATATGCAAGTGCGTTTTACGGTCCTTTCCGTGACGCTCTCGATTCTGAACCAAAA
>MDTD01118667.1_pt1 | contig 11426 bp, 11 predicted proteins | sample 811221 | NCBI WGS metagenome assembly MDTD01 (sample SAMN05326646, study PRJNA326480) | marine metagenome | isolation source: seawater | place: Pacific Ocean: South West | collected 2011
GAGGCGACATCAACGCGTATATGCATTACTTGCCGAAGAGATGGCTGGATCGATCCATGCTTTGGCGCTGCATCTGTATTCACCTTCAGAGTGGCGGGAACGGGAGCAAGAACGTCCAGACTCTCCGGACTGCAGGGGGGGCGGCCGCTTTAACTAGCGCGCCAAATATAAAAAACTTCAACGTAGATAATTCCTATGATGGGCGCTTAAAGTTACACTATTGGCGGATGCGGTTATGATCCAGTGTGAAAGGCAATCTGCTTACGAGGGAAATAGTGTGTCCGTCCAAAAGAAGTTGGCTTGTAGTTACAGGTAAGCAATGTCTCATGATATGAGAAGAGTGCAATGTTTTGATGATTAAACGTGCCTTACTGCTCCTTGCTGCGGATGCGCTTATAATGCTCGTCCGATGGCGTGAAACAACAGCAAATAGTGAGCCCTGCCCAATCTTTGGTGTGGCAAAGTCATGGAGTAATTAATGCCGAATCCTGTTTTCTATACGAGTTTGCTGGCCATTGTACTGATTACGGTTGGGTGGCAGCTATATCTTGATAACAGCCCTTCTGACGCTGTTCAGGATCCACGGGCCACCGTGCAAGAGCCAATTGAAGTTTTTCCGGATTTTGCTGCTGTGGTTGATATCGATGTAAGAAAGCAACAGTTTTTTTCTTTTTTAAAAGATCACATTTTTGCCGCTAATGCGCAAGTGTTGGAAACGCGACGGCAGTTGCGTTCGCATGACAGGGTCGTAGCTGGCGGTAATCCTCTTTCGCCGACAGAGCGAGCATGGGTTTTACAACTTGCTGATGAATATGAGCTTGATGCCAGCGAACTCGACGAGCGGGAAATTACAGCCGAATTGATGAAGCGAGTTGATGAAGTTCCGATCGCGATGGCCTTGGCGCAAGCCGCAAATGAATCAGCCTGGGGCACCTCGAGGTTTGCGCTGGAAGGAAACAATATTTTTGGTCAATGGTGCTTTGAGGAAGGCTGTGGTCTGATCCCTTTGCGACGCAGAAGGAACGCCTCGCACGAAGTAAGGAAATTCGAATCAGTTAGCGAGTCGGTTATTGCTTACATAAAAAACATCAACACACATTACTCCTACGAGGGACTGAGAGAGCTCAGGGCGCGAATGCGTCAACGCAATGAGTCACTGAACGCAATTGAACTTGCCGCAGGGTTGGGCGCCTACTCTGAGAGGGGGGAAAGCTACGTAGACGAAGTGCAAAACCTTATAATACAGAATGAGCTTGATCAGTTTTGATCCAGCTACCGCAGATTTACCCATGGGACTGAATACCAAAAATACCTTCCGCTTACGGTTGAGGGAGCGGTGCATATGTACCGCCATCTTCTGCCGCGGTGCGCTTTGATAGGTTGCAATCGCAACAAACCGGTGGCTTGATCTTCCCATCTAAGATCCATCATTTTTCCATCGTCATAACAATTAATTTGCCTGGGATTGACTCCGTCTAGGTTGAAACGAAGCAGCGCTTCAGGTCTCGTGAGCTCAGTAACTGGTGAGCTTGGTTCAAGCAAGTCTACTTCGAAGGCGAGTGAGTTAAACTTGACTTGTGCGGTATCAAGTCGTGCGTAAATCCCCGCCATTGGGAAGCGCGGCAGGGCGCTGAAATCCGAACTGAAGCTTATTGCCCCGGAATTCTGTGCGAATCCTATAAAGCCTTCTTCTCTGATCATAGATTTGATTTCCGCGTTAAATTCTCCGTAGGGATAAGCGAGAAAGCGATGACTCTGGCCCGTCTCCTTGAGGATAGTTGCTTCCGCCTCCAGCAACTCGCTGCGCTGGCGCTCAAGCCAACTCACATCTGTTTCGTGGATATCGCGACTTAACATATAGGGGTGGCTTACCAAATGATTAGCTATCAGCGCTCCGGCTTCTGAAAGTTCCCTCACTTGCTCCCAATTCATGTAATTTTTCTGCCGGTTATTTAGTGGCTCGGTGCTTAAAAACAGCGTAAAAGGCATGTCATATTCCACTAGAAGCGGGAAAGCTGTTTCATAGATCGACGAATAGCCATCGTCAAAAGTAATCGCTACAGCACGTTCCGGCAACGCTGTTCTGGTACGCAAGTGCTGAACCATTTCGTCCAGCTGTATCACGGCGAATTCGTTTTCCTCGAAATAGTCAAGATGGGCACGAAATTCTTCGGGTGAAATGCTTGTCGAAGGAGGGGTCGTAGTATCCACGTGATGATAAAGCAACACGACGCCACTGTCGGCAGCACCAAGGACCCCAGTAAGATTCATGCTAAGGCACAAGACGCTGCTGAGGCATGCTTTGCGGATTCCAATTATCATTGGACTGATAATAACCTATCTTTTGCAAAGAGTGGCAGTTATGCAGTGCATGAAGGCAATGAATCAGAAGCTCACCGACAGTTCAATTGTTACTGTTACGCTCCGAGGCTAGCGGGTATACTTCACGACCCTAAAAGTGACGCGTTAGAAGTCTTAAGCAGGAGAGAATCTATGATGTTTCAGGGCAGCGCACTCAGTGTTGAATTATTGCCTTCAGGAATAGCCAAGTTACAGTTTGATCTGGAAGAGTCTTCAGTCAATAAGTTCAATCGACATACTCTTGAAGAGCTGCGTAATGCAGTCGACTCACTGGCTAAGTCTGATGCTAAGGGGCTTCTCTTCACGAGCGCGAAGAGCGGGTTTATCGTGGGCGCCGACATTACGGAATTCACTGGCATATTCGCGGGCAGCGAAGGCAGCATTGAGTCTTGGTTGGCCGAAGCCAACGAAGTGTTCAATGCTATAGAAGATCTTCCTTTTCCGACCGTTTGTGCGATCAACGGTATCGCCCTTGGCGGTGGTTTTGAGTTGGCGATTGCGGCTGATTATCGCATTGCATGTGCAGAAGCGATTGTTGGATTCCCAGAGGTAAAACTCGGCATAATCCCCGGCTTTGGCGGCACGGTTCGCCTGCCTCGGCTGATCGGAGCGGACAATGCGAACGCCTGGATCAGCAGTGGATCACATATCAAAGCGGATAAGGCCTTCAAAGAGGGAGCCCTAGATGCGATCGTTGCGCAAGTCCATCTGGAGGCTGCTGCGGAAGACCTTGTACAACAGTGCTTGGCAGGCAAGCTGGACTTTCATGTTCCACGCAGGGTCAAAAATTCCCCACTTGATTTGGCTCCAATTGAGCTGAATGTCGCTTTCGAAACGGCTAAGGGGATGGTGATCGCGCAGGTAGGGCGCAACTATCCAGCGCCGGTCGCAGCCGTTACCGCTATGCAGGAATCAGCTGGCATGAACAGGGCTGATGCTTTGCGAATCGAGCATAAGGCTTTCGCCCGTCTCGCTGTAGGTGAAGTTGCAGCAAATCTTGTACAGATGTTCCTTAACGATCAGATGCTTGCTGGCTTGGTAAAAAAAGCGGCAAAGGTAGCGAGAGAGGTGAAATCGGCTGCCGTTTTGGGTGCCGGAATTATGGGAGGCGGTATTGCCTACCAGTCCGCTTCGAGAGGCATTCCGATTTTAATGAAAGATGTTCGCCAGGAAGGTATCGATCTCGGAATGTCGGAAGCCCGCAAACTGCTCGACAAAAAGGTCAGTCGAGGCAAACTGTCAGCCGATGGCATGGTACAAGCTTTGACGAAAATTATTCCCACCCTAGATTACAGTGGTTTTGATTCGGTCGATTTTGTGGTCGAAGCGGTTGTCGAAAAACTCGAAATTAAAAAGTCTGTCCTCCATGAATTGGAGCAACTAGTAGGCAATGACACTACCATAGCTACGAATACTTCGACTATATCGGTGGATGAGTTGGCATCCGTCCTGGAGCGCCCAGCGAATTTTTGTGGCATGCATTTTTTCAACCCGGTCCCCGTGATGCCTCTGGTAGAGGTTATCCGCGGAGAGGCCAGCAGTGAGGAAACGATAGCGACAACGGTTGCGTATGCAAAGAAGTTGGGCAAAACACCTATTGTGGTTAACAACTGCCCGGGGTTTTTGGTGAATCGTGTGTTGTTCCCATACTTTGGCGCGTTCGCTCAATTAATTCACGATGGCGCTGATTTCCGGCAAATTGATAAGGCAATGGAGCGCTTCGGTTGGCCGATGGGGCCTGCCTATCTCATGGACGTAGTCGGAATCGATACTGGAGTCCATGCCCAAGGAGTGATGGCCGCTGGCTTTGAGCGAATGCAGCAGAGTTTTCCTAATGTCATAGAAAAGCTTTTTGAGGCTGGAGACCTTGGTCAGAAGACGGGCAAGGGATTTTATCTTTATAAAGCAGATAAGAAAGGTAAGCCGAAAAAACTATCCAACCCCGATATCGATAAGTACATATCCGAAGTGCAGCCAGAGCCGTGCCCATTTACCGATGAGCAGATCATTAATCGTATGATGGTGGCCATGTGTCTTGAAGTCGTGCGTTGCTTAGAGGATAAGATTGTCGAGACGGCCGTTGAGGCGGACATGGGGCTCGCTCTAGGCATTGGCTTTCCGCCGTTCAGGGGGGGGGCTCTTCGTTATATAGACAGTATAGGGGTTGGCGATTTTGTTGATCTTGCCGACAGTTTAATTGACTTGGGCGATCTGTATGAGCCCACTGAAAAACTCAGAGAGTTGGCCAAGACGGGCGGCTCTTTCTATCAGTAAAGCAAGGAGTCGAGTATGAGTTTGCACGCCAGAGATGCAGTCATTGTCGATGGGATACGAACGCCCATGGCTCGTTCAAAAGGAGGCGCATTTCAGCATGTCCGAGCCGAAGAACTCTCAGCAGTTCTAATCAATTCGCTGTTTGAGAGAAATCCGGGACTGGATCCTGCTGAAGTTGAAGACGTTGTCTGGGGTTGTGTCAATCAGACGCTTGAGCAAGGTTGGAATATTGCCCGAAACGCGGCATTGATGTCGGTGCTGCCGAATTCGACATGCGCCCAAACTGTCAACCGTTTGTGTGGCTCATCAATGTCGGCGCTACATACTGCTGCTTCAGCGATCCAGTCAAACAACGGCGATCAGTTCATCGTTGGTGGTGTTGAGCATATGGGACATGTTGGTATGACTCATGGGATTGATCCTAACCCAAAGGCTTCGAAGCATATTGCCAAAGCTGCTTGGATGATGGGGATGACTGCAGAAGTACTATCGAAAATGCACGGGATTACCCGTGAGCAGCAAGAAGCATTCGCAGTACGTTCGCACAAGCTTGCTGAACAGGCAAGAATCAATGGAGGATTCGACAATGAAATAATTTCCATCGAGGGACATAATTCCGACGGGTTCAAAGTTCTTGTTGAGCAGGACGAAACTATCCGGTCAGATACAAGTCTTGAGGGTCTAGCCCAACTCAGGCCTGTCTTTGATCCGGTTAATGGAACAGTGACAGCCGGCACCTCGTCGCAAATCTCGGACGGTGCCTCAGCGATGCTTTTGATGTCTGCGGAAAAGGCCCAATCAATGAACGTCAATATACGCGCCAGGGTGCGGTCAATGGCCTATGCCGGGGTGGATCCGTCAATTATGGGCTATGGTCCTGTGCCTGCTTCTCAAAAAGCGCTCAAAAAGGCTGGCTTGGACATTTATGATATCGACTGTGTTGAGCTTAACGAAGCATTCGCTGCACAGTCCCTGCCAGTCATGAAAGATTTGAAACTTTTGGAGGTGGCTGAAGATAAAGTGAATCTCAAGGGCGGAGCGATTGCGCTTGGCCACCCGTTAGGCTGCTCGGGCACACGCATCACAACGACGCTCCTTAATAATATGGAAGAACACGACGCGACGCTTGGGCTCGCTACTATGTGCATTGGACTGGGTCAGGGAATAGCGACAGTGCTGGAAAGATTATAGAGGACACTTGGCCCTTGAGTACTGCAGATAAAAATCATTTCAAGCTTAGTCGCAGTCGCAAGAATCTGCGTCGCGACGTTGGTCGAGCGATTGCTGACTTTAATATGATCGAGGACGGAGACCTGATCATGGTGTGCCTGTCAGGCGGCAAGGACTCTTACACGTTGCTTGATATCCTATCGAGTCTACAACGTCATGCTCCTATACGTTTCGAGCTGCATGCCGTGAACCTCGATCAGAAGCAGCCTGGATTTCCTGAGGATGTGCTTCCGGACTATTTGAGAAGCCTCGGGGTGTCCTACAAAATCTTGGGACAGGACACGTACTCGATCGTGAAAGAAAAAGTTCCTGACGGAAAAACCTTTTGTGGCCTGTGCTCACGATTACGTCGGGGAATTCTCTACAATTACGCGAAATCAATTGGAGCGAACAAGATTGCGCTGGGTCACCATCGTGATGATATTGTGGAAACTTTGTTTCTCAACATGTTTTATGGCGGAAAACTAAAAGCGATGCCGCCTAAACTTCTCAGCGATGACAAACACAACATAGTGATTCGGCCGTTGGCTTACTGCAAAGAAACAGAGATCAGACGTTACGCAGAGATGGTTGGTTTTCCAATAATTCCCTGCAACTTATGCGGCTCGCAGGAAAACCTTCAGCGCCAGGCCATTAAAAATATGCTGCAGGTTTGGCAAAAAGAGTTTCCCGGTCGCGTTGAGACTATTTTCCGAGCGATCTGCAATGTGTCGCCGAGTCAACTCGCGGACTCAGGGCTCTTTAATTTTTCCGAGCTTGAAGCGTCACGCAGACATAAACCTCCTAATCTTAATCTGATTGAAGTCAGTTAAATGGAGTTTTTGGATCCCTTATCAAAAGTTGTTTGAATCTGATCAAAAATTTCGGTCCCGACGAACATGGAAATCCCTCATTCTAAATTATCGGCTGAAGCCCTTCGAGCAATCATCGAAGAGTTCATTTCGAGAGAAGGGTCAGACTACGGACCAGGCGAATATTCTCTTGAAGACAAGGTGGTTCATGTGATGAAGCAATTGGAGCGTGGCGAGGTCTCAGTAACCTTTGACGCTAAGTCCGATACTTGCAACCTGGTCTCTATTCGTTAGCAGAATACACAATTTGGTCAGTTACATGCTTATGCATGGCTTAATAATCATACGGTTAACTGATGAACGAAGGGCTAGATGAGTTAAAAAACACGCAAACGGGAGCAGGTGAGATCGCAGTTCTCGATGCAAAAGGCCTGCATTGTCCCGAGCCTGTCATGCTGTTGCACAACGCGATTAGAGACCTGTCTCCTGGAAGCCTGCTAAAGGTGTTGGCGACTGATCCCTCTACCCAAAGGGATATCCCAAAATTTTGCGTTTATCTTGGACATGAATTGATTAAAGCGACGCATAATGATTGTCTCTATACCTATGTCATCAAAAAAAACAGATGAGTGATTGATGGATGAGACACTGAAAGATCGTCCGTTGTTTCTGATTGATGCGTCTATATACATATTTCAGTCTCATTTTTCTGCTCAGGTGCAGTGTAGCAACCGTCAAAATCAAGACCTGAGCGCGCTGTATGGTTTTACTCAGTTATTGCTTCAATTTTTACGTCGAACTAAACCCAATTTTGCTGCGATCGCGCATGATGGAAGTTTGTTTTGTGGATTTCGTCACGATTTATGTAGCTTCTATAAGTCAAATCGTGAGTTGCCGGACGAAAATCTGAGCATGCAGCTAGAGGGATGTTATTGGATTGGTGAGATTCTAGGTCTCTCGTCTTATCGAAGTCGAGTGTACGAGGCAGACGATATAATAGGGACAATCATTAGCGGGATACGTCGAGAAAATTTAGAGAACGGGCTTGAGGCGCCTCCTCAGATTCAGATCGTTTCAAGAGACAAAGACTTAGCGCAACTTTTGCAAACAGACAAGGATTGTCTCTGGGATTTCAGCCGGGGTAGGAAGCGGTTCCGATCGCATATCACGAAAGATTTCGGTGTCTCGGCAGAGCAGCTTCCTGATTTTTTGGGATTGGCAGGAGATTCGGCCGATTGTATCTCGGGCGTTCCCGGGATAGGAGCGGTCAAGGCCGGTCAATTGTTGCGGGAATTCAGCACTCTTGATGAGATCTACCATAATCTCGATGCGGTAGCCAAGATGGATATCAGAGGGGCCGAGCGCCTCGCTAAGCTCTTGGAGGAAAATCGGAGTGCTGCCGAACTCAGCCGAAAACTGGCGACGATCGTTTGTGAGGTGGCTGACGGAGACGAAGATTTTGGGACAGTTAAGCTGTCAGATCTCTCTGTCTGCGCACCGGATCTGGATGAGTTAAGAATCTTTTTGGTCGAGTATTCATTTTGTTCTTCAGAAAGCGATGAGATCTTGGGACGGACAGCCCAGCTTCTTGAAGACTATTGTAAATAAGACGTTTAAGATGATCATCTGAGCAACAGTCTGTCAAACAGTGCGAGTTTTGCTAATGCGAATCGTAGCCGACAAAAACATCCCACTTTTATCAACGCTGCTTTGCGAGCAAGAGTTGGTGCAAGTAGAAGCGTGGGAGATAGAGACGGACTTGTTAAGCAGTGCAGATGCTCTGATAGTTCGCTCGGAGACTCAAGTTGATAGTCATCTGCTTAGAGGTTCGCCTATTCGATTTGTGGCGACCGCTACGTCCGGAGTGGACCATATCGATTTACCTTGGCTGCTAGATGCTGGAGTTGCATTGTCCTCAGCCGCAGGTGCCAACGCGACTGCAGTGGCAGATTATGTGATGGCGGCACTCTGCTGGAATTTACTCCGCACCGGTAAGCGCCCTGAGGAACTTTGTTGCGGCATAGTAGGCGTCGGTCATGTTGGGGCTGAAGTATATCGGAGATTCCGTGCCCTCGGCTGTACAGTTCTCGCTTGTGATCCGCCAAGGCTCAAGAGCGGTGATCCACTTGCCTCGGAATTCGTTGATTTGGCAGCATTAGCGACCTGCGATTTGGTGACATTTCATGTGCCGTTATATACGTCGGGGAACAGCCGAACGGCGGGCCTTATAGATGCAGAATTCCTCCGTTGCTTACCTAGCGATTGTCTTTTGGTAAACACTTCGCGTGGAGGGGTGCTCAATGAGGAAGATGCAGTCAGGATTCTTGGAATGCGAAAGGACATGCACCTTGTTCTTGACGTCTTCGAGGGAGAACCCTATCCCGATCCCACATTGGTTCACCTTGCAGATCTTGCTACGCCTCACATTGCTGGCTACAGCAAGCTTGCCAAACACCTGGCTGCCAAGAAGGTAGTGAAAGATCTGAAAGGCTTCTTCGATCTTGATGACCCGGAGCGAAACGTGACTCATCATTTGAGCGAACGAAGGCATTTGGAGCTTCTAACTGACGAGCTAGACGAGGTTTGGAAGGCCGCGCTCACTTCTTTGGATTTATGGTCGATCAGCGATACCTTCAAGCGCGGGGTTCAGCGTGGAGAGGCAGGCACGGTTTTTCAAGCACTGCGCAAAGAGTGTTCCTCTAGGCTTGAGTACTCGGAATGGTTTTCGCTCAGTCAATCCAGTGAGCAGTTAAATACTTATTTGGCTGGACTTGGCTTTGCCTTAAACTAGGAATCAGCCAGACCGGGGTTCGGTAGCTGCCCTACACCGAGCTTCGAATTCGATACTGCTCCAAAACGCTGGCAAGCTTATGCAGAGCATTCTCTAATTCATCAACGCGGGGTAGAAAAACAATTCGCAGGTGATACGTGTCCTTGATGTTGAATGCACTCCCCTGCACCAAGAGCACTTTTTCCTGCTCTAAGATATCTAGCACTAGTTTTACGTCGTCTGCCACTGCAAAATAGGCTGGCTTGAGTTTTGGGAAAAGATAAATCGCCCCTTTCGGTTTGAAGCACTCGACTCCCGAAATCGATGTCAACAAACGGTGGGCGGCATCCCTCTGTTCTAATAATCGTCCCCCAGGCAGAATGAGCTCATTGATACTTTGGTAGCCCCCCAGCGCTGTTTGTATGGCAAATTGCGCGGGAACGTTTGCGCACAGCCTCATGTTACTCAGAATTTCCAACCCAAGAATGTAGTCACGAGCAACATGCTTTGCTCCGCTGACCACCATCCAACCGGAACGAAAACCTGCCAGTCGGTATGCTTTTGACAACCCGCTAAAGCTCACTATTAACAAATCATCACAAAGCGTTGCGATTGGAATGTGGCGAGCGTCTTCGTAGAGAATCTTACTGTAAATCTCATCTGCAAAAATAATGAGCTGATGTTTGCGAGCCAGTTCAACGAGGTCTGTAAGTATTTCTTTACTGTAAACAGCTCCAGTGGGGTTGTTCGGGTTAATGACAACAAGCGCTTTTGTCCGAGATGTTATTTTTGACGCCAGATCCGTCATGCTCGGGAACCAATCTGACTGTTCATCGCACAAATAATGCACAGGCGTCCCTCCGCATAAACTGACAGCTGCGGTCCATAGCGGGTAATCAGGGGCGGGGATTAACACTTGGTCGCCATCGCTGAGAAGCGCTTGCATTGCCATGGAGATCAGCTCACTCACCCCGTTGCCAAGGTAGATATCGTCAATTTCAACATGCGCAATGCCTTGACGCTGGCATTCTTGCATGATCGCTTTTCGCGCCGAGAAGAGTCCCTTTGAGTCGGAATAACCCTGGGCATCAGCCAAATTATGTATCACGTCAGATAGAAGCTCATCAGGTGCGTTGAAGCCGAAAGCAGCCGGATTTCCAATGTTAAGCTTCAAGATCTGCTGGCCTTCCTCTTCTAGCCGCGAGGCTTGTTCAAGAACGGGGCCTCGAATGTCATAACAGACATTATTGAGTTTATCCGACTGAGCAATATCCGAAGCGTAGGGTGATGCTGATATGTTTTTATGATTCATGATTGACCTAACGCGGAGCGGAAACCCTCTTCAGTCAGATGTTTGGATGGGGCTTAGAAATCGCTTAAGATAAGTATAACCCACCTGCTCTGACGCCGCTTCTAAATGTGACGGCCGGAGCGTCTTCGCGCGGGAGCCATTGTATGGCGCCCACCAGAACGGGCTGCCAGTGCGCCATTCATAACAGAATACCCGCTGGTCAAAGGAGAATATTTAAGATGAATGATAATGCCGATAAACCCAAAAAGCCTGGCTTTACTATGACTGAAGCAGACTGGCGAGAAGCGCTCAGCCCGAATCAGTTTAATGTCTTGCGGGAAAAGGGGACTGAGCGAGCGTTCTCAGGGAAATACTGGGACCATAAAGATGAGGGACGCTACAATTGTGCAGCCTGTGGTGAAACGCTTTTTCTTTCCAAGACCAAATACGACTCAGGCTCGGGATGGCCAAGCTTTTATCAGCCGGTTGATCCGGAGAGCGTTAAGGAAGTATCAGACCATTCTCACGGTATGATCCGGACTGAAGTTTTATGCAGAAAGTGCGATTCACATTTGGGGCATGTCTTCCCCGATGGGCCACCAGAGACCGGCTTGCGGTATTGCATTAATTCCGCTTCTCTTGATTTTAAGGGCGAGGGAAGCTAGGAGCGGATAAGATGCGATCGCTATACCATTTTATTTCGCAAGCA
>MDTD01041324.1_pt1 | contig 11425 bp, 16 predicted proteins | sample 811221 | NCBI WGS metagenome assembly MDTD01 (sample SAMN05326646, study PRJNA326480) | marine metagenome | isolation source: seawater | place: Pacific Ocean: South West | collected 2011
AAATCTATTCTGAAGAAAACTGTATACTATTATTTTGTTTATAAAAACCGGAATTGTGTAAGAAAGAAATAATATGTTCATTTGATTTAAGTAAGTAATTAATGGCTGGTTCACTATTAATGTAGATTGATACATTTGTATCAATATTTTCAGAAGCATACCACCAATGAGAAGGTATATATAGAATTTGTTTTGGTTTAAGTAAAATTTCAATATATTTTGCTTTATTAAAATCAGGAAATTTTTTTTTATCTATATTCCAAAAATTAACTTGACTTGTATATCCATCTGGATGATATTTGTCAGAAGGATAGAGATATTTTAACTCATCTGGACAGAATAAGTATAATTTTCGTGTACCTTGTAATTGAACGATAAAGTGCCTATACTTTTTATTAGTATATAAACCATGCTTAGTATTACTTGGACCAATAATAAGTTTGTACTCATTTTTAATGTTAGTGGGGGAAGATATTTTAGTAGTATAGTCATTTATATTTGAGAATAAAGGATGATTATCAAAAATGAGAGAATCGTAACAATATATATTTTCTTTATTATCTTTTATTTTTTGTAGCCATTCAATAAATTTATTTAGGCTAATATTTTCAAGTTTTGTATTTTGTTGTTCAACAATAGAGGATTGGAGTTTAATTTCAGTATTATTTTTTTTAAGATCATCAATATGGAAGTTTTGGAAATCTTGCCATGTATCTACTTCATCAGTAATAATAGTTGGTAATTTTTTTAATAAATTATTTTCTAATATTGTAGGCGTAGGTTTACTTAATTGTAGAATAGTATATTCAGAATTAGAGTGTAAATTATATGAATAATGTGTAATAAATAAGATAATTAATAATATAATAAGAATGTAATATTTTAACATATAGAATTGAATTAAAGTTAGATAAATAATTAATATAAATGAACACGGTTTAATAATTGATTTAAAGTAAAAATTATTTAAAGGGAACATAACATATATGTTTATAAAAGTAATAAATGGCAAGTGAAAACACATCGAATGTAAATAAAAGCAATGAAAACAATCAAGAAAGATTTTTAGGAAGAGTAAAATGGTTTAATAACAAATTAGGCTATGGGTTTATTTCTTACAGGGCAAATGATCAGGATAATGACATATTTTGTCATTATTCACATGTAAAACCAAATAATGAAACATTTAGAACATTATCTCAAGGTGAATATGTAGAATTTGGTATTTCAGAATGTGAAGAAAATGAAAAGGCAGGAAAATATCAAGCGGTAAATATTACAGGTCCAAACAGTGGACCACTATTAGTTGACAGTAGACCACAAAGACCAGTAAGAAGACCACAAAATGAAAATAGACGACCATTCAAACAAGGTGATAGAGAAGAATGGACTCAAGTAACAAAAAGGAATTCCAAAAATGACACTGAATAAATATTAAATATTAAATAATAATAAATAGAACATATATAATTTACATTTTGAAAAATATATATTATATATAGGTAATGGAGAAAATAATAAATATACTAAAAAGATATTCAATAGATTTATTTCTGCTTTTCATTTTAGCAAACCTAAATATATTTACAATATCATATTTAGATAAAAATCACCAAATGATATTTATATTGAGTACCATATACTTAATAAGTTTTTTACTGTTATGTAAAAGAAGTAAAACAGAAAAAAAAATAATATTAATAACAGTAATAATTATGGGAATATTAGGGAGTATATCAGAAAATACAATAATTCATTTATCAAAAAATAAAACATTAAATTACAATATAGATAATAGTATAATAAGAGTACCATATTGGCTAATTCCAGCTGGATATGGTTCAATGATATTAGGTTCTATATATGTATATAATATAACTAGTGATTTTTATTCATAGATGGTTCAGTAAATGTAAAAAAATGATCAATAGGTAGTTGTTTTTTTTCTTTGTATTCTGTCTGAAAATTAGTTCCATTTTCAGTAGTAATTTGAATAAATTCACATTTATTTTTTTTGTCTTTATTCTTAGTTACATTTTTCTGTTTATTATGTTTTTGTGTATACATTTATTAATAAGTAAGAATTTATTATAAATAGTTATTTTTATGTATAAATATAAAAATAAATTTATAATATTTAATTATGTTTTCATTTATGACACAGGGTAGACAAGAAGGTCCAGATTATTATGATATATTAGGTATAGAGAGAAATTCTACAGAATCTGAGATAAAGAAAAGTTATAGAAAATTAGCAATGAAATGGCATCCAGATAAAAATCCAAAAAATAAGGAAGAAGCTGAAAAGAAGTTTAAAGAAATATCAAAAGCTTATAATATTCTTGGGAACACATCAAAAAGGTCAGCGTATGATAAGTTTGGTATAAGTGAAGATATACCGTTAAATAATGGAAGTTTTCCTTTTCCTGACAATTTTGAATTCCCATTTCCAGAAAATTTTGATTTTCCATTCAAGAATAGTTTTAATTTCTCTCCTCCAAATTCTAATAGAAGTAATACTAAAAATGAGGAGAATATAAGTAAAATTATAGATATTAAGGATAAGTTAAATATAAATTTAGTAGATGCCTATTTAGGTTCATGCATTGAATATCGATATAACCGTAATATAAGGTGTAAAGTATGTAATGGAGATGGTGTAGAAAATTCAAAATCTGAAAAAGATATAAATAATTTATATATAAAATGTAATGTATGCGATGGTTTAGGTTACAAAATCCAAATAAAACCAAATATTTTTGGAATGGTGGATCAATTAAAAATAAATTGTAATATTTGTCATACAAGTGGGAAGATAATAAAACCAGGATATGAATGTTCAAATTGTAATGGTGAATGTTGTTATAAAGTTATAAATAAAATAAAAATAAATATTGAAAAAGGAGTGCAGGAGAATGATAAAATAATATTAAAAAAAAAAGGACATTTTAGTTCAATATATAAAAAAGATGGGGATTTAATATTACACGTAAAGGTAAATAAAAATAATGAATTTAAAAGAATAGGGAATCATTTATTTTTAAAGAAAAAAATAGATTTAAGAGACGCATTAATAGGTTTGAAGTGTACAATAGAACATATGGATTTACATAAAATAAAAATAGATATAGATTCAATAATAGAACCTGGGTCTTCATATGTTATACGGAACGAAGGAATGCCAATATATAAAACAGAAAAGAAAGGAGATTTAATAATAAATTTTGAAATAAATTTTCCAGAAAAATTATCAGAAAATAGGAAAAAATATTTAGGTAAGATATTACCAGGGAATGATCAGGTATGTGAGGGAGAAGATGTAGATATAATTGGATTAACAAGAGATCAGAATATAAAATTATTATCTATGTTAAATAATAAATCTAACATAAAAAATACGGATGAAAAAGATAGAGAAAGTAATAAGGAAGATAATTATGAAAAAAATATGGAATGTAAGATGATGTAATTAAGTTGAAATTTGACTCATTTCTTCTTCGGACATTTCTGAGACAGGAAGAATTTTACCATCTTGTTTAATACCAACAATTTGTGGGTCATCAATATTATTAGTATAGACAATATTATTCTTATCAACTAAATATCCACTGCCAAGAATAGGGTCAACCCATGTTTCAATATAGTTATTATCAATATTATCAGAGGAATTAGAGCCGATTTCAGTATAATTATCAACCATGCCATATGGAAGACTTTTAATATGACTACCACAGAAATTATGGTCAAATTTTTTTCTACGACTACATTGTGAGCCATTAGCTTTTTTTGCTAAACATTGTTCTGATTTACATATATTATTTTTTTTCTTTTTCTCATATTTAGGTGAGTTGCAATCGAATGATATATATTTTTTATAAATTTCTTTTTGATATTGGTGTAATCCATAATCATCAATTACACCATTAATAATTTTGGATAAATGTGTATTAAAAACAGACTGTATATCATCAGATATTTCTTGTAATTCACTGCCGAGCGAGTTCATCTCTTTATATTAAATGTAATGTATTCTTTAAATTAAAAACTTTCAAATTTAAATTTAAATAAATTTTTAAATGAAAAGTAATCCTTTAAATGGTTTATAAATATTTATGAACAAATTTAATTGCAGCTATAATTCCACTAAAAAAACCTTCCCTAATAATTTTCTTATCAAATTCAATTAATCCACAATGAATTGGATTATCTATAAATATAACATTATTAATATTCAATTTCTTATATTGTTTAACTTTTCTCATATTAACACTGTATGATCTACAAACATCAATTATGCCATTTAAATAATTAAGAATACTATTACAATCTCCTCTATTAACCATCATATTATGGTGATTTTTATCATAACCTAAAATAATTACGTAATCAAATTCCTTTGGTTTAAAATATTTAATAGGATAAGTATCAACTAAACCCCCATCACAATAGATAGTATTATTAACTTTAACTGGTTGAGTAATAATCCATGGAGAAGATGAAGCTAAAACATATTCATTAATTTTTGGATCTGTACCATTAATATATTCGCACTTACCATTTTCAACATTAACAGCAGTACAATTAAAATTTTTTAATAAATGGAAGTTTTTTATACCATTAGAATCAATAATATTTTTTAATTTTTCAGAAGAAAAAATACCATTATTTTGTAATGTACAATAACCTTGCATAATATTTTTTAAGATAGGAAGTTTTGAATGTAATGTAAATATATCATCAATTGTATTTATTGAGAACCATACATTTTTTAAAACATCAATATTTGAATTGCTACATATACAATATCCATTAAGTGCACCAACTGACGTACCATCAACTCTTGATAATTCTAATTTATCGCTATGAAATTTTAGTAAATAATATAAGAATCCTGCTTGAAAACACCCTTTAACACCACCACCAGGCATTATTATGTGTAATTTTTTTTTATACCCCATTATTAATTAAATAATATTTTATATTTACGGATATAAAAAAAAAGTGGTTTAACCACGATAAAGAAATTATAGATAGAAAAAAAATATCACATAAAAATAATGGCAACGTATATATTTTATATATCTGTATTTTTAATTTTGCTAAGTATGTTATTTTATAAGAACAATACAATTAATGAGAGTTTTTATACAAATGAGATGTTAACAGAAGAGGAAATAGAAGAAGAAACAGAGGAAGAAGAAGAAACTATAGGTGAAAATATTTGTATGATGGTTGGTTTCAATAGTGATGATAATTCATTAGTAAATAATTTAAAACAAGGTGAGTATATGAGTAATAGGGCAGCAAGAGAAATATGCTTAAATAATCCGGAATGCAAAATGTTTACACAAGTTTCAGTAGGTGGATATACAAATAAAAAAGCACAGTTTGAAAATGGTGTATTTGATGATCAATTTAGAACATTTTTTTATAGTGGATCAAAAATGTACAAAACTCAAGAACCAGAAAACGGTATTGATTGTTATATACGTACAGATAAAGATTGTATAGGTGATAATATAACAGATCCATTTATATATAATAGGATTAAATACTGGAGGAATAAAAATAGTGATATAATGAAATATAATAAAGGCACAGATAAATGGCCAAGTATGTATGAGAACGATGGTTCTCTTAAACCAACATGGAGAAATAGTATATGTAGGAAAAAAAGGGATTCTAATTGTTATGTTAAAAACGAACAAACAGAGTTTAAAGATAGAGATTCAAATATATGGGAAGTAAATAATAAATATTGCTGTTTAGATAATGTGGTAATAGGTGATAAAAATATAACAAAATTTGAACCGAAAACAAAAACTGATAAGTGTGACAAGAATATATATTCATCTGAAAATTGTAATGAAGAGTGTAAATCAGTTAATAAAGATAGAATATACTACAGACCAGATTTAGGTGGATGTGTTGATAATTTTTGCTATAGACCAACAAAAGAAGGTTGTAAAAATAATTCTTTTAAAAATAGATGTGATTGTAAGTCAAATTGTGATAAATGTGCGCCATCAGGATACAGATTTTGGTTAAAAAAAAAATGAAATAAATATATTTATATTTCAGAGTAACCTTTTTCTGGCCAATATATAGGTCTTGATATAGATACTCTATCAGTATCTGTTTTATTAAATTCATAACCACAATTATTTTTATTCCTGAGGGGTAAGGATATACTTTCTCTATCTCTCATTAAATAATAGGTTGAAGAAAATTGTGTTAATGTATCTTGAAATTTATCATTTTTATATTTTTGTTGTTGACTTTCAATATCAAAAAGTACTTCATATATCATATTAATATCAATATTTTTCTCATTTAATAAATATTCTAAATTAGATTTTACTAAATATTTCTTATAAGTTGTAGATTCGAGCTCATTCATATTTACATATAGATTATAATTTATTATCAATTTTTTCAATAATACAGAAAAATGAAATTCTATATTTTCTGTAAATATTTTTTATTTTCGTGAATTGATTTAATGAGAAATGTATCCCAATTTTTCATAGATTTCCAGAATTGATGCCCACCAAATGGATTTTTATAGTAAGTATTTTCTATTGAAAATTTCATAGCAATATTCTTAGGCGCAACAATCCCAATATTGTACATTATCATAGACCGTGAAAAATATATGTCTTCTGCTATAATTTTGTCTTTATAATAATTTATTTTTTTGGTAAAAATATGGAAATTAGAATGGGTATTTTTGATAGTGGAAATGACGTCTAACATACATTTTCTTGTACGTAAACTTAAACCGCCATTACCAACCATTATGTCAAGTTTATTATAGTCTACTTTCTTTGGTAGCCAATATTCAGAAACGTTACTTAAAACCCATGGTGCACCTACGTAGTCATATTCTAAAAATTCTTCAATATTATCCCTAAATATAAATGAATCTTCCTGATATATTAGGATTTTATCACCATATAATTTTTCCCAAAATAATTTACTAGATAAAATACTATTATAGGTATTCCTATTAATGTTATTATAATCATACTTAATAATATTAATATTACTTGATATATTTTTACACATATTATGTATGTAATCAAAATTAGTATTACCGCATACTATGGTATGACACCATTTTTTTCCAAGTTTAAAAATAGCATTTTTTATTAAAAATTCAATATTTGGTAATACCCTAAATTCAATAAAAACAGCTTCATATTTTGAGTATTTTGGTATATCTACTATAAATGTGGGAAAATTTATAATTTCATTTTCACATATTTTACGAAATTTAAGTAAATCATTATTATAAATTTCCATATAAATTATCTTATATAATAAATAAATATGTCAACCGTTGATAAACTTTTAGATCCCAAAATAAATGAAAGAAAGAGAAAGAAAAAATACTTTAATAATCCAGTAAACACATTCAGAGAATTTATATTAGAATACAATATATTACCAATTAGTATTGGTTTTGTAATTGGTTTTACAATAAGAGAATATATATTATCTTTAGTAAAAAATATTTTTATGCCATTTCTTAAATTATGGATGACATGGGAAATAGTATTATCAAAAAAATATAAAATAACTTTACCTGTAGGTGAATTAGTATTAGACACAGTGTATGTTATATTAGTTTTTTTTGTTTTATATGTAATTATTGAATTAATACTAAAGAGAATAATTGTTGGTGAGAAAGAAGTAGAGAAGAAAAAACAAGTTGAGAAAGTTGTTAAGGATAAAATAGTAAAGGCAGTTACAGACTCCTCTGAATTAATTAGTAGTATTAAAACTGATAGTGAAGACTAAAAATATACTATTTATTAGAAGTAAAACTACATGAGATACATTTATTACCAATACGTAATGATTTAATTTTTCCTGAAACTATTAAAGAATTAATATAAGTTTCATGTATATTACTTGTCTTAATAAGAAAAAGGTTTTTTACATACTTGACATTATTTAAAATCTGAATAGTCTCATTATTAGTTTTATAATTTTTTGATATGTCCAAGATATTAAATTTGCAGAATAGTTTAAATATACGTAATAAATCAATATTACTAATATTCCCTTTTAGTATTAAATTAACTTTAATATCAGTAAATTTAATACATCTCTCAAGAAGAAATAGTATTTTTTTATTTGTATATAAAAGTGAGAATATATCTATATGAGAAGGTAAAAACGATAACATATTAGTAAAGATACTATCTATAAGATTATATATCATATAATATAAATATATTTTATTAATCAATACAATATATTTATAGTTATATAGTTATCAATAATAAGCGATAGCAATGATACCACCATAGTTTGTCATAAGTATATCACCTGAATCACCCCGGTCATAAGATGTTATAGGTATAATTTCAAAATTAATATAGCTTTTATCTATAAGATTATCAAAATTTGTTTTAATTTTGGAGTGTAGAAAAAGTGTTTTAACTCTATATGCCTCAATAGATTCTTTAATTTCTTTTTCAAGACTACCGTATATAACAAGATGTTCTTCATTTTCTTTTTTTAACATTTCAAAGCACGATTCTAATTTTATAAAATTATTGTGCATATAATATTTATCAAATATTGGGGATAAGTCTTCTAATGAAGAGTTACCATTAATAATTTCAATAATTTTTTTATTTGAAATGGATTTTAATATAGGTGATATTCCATATAATATACATTTTTCTTTTATTTGTTTTAATATATATTCGCTTAATTGTTCTGTAGCTTTACTTTGATCTTTTTGTAAGTTAAATGTTGTTAGTTCTTTTTTTTTATTTGTATTAAAAATAGTGTGTTTGGCAGTATATTTATCAACATTAATTACGTCATTAAAGTCTAGATTTGTAAATAAATCTATAATAAAATCAATATGAAATACTGTATCATATATAAAATTTATTTTTTTAATTGAATAATCATTTAGGGTTGAAATCTGCTTTTTAGTTAAATGAAATAAATGAATGTCTGAATTAACAAGTATAACGCAGTTTAGTGTATTAATACTTTTAAGTTCTTCAATATAGCATATAAGAGAATAAATCCTATCATTTATTAATTTTTTTTTAAATTTATTAGTAATGTTTTGACATTTTTTTAATCTTGTTTTTAATTCAGAAGTGAAGGACTGTCTATCAGTATTATGTATAATTATTGTAAATAATGAATCATGATTACCTTTTATCGTAGTGTAATTATCTAAATCACTTATTTTCATGTAGTATTATTAATAAAAATATATTTATTTTTTTATATTTAAAGTTAATTATTAATATAATTAAATGTTATTATGGTTAAGTTTAAAGAAAAATCAATTATGTTAATACAAGAAAATGAGGAAGATAATTATGAATATAAAAGAAATATAACTAATTTAAATAATAGGAAAGTTGAAAATTATGCAACACAAATGAATTATAGATTAATGAATGGTAAAGGTAAAATGTTTTATATAGTTGGAATTGATGATAATGGTGAAATATATGGTTTATATATATCGGATATAGTGAATAGTATAAAATATCTTCACAAAGTATCAAAAAGAATAGGTGCACAAATAGAAAATATAAATTGTATATATGTGAATATTATGAAAAAATATATATTATTAGTAGAAATTAAATCAAACAATGAGAAATATCATAATCCAGAATTCATAACTTTTCAGAAAGATTAAATATAGATAATAAGAAAATTTCTATGTATAGAGTATATGATAATAGAAAATAAAAATTGGTCTAAGTTATTTTGGAGATATTGGTGGTATAATTTACATGTATTAGCAGAAAATTATCCGAACAGTCCATCAGATAATAATATACAACAATTAGATAAATTTTTTACTACAATGGCTAATAATTTTCCGTGCGGTAAATGTAAAAATCATTTTAATCAGTATATAAATAATGTACCATATAGAAATGCAATAAAATCTAAAAATAAATTACGAAAATATTTTATTGATTTACATAATGATGTAAATTTACGGACAGGGAAAAAAATAATACCTTTAGATGAAGCAATAAATTTATATAAAAACCGAAATTGGAAAAAGAAATTAAAAAATGAAACAGGAATTAATATTATAAATTTATTTAAAAAAGGACGTTTAATAAATTTCGTTTTCAGAATGAATAATACATTATATAAGAGTTACAGACCAAAATTGTCATTTGATAAACCGGATTTATCATTAAATAAGAGAGATTTTGTAATTGATAGTAATGGGAAGTCAAATGACTGGCTATGTTATATAAACAGATATCCTGACTTAAAGGGAAGGTATATTCAAAGTTTATTCCCAAAGAATGAGAAAGATGCAATAAGGCATTGGAATGAATATGGTAATAAAGAAAGAAGAGAATGGGGATGTTAAATAAATTATTAAATTATTTATAGATTTATTAAAAAATATAATAATGGATATATACCAAATATTCGGATATATTGGAAGTTTTATGTTAGCTGTATTATATTTCCCACAATTATATGATACTTATAATACAAAAAATGTTGAAGGTATATCAGTTAAATTTTTGATATTTAATATACTTGCTTCTATTGCATGGACAATATATGGTATTGGATTTATTGTAAAAGAAAAATATATTGATTCTATTATAGTTATATTACCGAATGTATCTATAATGACCTGTATAGTTATATTATTATTAATGATTAGACATTTTAGATTAACAGAAAAAATTTAAGAAACATCTATTTCTTGTATAATTTTTTGAGATTGAGAGTCATTTTTATCAAGTTCATATAATATTTTAATTATTTTATTATTTATTTTGTAAAAATTATTCTTAATAAGTAATATTATTTCACTGAATGAAAGTGAATTATTTTTATTTTCAAGATTTTTAATCAGTAGCATTTCTTCATGGGTAATTTTATCTGATGTATCTATGTTACTATCTTCTATGATACTTGAAATATAATCTTGAATATTTTTACATACTGATTGATACATTTGCTTTTCTGTAAAATTAATTACCTTAGAAAAATTTATATTGCGCTGAATTTCTTTTATTTCACTTAATTTACAGTAAGTATCAGACAATACAGATAGATAATTTGTATCTGTATTAATATCACTAATATCTTCACATATACTTGTTGGAGAGGAATTAATACTATCTGAAATAATTTCCATTGACTCATTTTCAATATCTTTGTTATAAATATTGTTATTATCAATATTATCTAAATAATTAATCACATTTCCTATATCAGAATTTATAGTATTATAATTAGTAATAATAAAATCACTGCATTTGTTTTTTAATGATATACAGTAATCTAAGTCAAGAGATATCATTTCGTCATTGAAATTACTAATATTATTTTTAACTTTTGTAGTTATAAATTGTTGATAATTTACATTAATTGATCTTGTATATATTGA
>MDTD01056855.1_pt1 | contig 11425 bp, 5 predicted proteins | sample 811221 | NCBI WGS metagenome assembly MDTD01 (sample SAMN05326646, study PRJNA326480) | marine metagenome | isolation source: seawater | place: Pacific Ocean: South West | collected 2011
CTGTGTTCAGTGATTCATCAATCAAAGAACATCTAGGTAAGTTTTCCCAGAAAACTCCGAGATATCCAGTAATCGCTGAGAGAACGGATGTTGAAAACAAACCTTTGGTTATGATTCCAAGCCCTAGTGAGCACTGGAAATATGCAAGAGTCAACATTATGAAAGAGGGGGGGAAGATTTGGTTCCCAACTCATACTAGTATGAGAGACGGACGTACGAGTATAGCGACCATTCCTCCGAAATATCGGGAAGATTACGAGACCGGACACGATGTGCAAAATAGTTACAGCTACCTCCCGAATGACACCAGTTCCCCTCTTACGATGCAGCGTGGAGAGGAAGAGGGATGGTTGCCTGGGCCAAATCTTATTCATTGGGACCATGATTTCCATCCAGACAACCTGACGGAGGCCCTAGAACTCTCAATCAAATATCTGAGAGAATCTGAATTTGCACGCGATAGGCCAAAGATATCCCTATCTGGACACCCAGACTTAGAAATTGGCAATCTCAGAATACTCGCGGCTGGTGAGGAACTTAAACAGATGATTGCGGACGAGGATGCGTTCAAGTTGCATAGTTTATTGAACACCGCATACATGCCAACAGATTGTCTAATCAAGACAGGATTTGAGGATAAGGATGGGGTAACTAAGAAGATACATGACTTCCGCACTGATCCGTGCCTCGTTGAAAGAAAGAACTACTCCTTCCACCCCTCAAATGGGGGAACTGAGTTAAGGAATGGAATGAAAACTTGGAATAAGCACCTGTTTAACTGGAATCTCGACGAAAATAAACCACGTGAAGAGAGGGGGGAGCATGCAGGAGATGTTTGGGGGGCTCGGATTGAAGATGAAGGGGGCGAAGAGAAATTCAACTACTCGATTCTAGTTAGGGATATTAGATTGGATTACGTATTACTCGAAATGGCAATGGGCAATCTCGATATGATGGCACTGACGCTTAACATTAATCGTTTTAGGAAAGACAAAGGTTGCCGGATAAAAGGTGGTTTGTGGATATTTGAGGGGTACTGGAGCAAGACAGACGACCGAACGAAAAATCGTGAATTAAGATTCGACGAAATCCCCCAGATAGAATATGTCAACCTTGGTCTCGATTACAGGTATGTTGACGGTGAAAAAAGAGTGACTGTGCTGCATTCAAGTTTCTCCCAATGGAGAGATCGTAAGTTGTTGGGATTCTCAAAATCATCGGTATCTAAGAGTCTGGAATCTGGAGTGCGAGGGGCACTAAACCTCCTTCCTGAGGATTGGATGCCCTGCAATAATGCTGATGATCAATATGTTAGGTTGCTAAAGGGTATTGACATTAGTGTAATCGAGGTCGATGATCAGACATTCAAATGGTCCTTGGGAGTAGAAGTTCCAGGCACCGTCACGAACCCCTGGAAGAAGCGTATCAAAGATTTATGCTTGGTGGCAAAAAAATCCAATTCAACAGACCAAAGGGTGTTATTAAAAGAAATCGAAAAGATAGCAAAAGTAGCCCAGGGCATGAATGGAGTAATCAAAACAGGCTTGAGCAAGGCGGAAAAAAATGGTCTACCAGCCATCGATCAGAAAATTATTGATGAATTTTCAGAGTTAGCCAAGATATGTAGCGGAATCGGAAGCAGTCTATCAGAGTCAATATCATCTGTACTACTGAGTATCAATAATATGGAACTGGATGACATCTTGAGCTCGTTCCAAGGGGTTAACCTTTGTAATTGGAAGTACGGCCATGCGACTGGTAAATTTGTTGCTTCAGATGAGACAGGTTTAACCGGTCGAGAGTTGATTGTCGTTACTCCCGAAGAAGCACAGAAATTTTTTGGTTGGAAGGGCAACCAACATAGTCACTCGGAGGGAGAGTGGAAATCGAAAGGATTTGGACTAAAGGATGAAGCGGAGATGGTGATATTCGATGACAGGATAGCAAGAAAAATCCGAGAATCCCCCAATATCTCAGAAATCGATTACCCTGACTTAAAATGCTTACGAGATCTTATGCTGCGGAGCGAAAACGAGAAATTCCAATTCATAGGTTCGATTCTTACGTTGAATTATTTCAAAGACCAAGTCCTGGGACAATCAACCGGTCTGGACGAAATAGTGGACACTCTACAAGGCAGGCGCGAATGTTCACTTATCGACTCAGACACCGCAGAGAAAAATCTCGGTGTGCCTAATGGAGGCAACTTAACAATCGGACCCGGGGGGTGGCGAGCGGTAGATCATAACGACGAATACCTCCTAATTCATGGGAAGATGCCGGACCTCTTGTGGTCCATGGAATTGCTCAGGGAACTGATGAAAGACTGTGGAGTTTCGGCAGATGTTCTAGAATTTAGTACAGCCAACTTCAATCCATATCAGACCGAAGTCGATTGTCAGAATTTAATTGCGGCAGAGCCAAACAAACAAGCCTTTGTCGATGCTATATTAGGAAAAGATACTGGAGATTCGTTCCTGGTTGAATCTCTCAACCCTTGGTCTAAAACCTCTGAAGAGCGTGACAGATATCGTAGAAGATACACTTTAGATTCACCCAAAGAAGAGTTATTTCGCGAGAGGCAACGATGGGAGAAAGGCGAGGGAGCCAAAAAGCATCTGGAAAATCTTCAGGAGAGCTATAAACGGAGTCTGGAAGGCGGAAATCTTTGGGCAACTCAAGATAGGGCGCTCCTCGAAGCGATGTATATTGGACGGATTTGTATTTTAGAGGGTAAGCAACTAGTCTCTTCTGATTCTGATGACACTGCTGATTTTAAGTATCCCAGGCACCGCACCACAATATCAACAAAAATGATCTCAGGCCATACCCTAGAAGCGGATGCCAATAAAAAAATCCTACAGCACGAGATAATTGGAGACACTCTGATCACTTCTGCAGACGCACAGAGTCTGTTTGGTAGAACCAGTGATACAGATAGGTATGATTTTATTGAGGATTTCTACGAGAAGATGAGAGATGTGGTGTATTCGGATATTTGGGACAGAGTTGGTGACTGGGTTCTAACTGACAGTATTCTGAAGAGTCCTTCGGGTGATATGGCGGGGATATGGCTGCACAAACTTCATCATCTCCACATAATAGCACTATACTACGCCATATCGGAGTCTGATGAATAGGATGCCTTCGGATTCATTTATTCGGTTCGAAGATGAGGCAGAACGCAAAGAATGGCTACCTCTTCTAGTCGGAATCTACGAGTGGGAATCAGAAAGAGTCGCCGGGCCGTGGGCTGGTCGTGCGAAGTCGGACATACGAAACTGCACCTGGACAAAGGCCCAAATGGTCAATCACCTCACTAAAGGGCTTGGAAATGAATTCTCAGAGACCTCCCTCGACAGCCTCTTAGAGCGCATGATTGCTGAGCGGCATCTACTACGAATAGAAAATCCAGAACCGAGATTCGAAGTCGGAGGCGAGGGGCGGATGGAATACCCGCGTGAGGGCGCTGTTCACATAACCAGAATGGCAGAAATGGTCAGAACAATTGGTTCAATACATTCTTTCCCTAATAAGACAGAAAACAATTCAGATACCCATCATCAACTTATGGAAGGTACAAAATGGATGCCAAGGATGCGTAAACTGTCGCCCCGGAATATACATCCAGATGCACTGGTGAGTAAAATTCAGGACGCCTTTGATGAAAATCATTCCCTTTCAAATGGATCCTCCATCACTGATGCGATAGAAGATCTAAAGTTGGTTCTAAAATCCATGAGGGAGGAGTTTGGGAACTTGGTTTTTTCAGACTTTCAGATCAATTCTATCTACGAATCCATCTTAAATTCATGGAGTTCCCAGCCTCCTAGCAAAGGATTAATCATCACTGCTGAGACTGGAGCAGGAAAGACCCTAGGATTCACCATTCCCGCGATGGTTGACGCTCTGATTGAGAATAGGATGGCCATTGAGAATCAACGTAAACCAGGTCTCTCGCAACTGCTCCTATATCCTCGAAACGATCTGGCGAAGGATCAGAGAGCCACTTTAGAATCATACTTGGGAAGATTGAATGATAACCTAATCGATGCCGGTCGAGAACAGCATGTTGTGACTTTGTCTATCGATGCTGGTGGACTTATCAAAAGTCACACAAAGTGGGTCCCGCATGTTCGTGGAAAGAAGGAAATCGATAGGATACCATGGGGTGCTTGCGGACCTGAAGGGACTAGACATAACGTCTGGAATAGTTCCAATCAAAAGTATGCTGGCATGGGTATGGGCCAGCACGGAAGATCAGCCAATATCATGATAGCAGGGATAGAGTCTTTCAGAAGACGACTCTCTAATATCAATGTGGTTTCAGCCTTGAAAGAAAACCTGAGACGAGTCGTTCTTGATGAGATTCACTTGAGCAGCGGTATCCATGGCGCACACCATTCGTACATGTTGAGGCGTCTGCAGCAGGTCTGCTACGAATATGGTTCAACAAGTAGACTGACATTCATAGGGGCGTCTGCAACCATAGCCAAACCAAAGGAGCACACTGCTAAGATATGGCAGTGTAAGCCGAATCAGATTAGGCACGTCGGCTCAGAAGAAGACGGTTCTGATCCGGAGCCAGCCAGCATAATGAATCACATTCTCGTCCGAACTAAGAAAGGAGCGGCGGGAGTGGGCGCACTTGTTGACATCACCAGTGCTGTTGGGCATCAGAGGAGATCAAGAGAAATCTCTGATAGGCCATCTCAATACAAGAATCTCCAGAAGATGATTGGATTCGCAGACAGCCATGACGTAGTCGGTAACTGGCATCAACTAACTATGGAGAATGAAAGGACCAGTCGTGATGCCATGATTGATGACCAAGCCTCTCACAATGAGACACTACCATACGCCCATTGGTTCAGTCGACCCCTCGAGATACATCCTGGGGGGAGAGCTATTTGCGACTCCTGTTCCCAAGGCAGAAAGTCAGAAAATCCGATCACCATCAATCGAGACGACGTCCGTAAGATTGCCAGGAAACCCGAAGATACCCTCGAAGAAGCACATATCTTCGAAATGCAGCATCTCCACATTGAGGGCGATACGATATCGGTCAGCGGTCTGGATGACTGCCCCTATTTGCAGACCGGGACTTGCTGGCACTTCTCTCCTCGGACATCCGAAACTGAGCCTAGACCAGGCCCTAATCCCGGGTATAGTTACCGTGATGTACTCAGGGTTAAGAAGCATACTAGCAAGTCTGCCGCCGATGAGAACAATACTGATAGCGATGCTAATCATACGTTCAGAGAGAATCCCAGGAAGGGTGCCTACCCCCAAAATCGTAGGGAGAACGAAAATGCCGTACCACATGACATCGTCATTGCAACCCCGACCCTTGAAGTTGGAATTGACATGTCGAATGTCACGGACGTATTGACTCACAAGGCAATCAGGAACATCTCCTCATATCGGCAGAAAATAGGCCGTGGAGGACGTGAGATCGGTACAGACTCGGTAGCTGCCACACTTATGTCATTGAGGGCTACAGACTTTCTACACTATCGCTCCACTGGAAGACTCATCGACAGACAAATTTTGGAGCCGGTCCCAATTGCAGTCAATAATCAAGAAGTGATGAAAACGGAAGCCTACATGGCTGTCTTTGACTGGCTTGCAAAGGAGAATCACGCTATTGAGTATGTAATCAAGGCTTCCCCGAAAGGAGGTGATATGCAGTGGGGGGATTGGGGCAATTCCATTGAAAGAGCGGTAAAAGATCTACGCGGTAGATTGAATTCTGTTCGCACCTACTGTAAATATGCTACTGGAAACAAGCTACAGGATATCCACATAGACACTGCGATTGAAACAGTCTCTAGACATCTCAAGGCGTTATTAACGAAATATCCAACTAATGAGGACCCTGAAATGAGAATTGCAGACTTGGTTTCATGGATTAACAAGGCTGACAATAGTGACCCTGAATCAGTGACGAGTAAGGCAGGTCCTAATTTAAAAAAGTTGAATGCGAAGGCTAAGCAAGCCCTCGGGACTCTTGCCGATGCAGAAGAAACCACCCCTGGAATTTCAAAGAACTTTGAGGTCATAAGCAAAATAGAGGAGCACAGCCGTCAATCAGAAATCAACAAAATTCGTGAGTTGCAGACTGAATTAGGTAGTTCGATGGAATTGGCAAACAAGTTCTCCGAAGGAAACTCTGACGACCTTGAACTGGAAATGTTGGCATTCGAACTCAAGTCGCTCTTTTTGCAAGCGAAGAAGACTTGCGACGCTGAGGATACCGCTCAACTTCATGAACTGGTTGAACAAATTAAAGGGTTGGAACCTCAGCAAGGAATGACATACCTATTCCAATTACTTACAGATTGCAGGTACTTTCAGAAGGACTCACCATATGTGATGATAGGATCCCTCTTTACCAATCCTTACGAGAGCAAAGTGGTACTTCGGAATCAATATGGTCTAGAGGAATCTACCACTGCCAAAGATGCTCTAAGGTATTATCTTCCGGGAATGTGGACATTCAGAGCCTTCGAAGACGGCAGATGCCTGAGGGTGATATCGGGGATGCTGAGGGGCGACCCTGTTCAGTGGGTTGAGCATTATGGCATCGATCCGGGAACCGCGCCAAGCGTAGATGAACTAGGGGCGATGGATATGGAGACATTCGAAAAGATACCGCAGACTCTGAGGGCAGACTTGTATGAGCAATCTCAACTACCAATAAAGATGAGTTTTAGGGAAATCTATCTTGAATACCAGAGAGGTTGGCAGGGATCTTTACAGAGAGTGCCACTCGATCCCAGTGGTTTTGTTATGGAGTACGATGTTAGATTTAATGGGCAGATAATGTCGCCTGGAAGAAGACCACAATCTTACTCTACGACCTGGGATATTGCCAAACTAGTAAACGACAAGAAAGAGGTCATGACATATCGGGTCAGAGGCATGAATACCGACCATGATATCGATTTTTCAGTACTACAGCATCCACTAATTGGCAGGATTTTCTCAGAAGTTAACTGGGGAGAGTTCGAAGTCAGCAGAATCGCGACTTGTGTATCCCGGAGTAATCGGAATAGAATACGTTTCAGACACAATGGCAGGCCGGCAGTTTACACTGACAAATTTGTTACAGAGGGTATCGAGTTTGAGATTTCATCCGACATGCAGCAACAAATTGTCGAATACGCCGATTCGTGGAGAGAATTGCCATTTGATACGATGTCTCTAAGAGCCTTGAGGGCAATAATTGAGAGAGATGCAGAAGTGGATTGGAGTCTGCGTTACGCAATGGATTCTTACATCGAATGTATCGTTGAGTTGGCTTACAGTATAGATACTGAAGATTGCCCGGAAAACAAATTCCCCTCCACACTAGGGCAATTCATGGATATTATTTCCAATAACACACTGACTGCAGATATAATTCGTGGTCGGGCTATTCACGGGATTGGAGATGACCAACAAATCGACATTGCTGATGACATAACGGAAATCCAATTACAATTTGCACTCCACGCTTCTAACATTTTGGACACTATGTCTGAGGCCATCGCCGATTGGATGAGGCAGACGTTTTGCAATACACTCTCCCTTCTACTTCAGGATGCTGCTGCAGCCTTTGCTGGAGTTCCCGGCGATACTATCTCATACTCATTTGATGTCGATGCAGATAATAAGTGGAGGATCCAACTGTACGACGAGGATGCGCACGGGAATGGGGCCATGGAAGTTGTAAGGGATTACTTCCAGATCCCTATCGAAGTAAGAGATGCCAACGAGCATTTCGCCAAGGGAACACTGCCAACGTCCGACTTCATCAGCGAGATCGAGAGGAGGTTGGTGACCTGCCCAGAACATATCGCTCAAGCAATTTCCATCCAGAACCATCCAGGCTCGCCGATGATTCCAAAGGAACTGATGAAAGAGGCGGAACAACTGGCGAGAGAATACAAGAAGAACTCGTGGGATTACTGCCAAGCCACCACTGTTAGGGAAGCCGCTCTCCACAATCTGAGGAGATACTTCATCGTTGGAATAGATCATGATGATGGCTTCACACTGGACTTCCACCGGCAGGCGCTTGAGTTGTGCGATTCTGGTTGTCCGGCCTGTAATGGGGATGGGATGCAGAACGCTTTCAAAGGGCCACTATCTGAGCAATATACCTGCAGGTCTCTACTCGATATGGTAATTTCGCTAGGGCCTGATATCGGTGGCTATCTTCTGAAAAATGCCGATGATGGTGAAATTGGGGATCTTTCAGGTAAGCCAATCGATCCGGAAATTGTGCTGGTCTTTCAACCTGAAGATGGAGGTAACGGACTGGCCAAGAGGTTGGTGCATTACCCCACCCCACCCATTGGTTTGCATTGGATAAGAGGAGGGGAAAATAATAACCCTGATTGGCTGATTCGCCACCGGGAGGCTGTTTGATGGTCACCTTTGTCTCGGGCCATCAGAGAATATTCTGGAACCTGCTCTTTACAACCGGATTGTGGGGTTCAACCAGAAGAATAGAACCCAGCGAACACACCATCACCATTGTTTCTCCTTGGATGACTGATATCACTTCAGAGGGCTCAGGATGGCCAGAAGAGCTGGCCAATCAGGCATGCAGATCATCAGGGGACATGGGCTCTCTCAGAATGGTCTTGAGAGCGCTTATTCAGATGGGTTTCAATGTAAGAATCGTTGTGATGGATAGGAACGGAAAGTGGTTGAGTAAGAGCGAAAATAGAATGCTGAAGAACGAGGCGGATTTTATCGAGCAGATGAGTGCTTACGGCGCTACCTGCGAACGTAGAAAAGATATGCACTTCAAATGGCTATGTACCCCTGCGGGACTTTGGAAAGGCTCATCAAATTCAACGGCCAATGGTCTATTCGGTAGGCTGCAGGAGCAGAACGACCTTTTTATTGTGGGTTCACATGATGCTGATTATCAACAACAAAAGGAAACCATGGAATTTGAAATACAGTATTCAGTGCCGTATTCCGACATCGTTAATGACATTACCACCACAGGCATAGAATTGGACTTCTCGGTGACTGAAACTGAAACAACTGCGCCTCCTCCCTCCTCTGGATTACATTACTCCCCCCATGAACCATTGGATATCGGGGATTACCCCCCCTTCGTCCCCCCGAATTACAGCCCGATAGGTCAAATCAATCGAGATATTTTGGGCGATTTGTCCGAAGAGGAACGCTATTCAATCAAGGTGTGGATCAATCAAGGTGTGGAGAGGCTCCTGAGTTTCATAGACTTTGTTTTTGTCGAGGGGGGACGCTTTACTGAATTGGAAGAAGATAATCTCTGGATAGACTCATTCTCAATCCGGACTTTGAATGGAGAAATCATCAAACTCTCGGAATCGAGTCAAATTGAGGTTAATGGTAGTATGAATGAATTGACATCTCATGAGATATTGTTCAGAATCAAAGATAAGTTTCACATCCTTCAGAGTTGCGGAATAGCAGTTAATGAGAACGGTGCGTTCATCCAATCGATGGGGACCGATGCTGCAGGAATAGATATCAGACCGGCTTATTCTCAGACTCTAATGAAATATTTACCTGTTGATGCCGATGCAAATGATAAACGAATAGATAGGCTGTTTTACTTGGTGTACAATCTGGTACGTTTGACTTGCTACATAGTCCATTCTGAAACCATACCTGGAACCATTGCGCAGGAATTATCAGACTACTTGTTGGAGATAGAAGCTCAATACCTCATTCCTATTGAAGAGAACTACTGAGCCCAATTTCTGCAAAAACTTGAGTACAGGATAAACTACAGGAATTCAATCGTAGTGAACATGTTTCCCATTCAAATTGGCATGTTGACGCATGGAAAATTAGATCTATTTCGATTGTAGGTATTTTAAGTGGCCGCATAACTGATGAAAACATGTCAAAATATGACAACTTGTACCTCTGTCCAATCTGTGATAACGTGGGGCAACTGAGGTTACAACCCATTGTCTGCGACAAATGTGGCTTTGGAAGATGTTTTGTGGCTAGGCACATCAACGAGGGGACCAGAAAATTCTGGATGAAAAGAGAGTCAGATTTTGGCAGATGGCGGTTTGAGAACAAATTCAAACCAATGATGAAAAATTTCCTAGTCGAGGACAAGGAATTAGCACGGGCGTTCACAAAGTCCGTAAAAGACCTGTTCAACGAATTCGTTGCCAACAGGGATGATTTAACAGGGATTTTTCCAAAATTTACCCGTGACTACAGAAAGACGACCGGAAAAAGGGAAAGTGGTTGGAAGCGCAGGAATGGTTCAGCGTCAATTACCAAACAAAAAAACTCCTCATTACGAGGGGTAATTTATGAAGGTGCGATAGGGAAGTTCTGCGAAAGTCATGACCTGTTCGAGAATATACGAGTACCTATCCCATATTTCGATAAACGAAGACAAATCGAAACGGATTACGAACCCGATTTCTGGTTCAATTTCCACGGCCTCAACATTCCCGTTGAATTCAAGACCTTTGCAAAACAGAATATGGTTGGACCAAAAATCAAGAAAGGAGTTGCACAATCTAGAAGATATGGGCACCTGTCATTCCTCACTCACAACAATCCAAACAAAATATCTGCATTGATTGTATGCTGTCCAGAGGAAAGATTGTACTCATGCGCAATAGTGGGCCAAAGAGCAGATTCTAAGTTGGGATAAGATGGAGATTTCTTCCAAAGCAGGCTCTAACTCGGTTCCTCGTTCGGAGATCTGGAATTATGCATCTAAATCATCCAAGTGGAACAATTTCCCTAGGGTCTTAGGATAAGGGATAATTGTACGATGGGATATTTCAAGTTACAAGGAATTCTACCGATGAACAACGTGATTCCATCCAATAAAAGTCAGGATAGGTCCTCTTGCCACCTTTGATCGAACAACCCTGGATGATCGTCAATGAAATAATGCAGGTACTTGTGCCCCTCATTGCAAAGCTCACCAACCTCGGCGAGCCAGAGCAGGAGTATTGCACCTCGTTTCGTCACCTCGCCGTTCCTGGTCAACTCGCACCAACCGAGGTTGTGGACCCTCCTGACGCCATCGACCTTTCTTATCTCGAAGTTCGGGATCTGAACGACGTAGGGCCCGGTGTTGGTTGCGAGGGATATCGAGCGATAGAGAAGCATCCACACAATCTCGTACAAGGTATTGAACTGCCTCTCGAACTTGTTCCTCACGAAAAAGGCGTCCTCCCTCAACTTCCCGCCGAAGCAGGATGGGCCTGAGTCCATGATTGTCTGCTCATCGAGGTATGGATCGTCTTGGATTAACTGCTCTGCGAGGGGGCACAACTCGGCCAGTTTCATTCCCTCTAGCTTCCAGTATTTCCTCAGTAGCTTCCTTCTCGACCTTCCTAAAATAACATTCAATTCCTTCCATTTCTCCTCGCCCTCTCTGTCCTTAAACACC
>MDTD01115082.1_pt1 | contig 11425 bp, 8 predicted proteins | sample 811221 | NCBI WGS metagenome assembly MDTD01 (sample SAMN05326646, study PRJNA326480) | marine metagenome | isolation source: seawater | place: Pacific Ocean: South West | collected 2011
GATAAACTCAGCAGAGACTTACGTCAACCTATCCACTTGGCCGCGTTTTATTGTGTAGCCGGCCTGTACGATGAAGCTCAGGATCTCATCAAAGCAGAAAAAGATGCAGCCCGAAAGCGTGATAAAAGTCCACTTGACCTGGATGATCAGGCGGCAATTGGTCTCATTACTTCTGCTACTCTTTTCGCTGCCGACAGAGAAGATCAGGGAGTAAAAGAAGCGTCACGCTTTGAAAGCGAATGGCAACAGACCCCGACATACGTTCAAGGCAGCTTGTACCTTCAGGTGGGACGTTGATAAAAGTGAGGCCAATCATGAATCAATTTTCAAAATATCCAATTCTTCAATTCACCTTTATTTTTGTTTTATTCGCTCCTGTTCTATCTCTGCAAGCCAGACGTAAAGCTCTAACTCCTGAAGAAATAACGGAACGTTATGGTGATACATTTGGCAACTATTGCGATGGTCGTGCAGCTATGGCTCGTGGAGACTGGGAATATGCAGAGGGTCAGTTGCGGGTTGCGCAGATCGGCCCATTAGCAGACGAAGCTCGATTCTACCTGATGCAATGTGCATTGCGACAAGCAAAGTGGAAAGATGCAGCCCAGACACTCGAGACCTTTACGAAATACAGCCAGACTGCACCTCATATCTATGAAGGTTTCCTTGAAAAAGCCTATCTCGACCTGCTGCTTTCCAGCGAGCGCAAAGTTGATAAAAAAACGGAAAAAGCAAAAGAAACCCTGACCCAGGCAATTGAGCTTTATGAAGCCTCATATGCAGCTTGGGAAAAAGACTTTCAGCGCAGCCAGAACATTCCCCTGCTCCTGGAAATTCTGAAGGATGAAAGCCCTTCTGCAAATATCCAGGATGACTTCCCGGTCGGCAATAAATTATCCTTTCCAGGACAAACCGGTTGGCCTGGCCCGGAATCCATCTTCAACCGTAAAACCTCAAACTGGTATCTGGCCTATATCAAATGCCAGATCCACCAATACTATGCATTCCTGGAACTTCTGAATGATGATGCGGAAGCTGCAAAAAAACAACTCGCTCATGCTCGCGCGGCTCTACCGACCAACCAGATAAGTGCACAAAGTTATCTGGCACGAACCGAATTCTGCCTTCGCCAGGGCGCTTATCTTTTTACCAAAGAGGAATGGGACAGCTTCCGATCATTTCAGGTTCCTCTGCAACTTGCAGCTTTTCTGACGGTCACCCATCAAAAGGACATTGCCATGGCCATCACTGATGAACTCCTAAGCAAATTTGAGCGCAAAATGAGTGACCAGGAAAAGGCCGCGGCTCTTTTTATCAAGCTCCTCTGCCTGCGCCAATATCAGAAAGTATCGGCAGCAGATGAACTCCAGCAATCCAATCAACGACTGCTGGAAAACCAGAACTATATTGAACGTCTTACCTTTATCCAACAGTTACGTTGGTAAAGGCCGAGATATACAACACTCGTTTATCTGATCACGAGACCCAAACTTCACCAATATCATCAGAAGCCTGATCCCACTTCCACTATGCGTTCTTTTCTTTTTTTCTTAAGTCTGACGATATGCTTTCAAGTAGCATCATGGTCTCAGGAGCTTGCTAACTTTGACCCAGAGTCACTCGACGTTGGTACGCTGCAACCTGATGCAGAGATTGCCAGTTTTTCAGTGAAACTCACCTCGCAAGTGGCAGACCTGCAATTACTCCGTTTGGTGAGCTCCTGTGAATGTGTCAAAATCCATTCGGAAGCGGAGCTTCCAGTTTCAATCACTGCAGGCCAAAGCCATACCTTAACGGTCACCGTCGATCCAGCTAAGTATGAAGGTCCATTTCGAAAATTACTTTTTGCTCAGGTAGAATCACAGGCCGTGGGGAAAACCAAGCTGCTGCGTCTGACTGTCACTGGCGCAATCGCCACCGATGACCCATGGCCAGAAGAGCAGGTACCATCTATCCCTGATACTGAGAAAAAAGCAGAGACCATGATCGAATGGAATGGACAACCAGCATTTCAAGAGATAAGACACGACCTGATACTTTTTCTCAATCCAAGTTGTGATAAATGTAATTGGGTCAAGTTGGATTGGCTTCCAAGACAGCTCAGCAGTGGCTATACCAAGCCGATTTATACCGTTAACCTTGAGAAACGGGAAGGGGTCAAACTTCTTCTTGAGTGTGAGAAAACGATTAGCCGCGCCTTCGCACCAAAACAGGATCCACCTGACAATGCTGCCCCCATTGCCCTCTTCAATAACAAGCTGTATTACGGCACACAGGAAATAGGAAGAATAGACCTGTTTCCGGAGACCTCAGATGCGGAACAAGCACTCGAAGACCCAGTAGCTGTGCCCACGCAGTAAAAGGTGCGCATCTCCCTGTCAATACGCAGTGGCACAACTTATGCGAGGTTGGACTAAGCCCCAACCTTTCACGACCATTTGTGCAACCACCGAGTAAATGCAGGAACAGCCGCCATGAACTCTGTCCTAAGCAAAGTCGGGCACTGGCTCGAATCGATCTTCAATGTCCAGCAACAGGGCGTAGCTGAGTCCTCTGCATCAGTAGCAAGCGAGGATACAATCCCTGCCACTGAAGATAACCGTTTTCCTTGTCCTGAAGGTGGATACTGGTGGGAAAAAGAGATTCCAGATCCACCGGAGACAGTTGAGTTTGAGTCCTTTGATGGTAATGAATTATTTGCCAGTTTGTCTGAGCAGTTAAAAAACGATTCCATATCTCTGCTTGAGATGCCAGATCACATTATCAAAATCGTGAACCTGCTTGAAAGCGACGACTTTGATTATGCAGAGATTGCCTCAAATATCGAGGCAAGCCCCGCATTATATGGCGAGTTCATGAAAATCTCTAAGTCAGCCCGCTTCAGTCGCGGTATTGATGTCGCAGATCTGAGACAGATCCTACCTCGTCTCGGGCGAAATACGGCTAAAAGCATTCTCTACATGAGTACCTATCGGATGTCGCCACCACGTAATGAATTCTTCCGCCGTATCACCCATGAAGTAGTCGATCATTCCATGGTTGTTGGTCGAGTGGCAGAATATCTGAGCACACGATATTACCATGACCAAAGCAAGGCATTCCTTGCGGGGCTGCTGCATGATGTCGGAAAAATCGTCATTCTGAAAGATATTTCCGAAACTAAAAATCTTCCTGAAATTCCTGATGATACATGTTCAGAAGCACTCTTCAGGGAAATCTTTAAGGACTTCCATGAGAAAGCGGGTGAGACCCTTTGTAAACACTGGGATCTGGATTCGGAAGCGACAGAAGCGGTTGCCATGCACCATCAGGAAGCGAGATTTGTACAGGAAAAGCAGAAACTTACCGCTTTAGTCAATCTCAGTGATACCATTTCACGCATGCTTGGTTTCGGACTTCCCATCGGCTCCGTTGACTTCTTTGATACCCCGGCAGCCATGATACTCGGGATAGATCGCTCTCCTGAAACATTATCCTTTTTCCAGGATATCATGGAGTTGTTTGAAGAAGTTGATGCAGATGCAGAAGCCAGTGCACTCAGCCCTGCCTGAACCTTCACACAATCGTACAACTTCATATCTTTCCATTGTTGATTGTGCGCAGCAATGCACGTATCAGGCTTCAGCTGTTTATACTAAAATCTTGCATATCTGAGCTCAATCCAGTAAGCATGTCCGCCCTCGGTAGTTGCGTAATACAATGAGATCAGTACATTAGCGGTTTACCCACTCTGCTGACTTAACCTACCGAAGGATATGCGATGAAGCATTACTCTATTGTACTGATTCCCGGCGATGGTATTGGCCCGGAAATTACCGAAGCCGTTAAGCGCGTTCTGGCTGCAGCTGGAGCAAATATTGAATGGATCGAGCGCAAAGCTGGTGTAGCCGCCATTGCAGATGGCGATGATGTACTGCCTGAATCTACCCTTGAGGCAGTCAGGCAGCACAAAATTGCCTTGAAAGGCCCATGCACGACTCCCGTAGGCAAAGGTTTTCAATCCGTCAATGTCCAGCTTCGTAAGAGTCTCGATCTTTACGCCGCCGTACGTCCGGTTCGCAGCCTTCCCGGAGTTAAAACCCGCTTTGAAAATGTTGATCTGGTTATCATTCGGGAAAATACCGAAGGCCTCTACAGCGGCGCAGAAAATGTACTGACACCTGGCACCGTTGTAAGTATGAAAGTTGCAACCGAGCATGCATGTACTCGCATTGCCCGTTGGGCTTTTCGTTATGCCAATCAGCGTGGACGTGAAAAGGTGACCGCTTTTCATAAAGCGAATATCATGAAACTCACCGATGGTTTGTTTATCAAATGCGCTCAGGATATTAATCGCGTCGAGTATCCGAATATCCCCTACCAGGAAGTGATCATTGATGCCGGTTGCATGAAATTGGTACAAGACCCATCACAGTTTGATGTACTGGTACTTGAGAATCTCTACGGTGATGTTGTCAGCGACCTTTGCGCAGGTCTGGTCGGAGGTCTGGGAGTTGTGCCTGGGGCTAATATTGGTGAAAGCGAGGCTATCTTTGAAGCGGTCCATGGATCTGCACCCGATATTGCGGGAAAGGGAGTTGCCAATCCTCTGGCGCTCCTGATGAGTTCTGTGATGATGCTTAACTACATCGCGGATACCCAGGGAGATGAAGGCGCTCGAACTGTTGCAGACAAAATCAAACGCTCCTATAATCAGGCACTTGAAGATGGCTGTAAGACTCGCGATCTTGGCGGAGACCTTGGTACAGAAGCATTTGCGGATGCCCTGATTGAAAGGCTCTAGTCGAAATCTTCCGAGTTTAAACTCTTAAACGATTCTTATAGGCGTGCAAGTGTATCTACACTCGCACGCCTTATTTTTCCCAAACTTGCACCCCTGACGTCCATGCGCTATCTTTTGCTATCAATCAGCAATCTAAGGAGACAGAGACATGAAGGCATTCTGGTTGTGGATGGGGATTGCGCTGGTTTCGTTTCACCTGGCGTACTTAGTTCCTGCAGCAGGGGGAGTCATATTGTTCTATCTTCTTGCCCTGCATGCGTTAATTTGTCTGGCCCCCTCCCATCGATACGCATTTTACGGCACTTTTGTATTAGGGATTGCTACTATCGGTCCGCACCTATGGTTTTTTGTGGGCCTGTTTGGTCCGCTGGCCTTTTTGCTCTGGTGCATACTTGCCTTATGGTTAGCCTCATTTGCTGCGCTCACGTCACGATGCATCAAGCGTTGGCCTAACGGTGGATTATTGCTACTGCCTGTACTCTACCTGGCATTTGAATATGCTCGCAGTGAACTATACGCATTGAAGTTTTCATGGCTGATTCCGGGTTATGCTTTGTCTGGAGATTCCTGGCGATGGCTGACGGCATCAGGTGTTTACGGGGTTAGTTTTCTTGCGCTTCTTGTCTTTAGTTCAAGCGTTCTTCTATACCGTAAAAAATGGCTCATAAGCCTGTTCGGCATATGCCTGACTTTATCTTTAACTATCATGAACTATCAGCATAAAGATCCACTTAAAACTTCAGGACCTCTGATTACCGGCATCCAGATTGAAGAGGGATCTCCTGATGAATTGCTCCGCTTACTGGAGTTGGCTGAATCTACTTATCCAGATTCCGAAATTTTCGTTCTGGGTGAATATGCATTTTCAGGAGATATTCCAGTAGCATTCCGCAAGTTCTGCCAGCAGGAGCAAGTCTATTTAATAGCGGGTGGAGCTGACCATCAGGAAGAAAGTTATTACAACACAGCGTTTGTAGTAGGGCCAGATGGTACGATCATTCATTCTCAGGCTAAGTCGACTCCTATCCAGTTTTTCAATGATGGCAAGCCAGCTCATTCTCAAAAGGTATGGCATTCACCATGGGGAGATATCGGCCTGGCAATCTGCTATGACATGAGCTATGCAGAGGTCATTGATTCATTCCGTATACATGGTGCCCGTGCCATGATCATTCCTACCATGGATGCGATAAAATGGGGCGCATATGAACATTCCTTACATGGGAAAGTTGCACCGGTGCGAAGTCGAGAATATGGCATGCCGATATTTCGTTTGGGAACAAGTGGTATTTCGCAACTGACGGATGCAACAGGGTGTGTTGTTGCTAAAACCGGGTTCCCAGATCAAAATGCATTCTTACATGGCGAACTAATGTTGAGTAGCACTGTAACCGTGCCGTTTGACCGGGATTTGGCAAAAATCTGTATTGGCGCAACGATGGCAACTCTCGTTTATTTTTCGGCAATCAAAATCAGGCGCAAAAGACGCGCCTCTCCTTTGACTTCGGCAGCTGGATAAGCGTTAACTCTCCAACGCCTCATACACGACCTCACTGAGAGCAATGCTGCGGAAAGGTTTGCGGATAAATCCCGCAAGTCCGTGATATTGCATGTCGTCCAAATCTTCTTCACGTGAGAAGCCAGAGGATAAAATGACTTTGGCATTTGGTGCCAGTTCACGAATGGCCATGAAGCAATCCCTGCCATTCATTTGAGGCATGACCATATCAAGAATAACAAGATCAATCTTACTATTATGCTTCTTGAAGCACTCAAGCCCTTCAACGCCATTGCATGCAGTCATCACATCATAGCCAAGCTCTTCCAGAATGGCCTGAGCAGTCACACGCATATGCTCTTCGTCATCAACCAACAGGATGAGTCCGGTACCTTTGAGAAGCTTTGCCTGTGATTTACTTTTAGAGACCCGTTCATCGTCTGCCAGTGGCAAAGAGAGATGAAAACATGTTCCGTTGCCGACTTCACTATAGACCGTGACACTTCCTTTGTGCTGTTGCACTGTGCCATACACTGCGGCAAGTCCCAATCCAGTACCCTTGCCCTGCTCTTTGGTGGTAAAAAATGGCTCAAAAATTCTTGGCATATCTGCCGGAGAAATTCCTGATCCGGTATCTCGAACCTCCAATTCCAAATACATGCCAGGAGTCAAATCAAACGGGCTGATCTCACAATACACCTTATCTAATTCCACATTTCGGGTCGAGAAGATGATCGTTCCACCGTCAGGCATTGCATGCGAAGCATTTATCCCTAAATTGAGGATCGCGCTCTGTAGTTGTGCCGGGTCACCAACGATACGATGTTGCTCCGCCTGCAACTCAACAACCACCTCTACCCGCCGATCAATGGTGCTTTTCAATAACGCAATCGTATCCAGAAGTGTGGCATGAAGGTCAATCACACTTGAAGCCGGTTGCTGACGACGAGCGAAAGCCAACAGCTTCCGAGTAAGGCCCGCAGCCCTTTCTGCAGATTCCATGATGATCTTCTGGAATCGCAATGCTTTAGGGTCATTGGGAAGATATTTTTCGAGCAGCTCGGCAGAAGACAGAATGCCAGCAAGCACGTTGTTGAAGTCATGTGCAACACCACCTGCCAATTGTCCAATCGCATTCAGTTTCTGGCTGTGCTGCAGCTGCTCTTCTATGCGTTTGTAGTCTGTGATATCTGTCGCGATCAGCAAAACACGCTCTGATCCGTCTGGCAATTTCAGATAACTGAGACTATTAAAATGCTGACTTTTTCCGTCGTTTGATGAGGTTTCGACTTTGAGAGCCTTATGGTTCTTCAGGATTGCTCCCAGAATATCTCCATGGCCTGAGTCCTTAAGCTCGCATAAACGATCCGATGCTTCATCAGGTCGATTCGTGTAGGTAGTAGTGCCGTCACCTTGGATAATTGCTATCAAGGCAGGGGACCCTTCAGTAATTGCACGAAGACGCTCTTCACTCATGGTCAATTCTCGAGTACGCTTGGTTACGAGTGCTTCTGCTCTAACCGTGTGAGAATGCATGTTGTGGACGAGTAGCGCCAACAAGACTGTAATGAGCAGTCCTGCTCCACCAATAATCCATTGCCTGTCTGCTTCTGGTACATCCAGGAAACTATCTTGAGCAGATACCACCAGCCTCCATTCCTGATCGCCAAATTGTACAGGCTCATCTTTACTAAAGGCACTGGTTTCAGTACTGGAGGCAGAATCTGGGATAGCAAGAATGGATTTCCCTTGATTGGAAAACACCTCAACGTCGAAATTGCTGAGATCAAAACCTTTCAAAGCATGCTCAAGAGCAGCATCAAGCTTGATAACCAAGACAATAAAGCCAGTCAGTTCCAAGTTATCTGCAATGACCTTGCATGATTCGGTCATCTCGTAGAATAGTGGTTCATTCCCGTAATTGTCAGTGTCTGCCGAAAATCCATGCACTATAATCTCATCACGAACCTGCCCCGGATGATGCATATGATCCTGAACCAAATTGCGCATCGCTGCAGACGATAAAAGCTCCTTATCCCGGGGAGGCACTTCTCCCGCAGGTTCCACATACTGAATACGGAAATCCTGCGGGTTCATGCTATTGAAACGGGGTTCAACCTGGCTGGAAACCCAATAAACACGCTGAATACCAGGATGGTGGCCAACAATGGATTCAGTAAATCGGTGGAATTCTGCCTGATCCACAAATGTCGAACCATCGAAAAAACGTCGGATGGCATCTAACTCCCGGGAATACCCTTCTATCTCCTGTCGGAAGGCCGAGATTTTAGCAGTAGCAAGATTTTGAAATCGTCTGTCAAGCGGTTTCCGCCACCTGGCTCGTTCAGACATAAACAAAATGGCAGACACAATAGTGCCAAGCAACAGCACCAACATGCCGAACATTGTTGCTCCAGAGGTTAGTTTGCTATTTGCCACTCCACAACCCCATTACTGAATATAACGCAAGGCGCATCACTACATTATAAATCAAAATCCATATGCAAACAATCTCAATCGACTAGCACCTGCTGACTTGTCATTCAATACATGCACAGACTACAGGTATGCCAGCATCAGATATTAGTCAGGAAATCTCCCTCAAAATGCGAATGCTTCAAGTTGCTTTTAAGTAAGTACTGACGTAAGCTGTTGAGCATGAGCGATCATACGATTCAGATGAAAGCTCCCATGCCGGAACGCTTTGGTAAATATCCGGTTGAAGCCCGTATCGGGCAAGGGGGCATGGGAGCAGGATTTCTGGCGCGCCACCCGGACTTGGATATCCCTGTGGCGATCAAAGTCCTACGCCCAGAGCTGGCACGGGAAGATGAGCAGTTTGCTTTACGCTTCATGCAGGAAGCACGAACTGCCGCCCGCCTCCATCACCACAATATTGTGCGGGTGTATGATGTAGGCCAGGAAGATGATATGATGTATCTGGTCATGGAATATATCAAAGGTGGTTCCGCTCGCGACCTGCTTCAAAACGGGGCTCTTGGTATTGACGAAGCTCTTCGGATCACCCAGGAAGTTGCTGATGCATTGGTCTTTGCTGCACGACATGGTGTTGTGCATCGAGACATAAAACCGGACAATATCCTGATTGATGAAGAGGGAAATGTTCGCTTGAGCGACCTTGGTATTGCAAAAGCATTGGGGGATGCCTCCCCACATGAAGGGCAATCATTAACGATGACCGGCATGTCACTTGGCACTCCGCACTACATGGCTCCTGAACAGGCAAGAAACGCAAAAGCAGCGGATAGCAGAAGTGACATTTATTCTCTGGGAGCCACTCTCTATCACCTGCTATCCAATCAGCCCCCGTTTTCAGGAGAGTCCACTGTGGATGTTATCCTGAAGCACTGTAATGATCCGTTGCCGGACATTCGCCATATCCGACCGGAGATTCCAGACTCAGTCTGTGACCTGATTGATCGCATGATGGCCAAAGACCCAGCGCAGCGCCACCAATCTCCCAGTGAGCTTGTCGAGGATGTAAGTGGTATTCGAAACGGAAAATCAGCAAATAATAAAGCTTTTCTTATCAACCCAACTCATGCAACTCTCCCTGTCGCCATGCCGCCAAAGCGCACACGACCGATAGGTAAGATCCTGATATTCTCAGGCCTTGCTCTGATTGTCATGCTATTTGGACTGATTCTGATCCTGGTCGGCTTAAAAAAGATAAAAGAGCGACAAGAAACGATAAGCCAAAAGCCAGGGGAACTTCATACGGCACAATCCAGCAACTCCCCAGCAGCTCAAGTCAACCCGTCGCAAATTGTCTCATCGAACAGCACCGTACCACAAGTCAATCAACCTTCAGGTGTTACAACAGCAGAAAGTCCAGAAATTCACAATGGAAATCGTGCAAACCAAGCGACCTCTTCCACCGATCGAATACCTCGAAACAGCTTGGTTTCAAGGCCGGGTACAGGAGGAGGAGCGCCACATAGCAAGGAATTGGCAAAATTTGACCATGAGTTCGTACAGGATGACAAACTTACTGGTTGGCATTTCGAAAATCGGAACTACGCAGAAAAGCTATTTATATCAAGCGAAAAACTAACTTTGATCCCTACAGCCAGTACCTGGTATCAGGATCAGACTGGTTTCTTTGCTTACCGAGAAATCAAAGGTGATTTTTCGATGGAATCCCAAGTCACAGTCTCCAGCAAAAAAGGCAGAGGGGTACCTAACTCAAATTATTCTCTGGCTGGAATTATGATCCGAGTCAATCCTGATGACGGCAAAGGCCAAAACTATGTGCTGGCCGCTATTGGTAAAAAGTCAGGTTTTGAATGGAAACGTGAGTACAAGTTCACAGAAAATAACGTCAGCAACCATCAATTTCTGCCAGCTGATTCCGGTACAGCGGAATTGCTTTTAAAGCGTGTTGGCAGGCATATCTCTGTCTACTCAAAAGAAGGAGGAGAATGGATTGAATATTTTAATGCTGAGCTCAGAGCTGCATCCGGCAAGGTACAGGCCGGTTTTTTTGCCATACGGGATGCGGATAAATTAGAACAAGCTCCATCAGGTGATATGAAAGCGACTTTTGAATACATCCGATTCGACCGACTGACAGAATAAGCCTCATTTAATAATGCCTGAAACGACTACACCTTCATCTCATTCGACAAAGTCACTTAGTGGTAAAGCCGCCTTACTGCTTGTATTGGGATTCTCCATCGCCGTCGCCGTAACCACGAATGGCATATATGTCTTTGTCACCAGTCGTCAGGAAGCACCTCCAGCTGAACACGTAGTGCGCAAGCCATCCATGGCCCAGCTTAAACTTGTTCTGGAGGCTGATACCTCACTAAAGGATCTACTTGATCAATGCGAGATCCGCGCTACCGCAACTAATCAAAATACCGGAAGCTCTACCGATATTTCCGCTGCCCTCAAGATCGAAGGTGGTTCACTTATGCTTGACGGAATGCCTCAGGGGACATATAACCTGAGTCTATCCATCAAATTACCTGACGGTCGCATCCAAAAAGCAGAAACGACTCACGTACAAACAACCTTCCCCGCAGAAATCATCCTCAAGTTACAATGAATGACCTGTGCTGATCACTTAGACATTAGCCGGACGGCTTGTCTAAGCAGCTCTTTTGTATCTTCATAGGAAA
>MDTD01094828.1_pt1 | contig 11423 bp, 10 predicted proteins | sample 811221 | NCBI WGS metagenome assembly MDTD01 (sample SAMN05326646, study PRJNA326480) | marine metagenome | isolation source: seawater | place: Pacific Ocean: South West | collected 2011
CAAACGCTCGCTCTGCGTTTCTGCGCGAAAACGGCAGTCCGATACTGGTCCTCTCCAGTTCCCGGCCCTCCTCACGCTGCTCTGCGCCGAAGGCCAAAATCGCGTTCGCAACCCAGCTATAGATCTCGTCCGGATTAGAATCCAATCTGAGCGGCGGTGCCGCGCGTCCCGTGGCGCGCGACACCGCCACAACCGCAGCCTCCAAAGCATCCTCAGGAGCGTTCCATGGATACGCTTCGCCGGGAGGCAGGCGCGTCAACCTGTGCGTCTCTGCCTCCTGCGCGCGCGCGCGCTTCCATGCGCGGCGGTTTGCGTGGTCGATCTGGGAAATGGCATAATCAAACGTCGCCGGATCCGCGATGCCGTTCAGCTCAACCTGCGGCTCGGGATCCTCGCGACCGTTTTGAGAACCTGAGGCGGACATCGGTGGCCCTTTTCGACACTTTGCATCGGAAATTCTCGCTAGCGAAGTGCAAACCAAACATATTGGATTCTTAACAACAAAAAATGTCGCGCAACGTCCACAGCCTCTCCAAGGAAACGCGCGCCCACGCGGTGCTGAACGTCGCCGAGTGCACCGCCCGCCAGGCCGATTTGGAGTTTGACAACGCGGACACCGACGGACCGCTGCTGGACAAGTGCTTGCAATCGCTGTTTTCAAAGCTCAAGTACCTGAAGCGGCAGGTGGCGTCGGAGCACCGCTGGAGCCCCGAGTTTCTGCGCGTGATTGAACAGGCGCACTCGATCCGCGAGCGCCGCGTCGACCACGACAAGAAGGAGAAGCTCCGGCAGCGAAAAGCGCGCTGTGTGGCGTGCGGCCAATGGGAGAGCTGTTGCAATTACACGCTAGACGTCTTGGGCGGCTTCGATCACGCTGCGTGGTTCGGGCCTAGTCAGAATATCCAGCAGACATGGAACGAGTTTTTCAATCGCTACGAAACGCTCGGCAGCGCCTGCGCTGCCGACGACCTCAAGTGTCTACCCTGTGACGATTGGGGGTCTTTCGCACTCGGCTCGGTCTGCTTGCGGAGGGCGCGGTTATATTACCAGATCAACACCCTATTCATGGAGCGCGTTTGGAATGCGTCTTCGGTGGTCCAGGGGTTGGAAGGTGCCAACGGAAAACTGAGCGAGGAGGAGCTAGTGACGGTGGACGAGAAGGACGCTGAGGATTTTTGCACTCTGATTCAAACGCTTGAGCTGGCCTGCGCCGACAACAAACGCAACGGCCCCGACCTGCTAGTGGACGAGGCGATGTGGTCAGCAGTTGACGACGCGCGCGCGAAGCTCTCGGACGACGATCCGGATGCGGAAGCCGAACTGCTGCAGAAGCGCGCTGCGATGGTCCTGGATGTTCACAGACGCGCTTCAACGGAACGCGAGAGCGACAAAGAGAACGATCCCGGCGAGGACGTCGAATGGAGCGATGAGGAGGACGAGCACTCCAGCGAGCGGTCCAATAAGCCCCAGGACAGCCGCCGCCGTCGACGCGCCGCCGTGATCCATTCTTCGGACGGCGACTGCGAGGAACCGCACGGCATGGCGCGTCCAAAGGCAGGAGGAGGACCGGTTCGTGAGAGGCCGCAAAGATGGGAGGAGGCTGGTGGAACGCAAGGGCCTTGCAGGTCGCAGGGGTCGAAGCGCATGCGCGAACCTGACGGCGCTTCGGCGCTTGACGACGACTTTGGATCTGCACAAGAGGAGGAGGAGGAGGGTCCAGCACCTTCCGACGGCATTCTTCGACCACAGGCGCGTCGCGCGCAGCCGAATGCGGCCTACCTCGCGAGACAGCACCGGATTGACAATCCGAGGCTTCCGTCGGATCGTCAGGCGCTGTACCGCTTGATGGGCTTGCAGGTGGAGCTGATGCGCGAGCGGCGCGACAAACAGGCCGCCGTCTGCACCGAAAACATTTTTGTGATCCAGCGACTCTTGGCGCGGGTGGAAGAGCTGCAGCACACTGCCGAATAGCGTTTGTCGCGTAAACGGGAAGGCGCGCTAAGCATGACCATTTCTATATTGTCTGTACGGATAAGCGCGATTGACCAAGTACGTAATAGAACGCATGTCGGCCGCGACCGAGACCCGCGTCACCAGCGTGACCTCGCAGCTGTACAATCTTTTTGTGGCCGATGCTGCCGCGCCTGCAAGCACGGTATCAACAACCGCTGCGCCCACAAGCTCCGTGCCTCCCACCGCTGCCACGCACGGCGCACTGAACGGACCAGACGGAGTAGGTGCGGCGGTCGACACTGTCACCGAACGAGTCGAAAAGCCGGCCCTCGCGCGCGCACGACGTTCCACCACACCGATGCCGATCCCGGAACCGACTGGTTGCGCGCTCAAGGGCGTCACAAAGACCGTGGTCACGATTCCGGTCGAGAGCGCCGAGCGGCTGGACGCGACGCTGCGATTGGCCAAAAAATCGATCGACATTGCGCTGACAAACGGCAACGATGTGCACCTTGTGATGCTCGGCGCGTCCGCCGCCACCGCGACGCGCATGGTCGACTTCAAGACCAACGGTGTGCAGTGGATCCCAGCACAGAATGTGCACCTGGTCCCGGGCAACCTCTCCGAGCTCAAGGCGCTTTCCAGGGAGCAGGCGACGCAGTACCTGCAGCTGTGCACGCCGGTCGTAGCGCTGGGTGGGGAGGGGCCGGAGCTAGACGGTGCGATGTGGGCCATGATGCGCGGCCAGCGTGGCGTGTGCAAGGACCGCAGCAAGTGGCGCGACGCCACGCTCGCGCGCTGGAACGACGTTCTCAACCACGTCAAAATGATGGGCACCGACGACTACCTCAAATGGCTGTCCACGCAGCCGACCGACGTACCCGCCTTCTACATGGACCCCGAGTTTCTGACCGACGGAGCCACGCTTGTGCGTCCGAGCAGCAACGTGTTTTCCTGCACGCGTCGGCACCTGAGTGTGTCGCCCGGACTGATGCTGAGCGACGCGGAATGGAGCGAACTCACGCCCTGCTCCTGGCACGTTTCGACGTGGTGCGGCAGCACGGCGGCGGCGCTCGCGCCGCCGCGCATGGCGTACATGGACAAGTCGGTCACCCTCGACGAGTTGCAGTACGACGTCAACGTGGTGCTCACGACGCTCATTCAGTCAGGGGTCAAGGACTTTTTGACGCTGCGCGGAACGCTGGGCCCGCGCGTGGTCGCGGGCCGCCAGGGCGCCGAAGTGCTGCGCACCGTGCAGTGGGACCGCAGGGACAGCTCGTTTTTGACGTTGCTTCCCGAGGCCTACGTTCGGCACGTGCTTGCCGACTACGACCGGAGCTTTGTGGAGCTCGCATCGCCGGGGCCGCACACCGTGCTCAGCAGCTTTCTCATTCTGCCGGACGACGACGTCGTCCTGCTTCGCTTTCCCGACCTCACGGGTGCCGAACAGGTGGACGCGGCCAACGAGCTCGGAACCCGCATTTGGAAGCTCCCTTCCAAGAAGGTGGCCTTCCCTGCCCTGCGGACCGCGTCCCCGGGCACGCGCGTGGACACCGTCGAGAATCAGAGCGTGTTTTTCACGGTCTCCGACGGCGACGATGCGCTGGAGGGTCTGGTGGTCCGATGGGCGTTTGCGCCCGGTGGGCAAGACCTTCCCACGCTAGACAGCGCCAACGAGGCGTATGAAACAGTCGTGGATAGATAGTAATCTTACATGCACACACCGTGATAAATCATCGAGTGCCCCTGCAAAAAGCAAACGTTTGGAGATGTCTCTTCCAAATCTTTCGCTACTACGTCTGACACGAGTGAATGCAAGCGACACAGCGGTCGCGCCCGAGAGTGCCGAGGCGAGCGACAGCGCACCTCAGAAGCCCGTCCGAAAACTCGCGACGGCCGCGTACGACAAAGTAAATGTCTACGGCAATAGGCCAATCCGTCGATACCACCCAGCGACAGTGGGCACGGCGGAGATGATGGTCGCCGAATATTGCTGGTACACGTCGCAGACGTTAGATTTCAAAGTCAAGGACGGCGAACCCGAGAACAGCGATGACGAGAGCGACGACGACGTCGTTGTTGTCGTCGACGGCAGAAAACGATTCAAGCGCGATGATCATCGCCAATACAGCAGACGGAAAACCCTTCGGCGAATGGTGGAAAATTTGATCAAAACCGTAAAGAATATTACGGTATTGTTGGGCGAAAAGAGTGACGAAGATGACTTCACGGAGCTCATCGCGCGCTGGAACCGTTTGAAAACGGTTCTTCCCGTGGTTTTGAAATGGAAATGGAATCCCACAACCGCCGAAACGGCCACCGCGTTCCTGCACGACTACCTTAAAGCACGTGGTTTGCCTGAGGACGCGAGCGCCTCGTTGTACTCGGGCGAGGACACCTACGTCACTCGAATTCAGAGGTACGAGGAGTACTTTTCGGTGTACATTAGTCGAGCGTACTACTGCAGCAATAGGTGGACAAAGACGATATGTGTGCACCCAGAGGGCGTCGCCTCGCCCCTGAATACCGTCGGTATGATCATGTTCAGCGACGTGCCCACGATTTACAACTGGACGTCAAAGGGCGAGAACGGAGAGAAGCAGTGGCACGCCGAAGGTATCTTGGCGTGCCCCTTTTTCGTCAGCGTCAGGCGGCAGCGGGCAGGGGAGGCCGGCGCGAACCTCGAGCGGCTAGGCGTCGGTGACGCGATTCTGAGCCATTTGGAGGGTGCTTTGAAGGCAGAAAAGGAGGCTAAGGCAAACGCACAGGCTGATGGGGTGAAAACTGATGAGATGGAGATCGTGACGTCCGTCGCAATCGACGTCGCAAGCGACGCGCCGGCAAAGTGGAAGAAGAAGCTCGCCGATACGGACTTCATAGACTGTCCTAGGTGTTAAAAGGGCACAGAATAAAAGTGCGGTGTAGCGTTTCGCACTCCCCTATGAACCCGTTAAGAAAAACCGCGTTGTTGGAAACTACTACTGGCGACAAGATGGCATCCTTGCGCGTTGCCGCGCAACAACCTTTCAGCTAACACCAGTCACAATACCGAAGGATTAATCGTCGCTCTTCTTCTTGCTGCCCTTCGGACGACATGAACCTTTCTCACCTTCGTAACAAACAACAGTGTTAGGCACAAGACATTGGTGTATGTAGTCTGGGGCGCGCACGTACCAGCCTTCGTACCAGGAACCCGCTCGTAGTCGGACTGCGCACAGCATAGACACGTATGAGAACGCATGCATGCAAGAGCAGTACGAAAAAGTGTGTGCTTACCCAGCACGGCCCGCCGTCCGAGTCGTCGGACGACGACCGGTTCTCGAGCTTCTTCTTCTCGCTCTCGGTGAAGGCCTCGCCCGACTTGCGCTTCTTCTTCTTGGGCTTGTCCGTGTCGCTCTTCTTCGGGCTCGTCTCGTAGTTGCCAGCCGCGCTGAAGGTGAATCGGTCGGTTTTCACCTCGGTGGTCTTGCGGTACCAGTCGCCGACGGCGGTCGAGCTGTGGTGCGGGACGGTGGTGCCCTGGTGGAAGCGCGGGTCCGACCGGCGGCGCTGCAGAAACTGATCCATGATTGAGTTCTGATTAAGTATTACCAACACTTAAAATATTGCATTCTAGCGTGGCTAGTCACTCCTTTGCGCTAATGCAAGACGCCACAACGACGCCATAGCGCGCAGCCTATAAAGCAAACGCCGCCTCAGATGACGGTTTTGTTCGAACTGTTGGTGTGCGGTTTGTTCATGTGCGGCTTCGTTTTTTTGATGATTTCGCATGCTTTGAAAGCGGTTGCGCTTGCGTTTTACTTTACGCTGTTGTTCGGGTTCCTGTTGATGTTTACGATTCAGATTGTGAGGTTGCTGACGTGGACGGACTTTTCTTGGGACGTCGGCTGCAACATGGTCCCGAAGCTCGACGGGGGCCTGGAATTGAGCGTCGGTGGGTGGATGAAATTCACGCCGGTGCACCCCCCGTCGCATTCTCCGTCGCATTCTCCGTCGCATTCTCCGTCGCACTCCCCGTCGCCGTCCGTGGTGGCTGGCTATCCGGTGCCTAGCCGGCCGTACCCGCACCCTGCCGCTTACACGTATCCACGCGAGTGTGAGCAGCAGTGGGAAGCGGCCGCAGCGGCCACAGCGGCCACAGCGGCCGCAGCGGCCGCAACAAACGGCCACGCGCGACGCACGACGTCGCCCGCTCCTCCCCGCCATTCGCGTGGCCCGCAACTCTAACGGTAGGTAAAAAATTGGAAATGCAGTCTTCTACTAGTGTGCTCCAATCATGCACACCCTTTTCATACCCACCCACCCACATTTTACCGCGCAACGCGTTTCCAAACCGGCTTTTTCATCGAGGCGTTTACTGCTTGATGAGAACATCCAACGGCTCGCCCGACTTGGCGAAGCTGATCGCACGGCCGATCACCTTGGACGAGCTGACCGACGCGATCTTGATAGCAATGCGACGCGGGCCCTGCTTCTGGCGCTTTGCGTTGGACGTGCCATCGCTGACAAAGCACCACTCGACGAGGTCGCCAGGGTGGATGTGTGAGCCAGACGTGTTCAAGACCGTGACCATGCCACCGATGCTGACCGTGAAGAACTCGTCGGTCTTGGGACCGATGCCGTCGTCCGGCTCGCGCACGCTCTTGGATCGCGCCACGCCCGCAAAGTAAAAGTTGCGCTCGAGGTCACCGGAGAGGCCGGCGGCGCACGCGACAACTGGAACGGCCGTCTCGGCCGCGGTGTACTGCCGCCACACTGCCGTGCGCTTCTTGCGCGCGAGGCAGATCATACCCGGTTGCACGGTGGCCCATTCGTGGAAGTGGGGCTTGAACTCCACCACCGCTTCATTGGCACCATTGCCACCCGCCTTCATCTGGTTCGCCGACAGCGTGTCCTTGATCTGCGTGAACTCGTACGAATCGACTGCCAACACACACACACACACACACACACAGCAGCAGCTATGTCAGACAAGAGCGACGACTCACACAGACAACATTGCCACAGATTAGAAAAGGGTGCGTACCGAACGCGTTCATCACGATTTCGCCGATGCGGGACACCGGCTGGTAGCCCTCGAGCTCCGTGTTCCGCAGGCCCTTGTCGCCGGGGCCGGCATAGGTTTGGAAGTCGACGGGGAAGGACATCATGGTGGCTAGACTTTTGAAAAGTGCGGTTGTAGGAAGCAGTGCTCACGCGTCCTTGTGGGGATAGCGGTGTTCTTACCTCACTTTTACAGCTTCCCAACTTATGCGCAAAGCGCGAAAACGGATTTTTGTCGCAGCAATAGGGTCTGACGACGAACGCAAATCTTACGTTACAAACACGCTTCGCACACGTGCGTATGTATTCCCTCACTACGCTAGCACCCACGGATCCTCGTTTGGAGCATTCACAGGATCCAGGTCGGGCTCCGTGGTGGTGCCACGCTGCTGCACGCGGCCGTCGACGTCCATGTAGTGGCGGTGCAACTTGTCTCCGCTCCACCACTCGATGTTGACGTTCACGTTGAGCGCCATCGACATTGGCGCGATGCGCACTTGGTGGCCGATTGTGGAACGCGAGGCCGCATTGTCCACAACCGTGCCGATGCACCAGCCGCCGACGATATGGTCGCCCGCAAAGAGATTGTCACCTTGAAAGAGTCCGAGGTTACAGCGCGACGCCGCGTTGCCCGGCTTGTAGTGCGAATTCGCCGCCAAGTAGGAGCTTGTCGCGCGCATGAGACGGAAATCGCTCAGCGTGCTGCTTGTCGGACCGCCGCCCACCGTGTCCACCGCTTCCAACGCCAGAGCGTCCCAATCAGCAGTGACCTCGCCTTTCTCGCCCTTACCGAAGAATCCAACCTCCTTCTTCATGTCTGCGGCATCGACAGTGCCTCCTTTCTTGGAAGTCACGCGCGCGACCACAAGCATAAAGACCTTGTCCAGCGGCATGCACACGAGCTCCGACTTGCCCGTCCAAGTCTTGGCGATTGCGGGGCCCTGGATCGCGAGGTTGAACAGCTGCGCCTGGCGCGCGTCCAGCTCCATGCTGCTGAGCGGCTCGCCCGAGGGGGATTCCAGCTTTGAGAGCACCATGCCGTCCGGCTTCCAGTCGAAGAGGCCCTCCTTCTCCATCGTTTGGAAGAGCGCGTCAAAGGCCATCTTGTCGCCCAGGTTGCGCTCGACCGTGTAGGTTGTGTCGGCGGACTTGGGATCCACAATGTCCACCGGGATGTCCGTGCGCATCTTGCCGCGCAGGAACGGCCCCTTGCTCATCGTGAAGATTCCCGAGGCGAGCGCGGTACCGACGATCGTGGGGGGCCTGCACTCGTATGCCACATCCACGCTTGCAAGCGCGTTGGCGCCTGTGATCTTGTCCGTAAAGGTGGCCGCGTCCGAGTCCGTGCTATCCGCCAGCTGCACTGCGCCAAGGTCGATGACGACATTCTTCAACTGGAACCAGGCTTCCACGTAAGCCGTGTAGGCCAGCCGCTGCATGCGATCGGGGCCGTGGCCCAGCGCGTAGCTCGTCGGCCGACGCTCTGTGCCGACCGCGCGCCCGTAGATCCACGCGAGCTCGCCCGATTCGAGGCCGTCGTACTCCGTGAGCAGCAGCTTTCCACCGGGCGTCTTCATCGTCTTGCCGTCCTTGACGAGCTCATCGCGAGGCTTCATCGGAACCAGACTGTGAACAGAGTGGAACACTGTCAGTTTTTCCGTCTTCATGCAAGACGGGGGGAGGGGGGGTGTACGGTTCGATGCGCATTTTTGTACCGAGCATAGGGAATGCGAATGTTGGTGCCGCTGTTGTTGCGCGCCGAGAGGATGGGCGCCGCGCCCGGCGTCGGGAATCCGGCCGCGCCAGGGTTGCCAAAGGTGCCGCCGACCGACACCGGGTTGGACGCGGGGGTGAACGTCCCGCCGCTCTTGCCATCGCCGCCGCCGCTCACTGCTCCGATCAAACTCATCTGTACGGTTTTTAACGAGGTCACGCGCAACGGGTGATACACCTGTTAGCGGAACTGTTTACGCTTGCTACTTGCACCCGATCTGTTTCTTATCAACCCGATACCGAGTTCCGGCTCGTCCTTACTTTTCACCACTACCCAGCAGGGTCTTCGCCACCTTGCGCGCGTACGTAACACCCCCGGGACCCCCGTGCCACTTTCCCGCAAACTCGTGGCCATTGTGCCTCATCTGCCACACCGTCATCGCCACCATCTGGCGCAGATACGCCCCGCCCTTGGTCGAGTAGGAGATGCCACTCGCCTTTTTGCACGCGGCCGTGTCGCGCGTGTTCACATACGACAGCTCGGACTGCATCTCGGGACCCGACTTGTGGCACCGATCCACCAGGTGCTTGCACACGTGCGCCACCATCTGGCGCAGCGAGCTGTCGCTCTTGTCGCGCATGTCCGCGTACAGAGATCGGATAACCGTCACGACGTCGTCCACGCAGATCAACGAACGCACCGACTCGTCCTTTATCGAGCTCATGCGAGCGGAGATCGCGGACATGATCATGTGGTCTCGCTTCAGCTCGAGCGGCACCACGGAAGAGCCGACGGTCACCTTGGCCATCGGCTCGGCACAACCGGGGCGGTCGGCACAATCGGGGCGGTCGGCACAACCGGGGCGGTCGGCACAACCGGGGCGGTCGGGGTAACGGGCCACCGACCACGAGGCGCCGCTCGCGGCGGCGTTACCGGCCGCGTCAGCGTCAATGCGCGTCGGGTACACAATCGGAATCGTGGTGGGAGACGCCGACCGTTTTGCGGCGCGTCGTCGAAGTGGCGAAGCGTGTTCCGGCCAGGGCTTGTCGCATTCGACCGCAATCGACTTCAGCTGGTCGTTTACGAGCTGCTGGTACGACACCTCGCGATCGGATGTGAACCGCGAGACGATCGTCAGAAGAGAGGACGCTCGGAACGTCATCGTCGGCAGCAGGCCGAGCTTGACTTCCTCGAGCACCGCCGCAAAGAGACGGCACGCCCGGACGCCAAAGTGCGTCTTCGAAAAGCACACCAGCTCGCGATGGTCGAACTCGAGGTGGGGAGGGCTGATCCACGTCTTGCGCACCGGGTCGGTGTTTTGGCTCCACGACTGCGATTCGACACCGTCGCGCTCGCGGCAGACCTTGACCCCGGCCCACAGCGGATGGGTGTAGGGGAGCGTGAGCATATAGTTGATGCTGTTGATGGAGTCTACGCACGCCTCTTGCACGACGGAGCGATTGGCACGCGCCCAACGCTGCATCATCGACAGCACGACGGACATCGACGCGGGCGGGATCGGGCTCGCCATAGACGGCTCTGAATTCGCAATCGGCATCAGCACGGACCGAATATCGTCCGTCGATACGGAATGCATTTTGAGATAGTGCGTGAAGCACGTGGGTGGGAAGCACAGAAAATGCGCCAGGTCCTGGTCGTGCGAGTGGAAAAACTCGGACTGCTTGGTCGGCATGTCGGCCAGAAAGCAAAACTTTTGCAGCAGGTTGATCGCGTGCTGGTCACAGCGGAGCTTGACCTTGACGCAATCCACGTGCGCCGACCCGTAGTTGGCGGAAAGGGAACTGAGACGCTGCACCATATCCATTGTCGTGATGTTGCGGTCGAGAAGCATCCGCGAAAGCTCGGAAGACAGCGCGCTCCGCACAGTTTTCATCGCTTCGCTTGTGCTCAGCGTGCGCTGCGTGGCGTCCATACCCTGCATAGAGGCCAGGGCCGCATCAAGCCAGTCCACGTGGGCTCGAACCGAAGTTTCGAGAATAGACCGGAGCTGCTTGTAGCAGTAAGGGTCCATACGCTGCGTCCCGGTCGAGAGCTGCACGTCAATCTCCTCGACACGGCACTTCATTTGGTTTTCAACCTCGCGGATGTGAATGTTGCCCGCCACCTTGGACAGTTGCTGGTACAGGCCGTTGGCGATGGACGACTCCCGCGTGAGATGCACGGCATATCTAAGAGCCGACGCCAGGGGCTTCTCGACGCTGTTTCTCAGGTACGGCACGCACGACACGTACCACGCGACCTGCGCGGCCTCGGTGTTGCTCTCTCCGCCCACCGGCATGGCGCCGGAAGGCGCACTGTCGGACCACGAATGCGCATCAAACGGGCCCCAGATCGAGCTGCCAGATTGTCGGAGCGGCGCCCCGAGCGCGGCCATTGCCATGTGCATTTGGGTCTGAGGCGCACAGTCTACCATACCTAGCGTGCACGTCGCTGGAGCGCGTTGTTGTCGAAATCGAGCGCGCAGCTTCCTGCACTCTCGCAGGCTCATCCCGTATTTCTCCGCATCACAGCTGAGGAGCGCCGAGGGGTGCAGCCCGTGTACCGCGACACGTACCCATTGCCGACAGAGTAGACTTCCCGTGTCCTTGAAAAATTTGCACAACACTTGCATTTTTGACTGCAAGTTTTTGAGGGAAATCGCAAATGCAACATGCCAGTTTTCAAAATGCAAAATGGATATTTTCAAGTCGAC
>MDTD01100688.1_pt1 | contig 11422 bp, 10 predicted proteins | sample 811221 | NCBI WGS metagenome assembly MDTD01 (sample SAMN05326646, study PRJNA326480) | marine metagenome | isolation source: seawater | place: Pacific Ocean: South West | collected 2011
CCCCTGGCGCCAGGCGATCTCCTCGATACAGCCGATCTTGAGTCCCTGCCGGTCCTCCACCGCCTTCACGAAGTTGGTGGCCTCCACCATGGACTCGTGGGTTCCCGTGTCGAGCCACGCATAGCCCCGACCCATGAGCTGTACCGACAGGGCATCGCGCTCCAGGTACTCCTTGTTCACGTCGGTGATCTCGATCTCACCCCGGGGACTCGGCTTCAGGTTGGCGGCGATGTCCAGGACGCTGTTGTCGTAGAAATACAGCCCCACCACCGCGTAGTTGCTCTTGGGCTGTTCAGGCTTCTCTTCGATGGACAGGACGCGCCCCGCTTCGTCGAAGTCGACCACACCGTAGCGCTCGGGGTCGTGGACGTGGTAGCCAAAGACCGTGGCCCCGCCGTTCTCGTCGACCCCAGCGGCAGCGTCGCGCACCAGCGAGACGAAGTCGTGGCCGAAGAAGATGTTGTCGCCCAGGACCAGGCACACACTGTCGGAACCCACAAACTCCCGTCCAACGATGAAGGCGTCGGCCAGGCCGCGGGGTGTGTCCTGGACCTTGTAAGAGAAGGACATGCCCAGGTCGCTGCCATCGCCAAAGAGCTGTTCGAACCGTGGCGTGTCCTCGGGTGTGGAGATGATCAGGACCTCACGTATCCCCGCCAGCATGAGCGTGGAGAGGGGATAATAGATCATCGGTTTGTCGTGGATGGGGAGAAGCTGTTTGCAGACAGGAAGCGTTGCCGGAAAGAGCCGGGTGCCGGATCCGCCGGCGAGAATGATGCCTTTCATGGTCAGTGAGTATAACGCGGGATTCCGGACAGAAACAGGGTTTGCCTCACCGCCGTCGGTACCGGAACCACGACGTGTTACCACACTTCCCCATCACACTCATGCCTCCCCGGCAAACCAGTTCTCGACGGGCAATCCGGGAATCGCGGCGAAGTCGGCGGTATTTCGGGTTACCAGCAGCAGGTTGTTGCTGCGGGCAACCGCGGCGATCATTCCATCGGCGAGACTCAGCGGGCGTCCGGCGGCGTCCGCGGCGGCTCGCATATCGGCGTGCAGCGCCGCCGCGGAGTCGGTATAGGGCAGCACGGGAAACACGGGCGCGATCACGTGGTAGACCCCGGCACTGAGGCGCCGCTTCCGATCGCCCTCGGGAAGCCGTGCCAGTCCGTACAACAACTCGTGCCACACAATCGCGGCAATCGCCATGGTGCCGTCGTATTCTCGCATGGACTGGACAACGCGCTCATCCGGCGAAGGCCGAAGGAGTTCAGACACGACGTTTGTGTCGAGCAGGTATACCAGTCTCACAGGTCGACGTCGCGTCCCGGCTCACGGGAGCGAACAGCGGCGAATGGATCGCCTTCCGCGGATCGCCGCTGCCGTTCGTCGGGAGAGAGGGGCCATTCCCGCAGAAACCGGTCAAAGAGCCGACCAAACATCCGGTGCTCCTCGTGAAGGCGGTCGTATGCCTCACGACCCAGCACGACCGCAACCGGCTTTCCATGACGCGTGAGCTCCACCGGCGAACCCGACTCGGCGTCATGAACGAGTGCGGACAGGCGGTTTTTGGCGTCAAACAACGGTACCTGCGTCACGGCGGAGTCCTCCCACCGCGAAGGTATCCCGATTCGGGCCATAAGACAATATATATGGCTATATTTTGGCCATCCGGCCCCGCGGGGCTCCAAGAGATTCGTCGGCCGGGACACTCTGTCTTGGTCGTCGCGAAATCGCCGTCTCTGCAACGCAACGGGATGTGGGGGGCGGGGTTGGACAAAACACACGCCCCGTGACCTGCTATCGAGAGTCGCGCACATGCCTCATTCTTCTCGCCACTCGGTCAACGATCCACGCCGTCCGAGGACCGAGGAGAACGCTTGCGGCGTAGAGCCTGTAGGTCGGCCGAAGCCATGGATCCACGAACATCCAACGAGTGATATCCCGTACGCCCGCCGTACGCCGGATACAACGGGCCCACCGTTCGATGTCCACAACGGTACCGAGATGACGTTTCTGGGTGATGAATGCGGCGAGGCCGAATGCGCTTCCGATCACCGCGCGACGGCCGGCGCTTCGCAGCATCGGTTGATTCGGCCGTGTTGAAGCCAGCTTCAACAATCCCCGCTGTACGCGAATCGAATTGAGCCGGCTTTCAGAAACCGAATCGACGACGCTTCCCGGGCGGCGACGGTACTCGTAGACGACACCGGGAATCAGGATAACGTGACCGGCGGAGCGAATGAGACGCGGCATGATCTCCGCGTCGGCGTGCGGCGAACACTCGCGAAACCGAATGTCGTTGAACAGGCTCCGAGAAAACATCGCCGCCCACACGACCGAGGGTATCCGCCCGTAGACGTAACGGCGGAACGCGGTTCCCGGTCCGAGTGCCTCGCGGATAGCCACCGGTCTGAGTACCTGATCTACGATCCTGCCGGACGCAGCGTGCCAACCGGACTCGGTGTGGCCCGCAATCACGATGCTCCCAGGTTCGGCGGGCATTGCAGACGCGAGTTCGTCGAGGGCCCCCGGCAGGAGACGGTCGTCGGCGTCCACGAACACGACGCGGTCTCCCTCGCACGCAGCGAGTCCGGTATTTCGCGCCAAACCGGGGCCGCCGTGGGGACGGGAAACGAGGCGCACTCGTGGGTCCCGCTTCGATGCGGCGCGGACCACGGCAGCTGTGTCGTCGGTGGATCCGTCGTCGACGATCACGATTTCGAACGGTTCCAATGCGTGGCCGGATGCCGGCCGCTGGCTGACGACGGAGGAGATCGCGGTAGGAAGGAGGTCCGCGACGTTGTAGGCGGGTATGATGACGGAGATCAGGTTCGATCTCCAACAGGTATCGGTGTTTTTGTGCTGGGGGTTCGTTCCCATTGGACGGAACCATCGGGTGGATCGTCCAAGATCAGAGAACACCTGGCGTACAGGGCGACCGCGCGCAACAGTATCGCCGTATACACACGACCGAGAAACCAGACTACGGAGGGTCTACTCTCCCACTCGCGGTGGAGTTTTCGAATCAATACCGCCAAGGAAATCGGGGGCCGACCAGAAGGCGAGACGGCGGTTACGTGGTCGAATTTCCCGACAAACTGTTTCCGCGCCCGGTAGTGACGTTTTGCCTGTGGGACCAGATCTCTGATTGCCGGATATCGATATCGAACCTCGCACCCACGGGCGCTCCCCCATCGCCCGTCATGAAGAAGGAGTGTCAGCCACCGATCCTCAGCGATCACGTCTGGCGGCATTTGACTTCCATCTGCCTGATGAAGAAGCTGCCTGAGCAGGTCGGGGCGGACCGCGTAACACGCGCCAACGATGCCTGTCGGTTCAACAGGACCAGCCGGAAGCGTTATCAATCGGTCGATGCTGTGGTGGCACGCCTTGATTGGCCAGGGACAGGCCGTGGTGGCGGCGAATCGAGGATGAGCGTCGAGATTCTCTACCAGGCGCGCTGTGGTTCCTGGTCCAAACACCACGTCTCCGTCCACAAAAACAGCGATCGGACACACAACTCGATCAAGAAGGAGTTGCCAGGCGCGAGCCTTACTCCGCCACGATGTCTCGATCACGGTCACAGGTATGTCATCGAGAATGGATCGTCTCGCGAGCGCGGCGGTAGCATCGGTGCATCCGTTGGCCAACACTGTGACCCTGGTCACGACAACACCCGCCTGCCGGCGGATCGAGTCCAATACTCCGGCGATAGTCGCTGCCTCGTTGTAGGCTGGAATGCAGAACTCAACCGTCGCGGGGTTCACGACCACCAGTATAGAAGACAGCGCGCCAGTCCGGCGATACAATCCCGCGAATCACGGCGGCACGCGCCGGCTTCATCGAAGAAAACAGGTAGGCCGTGCCCCACGCCGAAACCGCCTGTGCGGCAACCGTGGCCGCGGCGGCACCGGGGAGACCCATCGCCGGAATGAGCATCGCATTCAACGTCACGTTGGTCACCGCGCCGAGGGTGGTTCGGAACAACTGGAGTCGATACTGTTGCTCTGCAACAATCCAGGTTCGAAACGCCCATCCGATGGCAACGAACGGTGCCGCCCAGATGTGCACGCGAAGGACGCCGATCGCAGGGGCGTATCCGGGACCGAAGACCAGGCGGATGACCGGCGACGCGATTGCGGTCGCGGCCCCGGCGGCGAAAACGGACAACCAAAATCCCATCCCCGCCACCCTCGAAATGGCCCGGCGGTACTGGTCCGGATCGCGCGTGCGCAAGCGGACGATAGATGGAATGGCGGTCTCGGCCAGGGCAGCAGGTACGACGTACCAGATCTCTGATATCCGGATGCCGATTGCGTATCTGCCTGCGGCCGGTGCGCCGAGAAGAGCACCGATCATGACCTGATCGGTGCGCATATAGACCATGATCGCGAGGCCCGCTGCAGCCGCAGGAAGTCCTCGTTTGACCAACGCTTTGGTACAGACGCCGAGAGAGACATTGGTCTGTCCGGCGGGTAGCACAGAGGATCGGAACGCTGCTACCAACACCGCTGACGACACGACCTGCTCGATTGCGACAGCCGCCGCAAACCACAGAAGGTCGGCGTCCAGAACAAGCAGAACGCTCCGGGCGACGACCATCGTCCACAGCGCGATCTGTCGGGCCACCACGATCGGGCGCCAGTCCTCCTGCGACTGAAACCACCACTGGAACAGGTCACCCGCGGCGGCAAGGTGTGCCACGGCCAGCCACCAGATGACCGGAACACCCGCCCCATCCAACGGCCGAAGCACCAGAAAAACCGCGAGCCCCACCGATACCGTTGTAACGGCGCCGAAGACTCGAATTGCACCGGCGCTTGCCAGCAGAACTCGACTTCGTCGCCGTCGCTCGGCGAGGGCGCCCGGCAACACCACCGACAGCCCTAAGGGCGCCAGAACGGTGGCAAGGGCCATCCACGCGGTCGCGAATGACAGCACGCCGTAGTCCGATGGCCCCAGTCGTCGAGCCATCCATACCGTCATTGCAAATCCTGCAAGAAGGCGAAGACTTCGATCGGCGAGGATCAGGAGCGTGTTTTGACGTGCGGTCGGATTCACTGGCAGCGGATGCGGCGTCAACTCACCGTCACCTGCAACCCCACCCGGTTCAGACTGAGCTCCACCACCCGCGCCCCGGACGCGCCTCCCTGCGCGCGGCCCGCAGCCCACGCCTCCAGCCCGTCCCGCAGCCGGACCGCCGCCTCCGCACTCTCGCTCACAAAAAACGCATACCCGCCGCCACCGGCACCGAGCAGCTTCATCGCCTGGCAGTTTTCGGCCACAGCGGGCGCTGCGAGCATGCCGTCGATCTCCTCGTTCGTGGTGGACGGATGGATGAGGCAGTTCTGTTTCCAGCTTTCCCGGACAACCCAGGCAAAGCGGTCGATGTCGCGGAGGGCAAACGCCTCCCGGGCGGCATCGGCGAGCGCGCCGATGCGTCGCACGGTGAAGAGGCTCGCCGGGTTCATGCTGTTGTATCCGTCCACCACTTCCTGGAGGATGTTGCGTGCCAGTCGTGTGGCGCCGGTGTAAAAGAGCGTGTAGCGGCTCACCGCCTCCGGCGTCTCAAACAGCCACGGGTCCAGCTGGTAGACTGCCAGGTCGGGGCGCAGTCCCGGGGGGCTCACGGCGTACTTGACCCCGCCGGCGACACCACCGATCTGGTCCTGCCAGCCGCCGCCGGTGGTGAGCATTTGCTCCATCTGCAGTACCTGGCGGTAGAGTTCGCCGGTGTTGATATGGCGCTCGTCAAACACGCCGAAGAAGCGCTCAAGCGCCGCCAGGAGCACCGCGCCGAGGATGCTCGAGGTCCCAAGGCCACTCCCCTTGGGCACCGCCGCGAGCAGAGTCACCTCCACGCCGCCACCAAGCGCCTTCAGCACGTCGGCAAGGGTGCGCCCGGGGTGGTTGGCCCGCGTAAACCCGAGGATACACAGCGCCGCCCGGGGCAGCGCAAACGGCACCAGCGGGTTTCGGTAGTCCTCCAGCGCGGCGAAGCTCGTCACGCGCTCCCCTTCCCCGAGGTCGATGGAATGAAAGCGGAACTCCGGCTCCGCAAGCGGGCGACAGAATACCTGAATAGGAGGTTGCCCGTTGAGGTCGATCGCCACGTTGCACACGCGACCACCCTCGCGGAGGGTGTACGGCGGGGTGTCGGTCCACCCGCCGCCAAAGTCCATGCGCACGGGACTTCTGGCCCACACGATCTGGTCGGGCTTCACGCTGCGCCGCAGTGGCGGTGGCGTCGTGAGGGCCGAGAGATAGGGGATCTGGATCGAGCTGGCGCCCTCGGCGGGCTCCCCCGCCCCGAGTTCGGACAAAAACCGCCCTCGATAGGAGCGGATGAGCTCGTCCGGTTCGGCGGCGGAAAGGCGCTCCAGAACGGGGCGGTCGTCGGGAGAAAAGACGCGTGGTGCCTCGGACGCGGGGATCGCCTGCCAGCCGCGTCCGTCCAGGACCGCCTGCCGCAGGAGTTCCGCGCGTCGGGTTGTGCGACGCGCCTCGCGGGAGGTGAGGTCCGCGGCGTCGGTGAGCTCCCGCAGGCTGCGACGCGGGGTGTTCATGAGCCACCGGCGCCAGCGGTCGTCGGCGAGGGAGGCGTCCCAGAACGCGGCGACCAATCGCCCGCGCGCGGCGGCGGAGAGGCTTTCGGGTAGCGCGGGCCACAGCGCCAGCTCCCAGATGTCGGCGACGTCCTCGGGAATACCCAGTTCCTCGCAGGTCATGCCGCGGGCCTGCGTCCACTCCGAAAGCGGGACGCCGCAGATCCGCACGGGTCCGCCTGCGGGTTTAAAACTGTCCTCGCGGCTGTAGACGGCAACCGTGAGGCCGTCGTCCGTCGTTCTCCCATCCAGGCAGAACCCCGCGGGGACTACCGACGGCAGATGCAGGCGGTCCACGGCGGTGATGAGGTTGCCACCGGCGAGCTCGCCTGTCAGATCGCTGCAGGCATCCACCAGGGACGGCTCCCCCGCCCGGACCGGTCCGGTCCCCACCACCACGTTGCTGGAATCGTTGACAACGATCCCGCCGGTCTCGTGGGAACGCAGTTCGTGACTGAGGCCGGCGGCGTCGGGGACGTCGTAAAACGGAACGATTTCTCCGCTCCCGGCGATCGCCGCCGCGGTCTCCGGCACCTCGCCCACGGAGCCGTAGTGCAGGAAGGTACTGCGGCGGCCCAACACTCCCTGGAGCGCACTGCCGCGCATCGTCTCCCGGATCGCGGCGCGGTCCTCCACACCGAGGCGGCTCTGGGGGGCGACCAGATTCTCGAACTCCGCATCGGAGATGCCGTCGAGGGCGGCGGTGAGGATCTCCACGTAGAGGTCGATGTACACCTCGCCGCGACGCACGGCGGGGCCGAAGCGCTCGGCCAGCGAAGCCAGACGAGCGCGACCGCGGCGGTCGAAGGCAACGATCCCGATATCCAGCGCGCACTGCGTACCACCGGGGAGCGCCGCATCGCTCCGCAGTCGGTCAATCGGGGCCTTCTGCAGGTAGCCGGTGACCCCCTGCTGCAGGCGGTCGAAGACGAACACGCCGTGGCGACTTCCCTCGTCAAAACCGGCGGGCACGGCGAAGCCGCATACCTCGCCCCGGTCGGCGCGCACCGCGCTCACGTCGAAGTCGAGGTACACGTCGCCGCTGGCAACGACGAGCTCACCGGGACGCCAGGGGTAGCGCAGGTACAGACCAAGCTGGATGTCGAGGAGTACGGGCGGTCGGGCGGTACTGGAGGGCACCGGGACCGGTGCAAAGAGCTTGCCCTCCGGCGCCCACGCCGGGAGGCGGCGGCTCTCACCACCGGCGTGGACCAGCAGGATTGAGCGATCGTCGGGCAACTGGGAGAGCGCGTGGAGCGTCCCGCCGCCGCTTCCCACCCGGCCGGCGGGGGGATCGTGCACAACACGGAACTCCAGTTCGCGGGGGTAGATACCCGCGTGCTGGCGACGGGTGATGGCGGCGGAAAAGGTGGCCGCCTGCTCAGGGGAGGAAGCACAGATGGCTACAATATCGGGGAGGTTCATGTAGTCTCCATAAGGGGTGTTGAAAAGCCAAGAAGCGCCGCACACTGATTCATGCGGGCGTCAAAGGACCACAGTGAGATCAGGGCTGGGTCCCCGGCGGGCACCTCGGCGAGGAGCCATTGCTCGGCCGAGGCCAGATGAAGTGCATCGAGCGAGCGGACGACAACCGGATACGGTCCCTCGGCACGGCGCAACACGGCCTCGGTGAGGCGGATGGAGGCGATGCGGGTTGCCAGCCGGGCAAAGCGGTGCCGAGCGGCCGCGGTGGCGGTGGCGGAGAGACGGTCGGTCTGCAGGGCGCGGTGGAGCCCACGGGCCACCTCGGTCCACAGAAGCCGACTGGAGGCCACCCGGCGACTCCCCTCCAGGGTGGCGAGGACGTCGCTTCCCTCGAGCAACCACGCCAACACGACGCTGCTGTCCAGGTAGTGCAGTTGGTCACTCATCACTCACCGCGGTCCTCTGCGATGAGCGCCATCGCAAGTCCCGGCCGCGCGCCGCCGACACCGGTCGAGTCGATGTCGTCGAAGGAGAATGGCTCGGGCGGGTAGTCCACGAGCTGGGTATCGGCATTGCTCCGTCGAACCTCCGCAACGGGTCGACGGTGCTCGGTAATCAGGTAGGTCTCACCACCCTGGACGTTGCGGAGATAGGCGGCAAGATGAGCCTTAAAATCCGACACGCTGAGGCTTTTCACAGGTCAAGGATAGGTCAATTTCTGCGATCGATCAACAAAAAAGGCGCGAGCGAATGCCCGCGCCTTGAATCGTCTGGTGTCGGAAGTCGGTCTTCCTATCGCTCCGGTCCGTTTTCTCGGTACCACGCCCAGGTTTTCTCGATACCCTCCCGGAGGGAGGTTGAGGCGGTCCAGCCGAGCTCGGTCATCTTGCTCACGTCCATGAGCTTGCGGGGCGTACCGTTGGGTTTGCTTGAATCCCACGTGATCTCGCCGTTCCAGCCGACCACATCGGCGATCGTCTCGGCGAGCTCCTTGATGGTGACATCGGTGCCGGTGCCGACGTTGACGAAGTAGTCCGGCGAGACCTCCCGCATACGGTCGGCATCCACGTGCTCCAGCAGGTGGAGGAGCGCGTCGGCGAGGTCGTCGACGTAGAGAAACTCCCGCATGGGAGAGCCGTCGCCCCAGACCGTGACGGGCGCGTGAGAGCGAGCGGCTTCCGCGAACTTGCGCAGGAGCGCGGGCAGCACGTGGCTCGTCTCCAGATTAAAATTATCCTTGGGGCCGTAGAGGTTGGTCGGCATCGCCGACACGAAGTTCGTCCCGTACTGCTCGTTGCAGTATCGGCAGAGCTTGATCGCGGCGATCTTGGCAATCGCGTAGGGTTCGTTGGTGGGCTCCAGGGGACCGGTGAGGAGCGCGTCCTCGTTCATCGGCTGATTCGCGTGCTTGGGGTAGATACAGCTTGATCCGAGATTGAGCAGCTTCTTCACCCCGGAACTCCAGGCGGCGTGAATCACGTTGGCGGCGATCATCGCGTTCTGGTAGATGAACTCCGCCTTGTAGGTGTCGTTGGCGAGAATTCCGCCGACGCGGGCGGCGGCAAGGATTACGACCTCAGGCTTCTCGGCCTCAAAGAACGCTTCAACCTCCGCCTGGCGGGTGAGGTCGAGCTCGCTGTGCGTCCTGGTGACAATGTCGGTGTAACCTGCAGCCTCGAGACGACGCAGTACCGCGCTCCCCACGAGGCCGCGGTGACCGGCCAGGTAGATACGGGAGTCCCTATTCATAGTAGTTCTTCACCTCGTAGCCACCCTGCTTGAGGTAGAGCTCGCGCTGCTGTTCCGCGAGGTCTGCGTCCACCATCATCTCCACCAGGCCCTGGAATTTCACGCTGGGTTCCCAGCCGAGTTTCTCGCGCGCCCGGGATGGATCACCGAGAAGCTGTTCAACCTCCGCGGGACGGAAGTACCGCGGGTCCACGGCCACCACGGTGTCTCCAACGGTCACCTTCGCCTCGAGGGATGCATCGACGGCGGCGACAACACCGGTTTCCTTCACACCGGAACCGCGCCACTCCAGCCGCACGCCGAGACGGGAAAAGGCGGCCTCGACAAACTCCCGCACCGTGTGCATCTCACCCGTGGCGATGACGTAGTCGTCGGGCTCATCCGTCTGGAGGATGCGCCACATCGCCTCAACGTAATCGCCGGCAAAGCCCCAGTCGCGTTTGGCGTTCATGTTCCCCAGGTACAAACGTTCCTGGAGCCCCAGCACGATGCGCGCCACGGCGCGGGTGATCTTGCGCGTCACAAAGGTCTCACCACGCAGCGGGCTCTCGTGGTTAAAGAGGATCCCGTTTGAGGCGTGCATGCCGTAACTCTCGCGGTAGTTGACGGTGATCCAGTAGGCGTAGAGCTTGGCGGCGGCGTAGGGGCTGCGCGGATAGAACGGTGTGGTCTCCCTCTGGGGGACCTCCTGCACCAGACCGTAGAGCTCGCTGGTACTGGCCTGGTAGAAGCGGACCGTCTTCTCCATGCCCAGGATCCGCAACGCCTCCAGGATGCGGAGCGTCCCCAGGGCGTCGGAGTTGGCAGTGTACTCGGGGGTCTCAAAGCTCACCTTGACGTGGCTCTGGGCACCGAGGTTGTAGATCTCATCCGGCTGCACCTCCTGAATAATGCGGATCAGGTTGGTGCTGTCGGTGAGATCACCGTAATGGAGATGAAACCGAACGTTCTCCTCGTGCGGATCCTGATACAGGTGATCGACACGATCGGTGTTGAAGCTACTCGCCCGACGCTTGACGCCATGGACGGTGTAACCTTTGTTGAGGAGAAGTTGGGAGAGGTATGCGCCGTCCTGACCGGTGGTGCCGGTGAGGAGGGCGGTGTTCTGAGTACTGTCTGTCATTTTCTGTCCCCGTAGTTCTTCTCCACCCACTCCCGGTACGCCCCGGTGCGGACACCGTCCACCCAGTCCATGTGTTCAAGGTACCACTTCACGGTCTTCCGCAGACCTTCGGCGAAGTCCACGGTCTGGGACCAACCGAGTTCGCTCTTGAGCCGTGAGCAGTCGATCGCGTAGCGCCGGTCGTGGCCGGGGCGATCCTTTACAAAGGTGATGAGCTTCCGCGTCTCGGCGGAGTCGCGGTCGAGTTCTTCGGCGACGATGTCGCAGAGCGTCTCCACCAGGGTGATGTTCTCCCACTCGTTGTCGCCACCGATGTTGTAACTCTCGCCGGTCTCGCCGCCCTGCATCACGGTCCACACGGCGCGGTTGTGGTCCTCCACGTAGAGCCAGTCGCGGATGTTCTTTCCGTCCCCGTAGACCGGCAGCGGTTTGCCGTCCTTGATGTTGAGGATCATGACGGGGATCAGTTTTTCCGGGAACTGGTAGGGCCCGTAGTTGTTGCTGCAGTTGGTGA
>MDTD01180683.1_pt1 | contig 11422 bp, 7 predicted proteins | sample 811221 | NCBI WGS metagenome assembly MDTD01 (sample SAMN05326646, study PRJNA326480) | marine metagenome | isolation source: seawater | place: Pacific Ocean: South West | collected 2011
ATTCAGGAATCATGCGGCTTGGAACATGAATTCCAGGTTGTTGAAATAGAAATACCGAAATGGCTGCGGCCGCAACCGCAGTTTCAATTGCGCGATCGCGTCTCCGGAAAGATCTTTCATTGCCAGCAATCAAGCACAAAGCCCGATTGCATGTTTCTCGGAATGGAACTGGAGGCGGGGCAACGGCTGGAACTGGAAGTGATCTCAACCTCTCAAGATGCAACAATAAGGGAGTCTGCTGTTGTGCATGCCGAAGAAGGCTGTACTATCATTGAAAACGGCATAATCGCACTAAAACTGTCCTCGGATTACTCAGCAAACCCAGAAGCTTCCGAGCGTGTTTCGGGTCCGGTTTGCGGCATGAAGCATCGTGACGGAAAATGGTACGGCAAGAGTTTCTTTGATACTCTTTCCCCAATCGTCAGAACCAATATTGAAATCATTGAAAACGGTCCGCTTCGCGTCCAGGCGGCATTTTCGGCCGCTATGGCTGACGGCGGGAAGTACATCGCAGAGATAACTCTTGACACCGGACAGAGTTTTGCTGTCATCGACGAGGAGTTTTCCGCCTTTGAATCAGATCAGTTGGTCTGGTGCTTCATGGAAGACAATTTACCGGTTAAAGGATATTTTCTTGACTCGACTCCTGCGTATGAGACAAGACGAACCAATTACTATATTGACCAGGAATTGGCCCGACTAGGGGCATGGTCGCAGCAGTCACAACTTGCACATTCAGACGGGTTCGCTTTTGAACACCCCGGAGAGGATACTATATTCGGTACGGTCTCACTCAATGGCGGACTATGGCGCGGTAACCGGCTTAATCATCTGGAGGCCTGGAGCAGGAGACTGCGGCAGGGGGACTTCAGGACCCGTAGACTAATCCCGGCAAATGCTAAAGCCGATGCGATTCCCGCGCCCGAGCGGGAGCGCGTTCCGGCCCGTGACCGTTCTGAATGCACCCCATGCTTGTGCTGGGAAGGCTGGCTGGGTAGCGGTCGTCGCCGCTGGGCGCTGGTGCTTTGCTCAAAGGATGAATTTCAGCCACTTCAGGAAGATGATGCAGATGGCCGTCCGCTAGGACATTTTGAAGATGTGCCGGATCTTGACCGCTTTAGAAGTCGTCAGGGAATGATGCGGAAAATCCATATTCGCCACGGAGTAATGCCTCTACAAAGTCAACTCGAGATGATCCTTCAGGCATCAGATGCTTCGGCTGATCAACTTGGATATGATTACACCAATGATTTCATGGTTCATCTGCTTAATCCGCGCAAGGACCATAAGCATTTCTTACCGGATGACATTGAGAATGTTATGACTGATTACATTCGTTGCCGGATAGAATCATTCTGGTATGGAGCAGGCAGCATCAGTACAAATCCGGTATCTTCACGCCGGGTTGCGCCTTTCATGATACTGCTTGAAAACTTATACAGTGCCGGGAAAATAGCTTCTGATTTATGTCAGGAATTGCGGGCAAAACTGCTCTTTTTGGCTGAAGTGATGCACTCTCCGGATTACTATTGCGGCATGTCGGCGATGCTGCCACAGGATAATCCCGACGCACTGGATCCAAGCCTGAAAGGCATGGCCAACCAGAATTTTTATACCGATGTGATCAATATCCATGCCACAGCCGGACTGGTTTACCGCAGCCACCCGCGCTCAGAGGTCTGGTTGACTGACTTTATCGTCCGCTTTTCACGCCAGCTTGAGGTTCACGTCTATCCGGAAAGCGGCGTATGGGAGGAGAGCCATACATACTTCCAGCATGTACTGCTGACCGTTCTGCCTACTCTGCTTGGTATGAAAAATATGCAAATACATGATTTTCTCGCTGATCCCCAATTCCAGAAACTGCTTTATGCGGCCGTTCAACAGCTCTCTCCGCGGGACAAGGCTCTTAACAATTGCCGCCATCTTGTTCCATTCGGCGATCACGCCGCAGCAAACTGGCCATATAATATGCTTTGGCATAATTACGCCTCGGCAGTGGCCCATTCGAACAGCGAACTGGCCGGACATCTGGCCTGGATGGCCGGGGAGTGCGGTGGGACAGTTCCGGAAAGCATTGAGCCTCTTCCTTTGCCGTGGCAATCTTCATATCTCAATGGACTTGGAGTCTTTTTCCGCAACCGGGCGGACAACGGTTCTGAAACCTTACTGGCGTTCCGTAGCGGTAGTGCCTGGGGGCACCACCATAACGACGATACCAGTTTCTGGCTTTACTCATATGGGCGAATGTTGATCGGCGATGCCGGATTTGGCGATCATGCCGCCGGCAGGATGAAGTTTGATGACTGCGGACACAGCCGCTGGACTCTGCCGGGTGAAACCCTGTTAAATTATCACTGGCGTTTCAACCGCGGTTGGATAACTGATATGGATTTTGATGAAACGAATCAATATGCCACTGCTATGACTCCCGCGGTCATGACCCTGCATGAAGTTGCACACAGTTTGCCGCGAACCCGGCAATTGCAGCATTTTCGTTCGATTGCCATGTTGACCGGAAACGCTTTTCTGGTTATCGACGACACCGAAGAAAAGATCGATTCGGCCTACAATTTTCATCTTGGCAGCACAAAAGTGACCGCGGAATCAAGTAATGTTGTCACCGCAGATTACGGAGATGTTTTTCTGAAACTGATAACATTGCCGGAAGTATCACTGTACCGAAAAGAGAATGTTCCGGGAAGTCGTACTGACGCGAATATCGCAACGGCGCATATATGTGCGGAAGTTGATCGCAAAACTGGACCAGTAGCATTCCTTTTTGTTTTCGGCTCATCAAGTGAATTGTCCTGGACCTTAAAGCGCAACGGGGAAAACTTTTACGCCGCCGGCTCCGGTTTCGCGATTGAAGCCTCTTTTGCCAATGGAAGTATCCAGCTAGTCAATCATTTATCATGAGCTAGTTAACCCTTTTTAAGAAACAATCGCAACTCGCGATGAAATCCTTTGGCGGCTATCGGAGCAAGCTAGAGCCTCCTGCGTTGATTATCTGAATGATGATGGCACGCTGGACATTGACAAGATCAAAGAGGATGCTGCTAAAATTAAAAAACTTGTTATCAAGGAGTCGAGATGGGGAACTTCATTTGAACTAGAGTTGTATGACTCTCAGGCGGCCATCGGCAAGCTTGCTCAATTACTCGGCTGGAACGCTCCCGCACAAATGGAAGTCAGTAATCTCGGCAAGTTCCTCAATTCGTTCCCGACAGAGATCCCGTTGCCAAGTGGACAAAAGAGTATAGGGGACGACTATTGACGGATTATATTGTTTATATTCCCCTTGAATGAGCTATGACATAGCCCGCCATTTTCTGGTATTCGGTAGCTGAATTGTAAACGATAGAGGCCTATTGTGACTTGCTGGCTAGACTCTTTCTATCTTTGCCTATTATGCGCTTACTCTCTTTTAGTTATTTTCCTCGCCATCTGTTATATCAAACAAACCAGCGCGCTGACATCCTTTGAGGAAGGAATGTTTGAGGAAGTTGCTGTTAGCAAACGGTGATTTTATGGTCTGTTTCTCAACCGTGGAGAGAGAGTCTTCGGGAGCGACACCGTGGGTATCGCGCAGAATGCGAACCTGTTCCACCCAGTCCTTTGCGTCACTGTCACAGCATTTTGCCTTATAGCGCTCATCAATCCCGTACACATCTTTCCATGTCTCAATCTCCTCATGGACAGTGGTTGGGCCGAAAGAGAGTTGAATGTCAGATGGTGTCAGGCGGTCAATGTCCGGCGTGTTGAGATCAATGGTAATTTCGATTTTGTGGACTCCGCCATAAATCGCGATTAACCAGCTTTGCCGGTGATTAGACGTGTTAGTCGTTGCCGTGCAAATGTGGCCAGAATTAGCGAATTGTGGCCAGAATAAATTTGTCCCATATACTATCCATTGAACATTCGAGCGGCCACGCTCAAAACAAATGTGGCCAGAATGTGGCCAGAATTAACGATAAAAAGGGCAAAAACAGGGTACAACAGGGTAAATGAGAGAAATTAAAAACTTGAGATAAAAAAACTGTAAGTAATTGGTAATAAAGATGGTACCCGGAGCGGGACTTGAACCCGCAAGGATTACTCCGACGGATTTTAAGTCCGTTGCGTTTGCCAATTTCGCCATCCGGGCACATGGAGCAGCGACGCTGAAGCAGCGTCTCATAATAATACACTAAAAGTCAGATTTTTCCAGTTTGTAAGCGGAAAAATCAGGAACTTTTAAGATCGTCTTCAGGATTTGCCGGTGTCAGGGTTTTCTCGACCCGAATCAAAACCACCATCAGATAACAGACATAACAGAACAGGAAAACTGTCTGGTAATCAATATAAGGCAAGCTCAAGGCCGGAAAAAGCGACGCGACCGTTATCGGGGGAAATGAAGCGTAGATAACTATCGCAAACAGTCTCGACCATGGCATGGTCCTATAAGCGCGTTTTCCGGTAAAGCCGAATACAGACGAGAAGACCAGAGCAAAGAAGACGGTCCAGAAGCCGATCATAATGTAGAACAGAACAAACAGGGCAATCGATATCACCGGAACAAACCGCTGTCCCAGAGTTGTGATATTCAACGTCTCGAACTTGAAATTATACGGACCTTTTGAAGACGCAACCGAATTAAGCAATGCGCTAAGTTCCACGGCGGTCATCGTGATCTTGGAAAGTTTCAGCTTGGCCGGGGAATAGATCAGAGGCAAATAGGTATATTGATCATCGGCAACTTTCCGCCAGAACGCAATAATACCGGGGGACCAGATAACACCGGTTCCGGCATTTTTATGAATCGAAATATCCGCCGGAACTATTTTTTCCACGGGAGTGTATTTGAACTCAAAACCGGAGGTAACCAGAAAACTTTTCGCTTTATCGGGTTCTATAACCGGCTTGATCCCGTTTTGCGTCAACCTGATTCCACCACACTTTTCCTGCAAAAAACCGGTTGCCCCGGTCACCTCTTTTTTAATTGACGGCCAGTTGCACAGAACAACAAATGCGGAGGCAAAGAAGACTGTAACCCCCAGATGCAGCAAAGCCCGGGCTGCCCGGGCCTGTGTCGCCAACATCTCAAATATTTTAGTTCCGCTGCAGGTTCCGAAGTAAATCGGAAAGAAGTTCATAGCATGTTTTATCATTTAAGACCAGTCTGTAATTGTGTTATGCCCCCTCAAGGGAAATTATCATATTTTGCGGGAAAAGTTATTTCTTTCGCCGCGTTTCTTCAGCGCTTGAAGCTCAGCCAGAACTCTCTTTTTGTCCTCTTCCGTCAGCCGGTCGACAAAAAGAGTTCCGTCCAGATGATCAAGTTCATGCTGGATGCACCGGCCAAGCAAACCGCCGCATTCGACATTGATGACCTCACCGGTTTCAACCATAACAGCCCGGAACATCACCCGGGCGGGACGGGTTACCGGAGCGTAGATCTCGGGTACGCTGAGACATCCTTCATCGGCAGTTTCAGTCTCACTGCTGGAACTGACAATTTCCGGGTTGATGACCACAAACGGCATCCTCGGCAACAGCAGAAGTTCGCCGGGAGTCGGCGGGGTCGGACAGTCCGGTTGACGCATTGGGACGCCGAAAGCGACAATGCGTTTTTCAGAGCCGACCTGAGGTCCGGCAAGACCGATTCCATCAAACGCTTTCATTGTGTCCAGCATTGACACGGCCAGCTCTCTGATCTCATCGTCAATCTTATCGACCATTTTGGCGTGCTTCTTTAAAACCTGTGCGCCATAGGTCTTTACATTCATAACTTTTTTCTTCTTAAAAAACATAACACTGACTCCTGTTTCACCCCTCCGCGCTCATCTTCTCTTCATAGAACCTGACGGCACGGTTAATGCGTTCGACGCATACATCTTTGCCAAGCAGCGCAGCCATCTCCTCAAGGTCAAGGCCTGAAGTAGCTCCGCTTAACGCCAGACGCAGCGGCTGGAAAAGTTGATACTCTCCGAGTCCGGCTTCAGCAGTCGCCTGTTTCAGACAAGACATTGCGGTTTCAGCGGTAAAATCTTCCGCTTTAGCGATAATTCCGGCCAGCAGGTTCATACCGGCACGAACCTCGTCCTTCTTATATTGCTTACCGAACTGTTTTTCAGGATAATCAAAGTCACCACTGAAAAAGTATTCCCAGCCGGCAACGTCAGTCAGGACATTTGTCCGTCCCTGCATTGCGGCGGCAACCGCGGCAAAATCGGCGTCATCAACCTCGCCCGGATAAAACTTCCTGGCGGCGGCGGAGAACTCTGCCACAGACATATCGTTTATATAGTCCCCGTTCATATCAAGCAGTTTTTTGATATCAAACTGGGCCGGGGCGCTTTTGACGCGCTCAATAGTAAAAGCTTCGATCATCTCGTCACGACTCATCTTTTCGCGGTCGTCTCCCGGAGACCAGCCAAGCAGTGAAAGATAGTTGAAAAAGGCATCCGGCAGAAATCCCTTGTCACGAAAATCCCCGACGAAAGCATCGCCGTCACGCTTACTGAAAGGTTTACCGGAATCATTGACAATCATCGGCATGTGAGCATAGGCCGGAGGAGCATATCCCAAAGCCTGGAAAAGCATCTGATGCCGATAGGTGTTTTCGACATGGTCATCGCCGCGAATAATATGAGTCACGTTCTGCGCCATATCATCGCAGACATTTGCGATATGGAAAACCGGGGAACCGTCGCTCCTGACAATGACTTGATCTTTCATACTGTCAAGCGGTTTAGACATTTCGCCCTTGATCAGGTCGGTATAGAATATTTCCCGGCGCAGAAAGGTCATCTTCGCGCAATTTTCAACTTCAAAAGACTTTTCGCCGCTCAATACAGCGCCGAATTCAGGTTCAAGCTCGAACAGCAGTTCGCCTGCGGCATTGTAAAGCTTCAGTTCCCTGACACCGGCCAGGCAGCATGCCTGCGGCACCGGCTTCCCCTTGCGGCTTACTTGTGCATAAGACAGTCCGGTCACGTCGATGACAACCGGGGATTCTTCATGAACGACGGTTTCGGCCGATCCAACTTCGCGGATCATCGGCATACCTTCTCCCTCGACCGGGATTCTGAATATAACCGGAGTTGGTTCGCCGTCTTTAGCTGGAGGACGATAGGCGTGTCCCTGCTCGATCAGACCGGCGACCGCGGCTTCATGTTCACTGCGGCGTTTGCTCTGGTACATGATCTCTTCATCAAAATCCAACTTGAGCCAGTCCATACACTCCATCAGGGCCTGAACCGCTTCCGGAGTAGAGCGTTCAAGGTCGGTATCCTCAACCCGAAGCAGGAACGCACCGCCGGTATGGCGGGCATACAGCCAGTTGAAGATAGCAGTACGGATATTACCGATATGGACTTTGCCGGTCGGAGACGGCGCGAATCTTACTCTTACACTCATATTATTTCTTGTTCAGTTAGTTAAAATTGCTGTGAGACGATTTTCATCAAGGCGTTTTCGCGGTTTTCTTAGCCGCGTTCACCGACGGCTTGGCCGTAGCGGCGGCAGCGGTGTTTTCCTTCGCTGCCGGGGCAGCTTCAGTGCTGCTTGTTTGAGATGAATTATCGCGAAACTCTGCGATATTCAGGAAGGAGCCGACATCATTGGAGTTGGTCGCCGCGTCAAGCTGCGCTTTCGCATTGCGGATATTGACCAGAGCCTTAATAAAGTCGGTCTCGGCTTCAACCTTATCACGCTGAGCCTCATTCAAGCGGGTAAGTTCGGTATTACCCGCGTCATATTCCTCTTTGACCAGGTCGCGCTGTTTAACAACCAAGGCCAGGGTTTCTTTGAAAAGTTTTGCTTTCTGGGCACTCTGCTTGTAGTTGTCGTGGGCATTACGGACGTCATTGACAACCTCCAGCCATTTTGACGCAACGGCGTATTTCGCCTGGGCCAGTTGAGTCTGGGCAATCCGGACGTCGAACCAGCGTTTTCCGCCTTCAAAAAGCACCCAGTCAACCTGCATTCCATAGCCCAGACGCGGGTTGTTGTAATAGGTGTTCGGAGTTGTTGAACTTGAACCGTAGCGGGTATGGCTGGTGTTCATTGACAGATTGGTGTAAACACTGACTGTCGGAGAAAACGCGCCCCAGGTCGAATAGAGCTGGTACTGTGAAGCTTTCAGCTGCTGACGATAGCCGATCAGGTCGGGACGGTTGTTCAGCGCAGTATCCAGATATATATCGGAAGAGGCCAGTGCGCTGTCAATGATCGTACTGATCGGAGAATATTCGATCGAATCTTCCAGTGATCCTTTCGGCAATCCCATCAACTGCGCCAAGGCGTAACGGGCAATATTGAACTGGTATTGAGCTTCGATCTGGTTGTTCATCGCCCTGTTTACCAGAATCTTAAAGTTCAGAACATCGGAAAGCGGCACAGCTCCGGCCTCAAATTTAAACTGGGTCTCACGCAGGGTCTCAAGCTGGAAATTCATATCCTCCTTCGCGATACGGTTCTGTTCGATCGCCAGTAGAATATCGTTATAGGCATAGGAAACAGCCTGCAGCAGAAGTCTGCGTGCGTCGTCCTGCAATGCCTGCTGTTCTTTATATGAATATTTCTTCGAAAGCATAGTCATGGTCCGGCTTAAGCCGTCAAAAACCAGCAAACTGGTGTAAAGTCCGGTTGAAGTTGTGAAATTGCGGTTACCCTGCGGCGACGTGTTCCTGGTTCCGTGATAACGGTTTACAGTATTATCCATATCGAAACCGACAGATACCTTCGGGAAATAGCTGTGGAACGAACGCTGATACTCGGCCTTGGCCTGATTCACCGCCTGGGCCGCGGACATGTAGTCAGGATTGTTCAACACGGCAATGCGCTGGGCCTGCCTCACAGACAGAACTCTTATTTGCGGCGGCAAAGTATACCGCTTTGAAATTTTTCTCTTAGTAAAGGTATCGCCGTCAACCGCTGCAGGCGGCGCAGTAAACTGGTAACAGCCACTGAAAACAACCGCCAGCATCATTAAAGCGGGTAATATATATATCTTTCTCATTTCAATCCATAACTCCGTTTTGAGCATTGTTTATAAATACAATATATAAAAGATAAAATAACCCATGATAGGCTAAAATCAACAGCCCAATCCAATAAATCGCCTTTTTTTACGGGTCATTTTAATGACCGCAATCAAAGCTTAAAATCATAAAATATTGCAGTAAAATGAGTTGCTTACGAAAAATATTCAAACAAGTGTTTGATACATTTGTTTTGATTTATTTATCCGGCAACCGTATGAATAAGACTGATTTATTCAAGTTATTTGCAATCTTTATCGAATACCGGTTTGAAAACAGAGCGTATCGCGTCTATTATTTCTATTGTTAAGGTTCTTTACTAAGTTATCAAACCAGGAATAATGAAAAAGGATTATCCATGAGCATTGAACTCAAACAAGACTGTCAGTATGCTCTGCTGGTACCGACCAGCATGGGCGTTCGCCTCACCCCCGCAGACGGCCAGCCGATGCACTGCAATGAACTGCTGCGCCTGCAGGTAACCAGCGCCGAATCAAACGTCGCCAGTGTCTCATCCTACCTTGGTCTGCCGGTAAAGGTTCTGACCAAATTCGTCAAAGGCAGCCCGATCTCACGTATGATCAAGGATAACCTTAAAAGCCGTCAGATGGATTTCGAAGGCGTTGAAGTCGACCAGGGCGGCCCCTGGGGCTACCGTCACCAGTTCAATCTGGCTGACAGCGGTTACGGTTCACGCGGACCGCGCGTCCACAATGACCGCGCCGGTGAAGTCGGCCGCATCCTGAGCGTCGATGATTTCGACCTCGAACGCATCTTCGGTCAGGAAGGCGTCCAGATCGTCCACCTGTCCGGCCTGATCGCCGCGCTGTCACCCGACACCAGCAAATTCTGTCTCGATATCGCCCGTACTGCCAAGAAGTACGGCACCAAAATATCTTTCGACCTGAACTTCCGCGCCTCTTTCTGGGAAGGTCGCGAAGAAGAACTCAGCGCCATCTTCAAAGAGATCGCCGGCGTATCCGATATCCTGATCGGTAACGAAGAAGACTTCCAGCTCTGCCTTGACATCAAAGGTCCGGAAGCAGGCGGCAAAGACATTACCGCCAAGATCGAAAGCTTCAAGGAAATGATCAACCGCGTCAAAGCGGAATACTCAAATGCGTCAGTATTCGCCACCACTCTGCGCGAAGTTGAAAGCGCCAACTGTCACAAATGGGGCGCGATCATGCACGAAGACGGCAACTGGCACGTCATCGAACCGCGTGAGATCGTCGTTCTCGACCGTATCGGCGGCGGCGACGGCTTTGTCGGCGGCATGCTTTACGGCATCCTGCGCGACTGGGAACCGGAAAAATGGGCCCAGTTCGGCTGGGCCAGCGGCGCCCTGGTCACCACTCTGCTGACCGATTACGCCCAGCCTGCTGACGAAGAACAGATCTGGAGCATCTGGGGCGGCAACGCCCGCGTCAAACGCTAAGCTCATATTCTTACTATTAATCCCGGCAATAGTTTCCTAAACCGTTGCCGGGATTTTTTTATAGAAATTAACCTAATCAAGGATTCCAAACTCTTTACATATATCTATTTTTAACTTTGTCAATGGTTCTTTACTTATGTCTTTTTCATCAAGGTAATCACCTGTTATTATTCGCTTCAATTCATTTCTTGTAACTCTTGCTTGCTGAGGCAAAAGATCATTTATTTCATCAATATGATCCTGATGATAAGATATAGAATTATTAATTATGGTCAGGACAAAATCTTTATGCTCATTGTAAAGCCCCCGTAAGCAAAATACATCGATATTACCCTCAACTCTATTATCAGTCTCACCTTTCTCTTGATGCTCTAATATTATCTCAAAATCTGGATCACTAGTACCCATAGGCACTGTTCCCTGTAATGTTGTTTTAAATTTATATAACTTGTGAAAGCTGTCGATAAATGGGTTTAAATGTGTCTTCAATTCAAATTCACGTTCATGCTTAAGCCTACAATTACATAATGTGCAACTTGGAATAAGGTTATATAATGAAATTGCCAAGTAAGGATATTTTGATTTAGGGAAAAAATGATCTAGTTCTGGCTTTATCGTTTTTAAAGTCAGTGTTTTTCCATCTTTTTTCAAGCGAGAAACAGTTATACTAAATGTAAATTGTCGATTGCAGTATGGGCAGCTTCTAATTCCCAGTGATTGAATATACTTATAAGCCCCCCATTTTAATTTTCTATCAGGATTGTTTAAATCACTTCCATCCTTGCTAAAAGATGAATAATTAAATATATGTGGTAGAATATTATCATAAAGTTTGCTTCGTTTCGGTAAATTCTTTCTAAATGGCTCAATTTTATTTCTTATATCATCCAATAAGCAAGGTTCACCAATTAAAATATTTTCCAAGTTTTTCTTTATTTCAGATAAAATATATTTTTCA
>MDTD01075644.1_pt1 | contig 11420 bp, 9 predicted proteins | sample 811221 | NCBI WGS metagenome assembly MDTD01 (sample SAMN05326646, study PRJNA326480) | marine metagenome | isolation source: seawater | place: Pacific Ocean: South West | collected 2011
AAATCTGAACAGTTTTCTTTGAAAGATAGTCCAGCAACTAAAACCCTTGCACTATGAATATTGATACCTTCACCGGCCATTTTTTTCACAGTCTGAGCAGCCACGTATTTTGCCATCCCGTCGTTAATTTCTCTTCCCGCAAGTATTAGTTCAGGATGAAGACCTAGTAACTCAGCTTTATGAGTTAAATAGTATGGATCGATACCGATGCAATGCCCTCCTACCAAACCGGGCTTGTATGGAGAAAAGTTCCATTTTGTTCTAGCAGCTTCTAATATAGCTGTTGTATCAAGATTCATTTTGTTAAATATCATTGCGAATTCATTTACTAATGCAATGTTTAAGTCACGTTGAATATTTTCGATTACTTTGGCCGACTCAGCAATTTTAATTGACGGAGCTTTGTAAACACCAGCAGTTACAACTTTTTTGTAAAGCCAAGCTATTTTGTCTGTAGTTTCTTTATCTTGACCTGAAACAACTTTTATTATTTTTTCCAGAGTATGCTCTTTATCACCTGGATTTACCCTTTCTGGTGAGTAACCAACCTTGAAGCCATTAGGCCCACACGACATCCTAGACGCTTGCTCTATGATCGGAACACAAATTTCTTCAGTTACCCCAGGGTAAACTGTGGACTCGAAAATTACTATAGATCCTTTTTTAATAAACCGACCAACCTCCTCCGAAGCTTTTTTCAAAAAAGATAAATCAGGCTTACGCTCTTTTGTCACCGGTGTCGGAACAGCAATAATTATAAAATCAGCTTTTTTTAAGTCTTTAAAGTTATTTTTGAAAATAATATTCTTAGCATTTTTAAATGATGCTCTATCTATTTCACCAGTAGGATCATAGCCTTTTCTGTAAGAGCTGATTTTTTGAAAAGATTGTTCGAACCCGAAGGTTGGCATTACTCGACCAAATGCCAATGACAAAGGCAGGCCTACATAACCCAAACCGACAACTGCTACTATCTTTTTTGTCAAAATGACGTCCTTTAAACTGTTAATAATCCAAATATTTAAATTCTAACTATCGGCAAACTATCATTAATATTATGTTAGAGTGTTTTAATGTTTAGAGCCCTAATTTACATAATACTCACGATACCATTTAACAAAAGCGCTTACACCTTCTTCGATTTCCGTTTTTGGAGCATATCCCGTTAGGGTTTTAAGAAGGGAAACATCAGCAAATGTTGCATGCACATCTCCAGCTTGCATTGGCATTAAGTTCTGAATTGCCTTGCGACCTGTAGCGTGTTCAATTGCTTGTATAAAATCGGTAAGCTTTTCCATCTTTCCATTGCCTATATTTACTATGCGCCAGGGCGCTACTGGAGACAAACTATCAAAAGGATTATTAGAACCTGCGGACGTAGGAACCGCTTCTAAGAGAAGTCGAATACTTTCAACTATATCAGAAATATATGTAAAATCACGCTTCATATTACCATTGTTATAAACGTCGATTGGATCCCCACCCAAGATAGCCCTTGTGAATTTAAAAAGTGCCATGTCTGGGCGTCCCCATGGACCATAAACAGTAAAAAAACGAAACATAGTTATTGGAATTTTAAAAAGGTAAGAATAAGAATGTCCCATGTTTTCAGTGGCTTTTTTCGTTGCTGCATAGAAAGAAAGTTGATGATCAGCAAACATTTTTTCAGTAAATGGCATATCAGTATTTGCGCCATAAGCTGAGGAGGTTGATGCAATTAATAAGTGTTTTGGTGGGAGGCTTCTAGAGGCCTCAAGAACCTCGAATGTCCCAACTAAATTGCTATCTAAATAGGATCGGGGGTTTTCAATCGAATAACGCACACCTGCTTGTGCAGCTAGATGAACAACAACTTCTGGTTTTTCAACCTCAAAAATTTTCAACAGAAAATCAGGCGTTTCTATGTTTCCATTAATAAACTTAAAATTGGCATACTCTTGAAGTATTGAAAGTCGCGCTTCCTTTAATTTTACATCATAGTAGTTAGACATATTGTCAACTCCAACAATACTAAAACCGTTTTCAAGTAAAGTTCTGCAAAGATGAAATCCAATAAAACCCGAGGATCCTGTTATAAGAGCTTTTTGCATTCATTTCTCCTGAAAGCTGATTAATTAAATTATAGCCTTTTTTGAGTGCTACTTTGTTTAGCTTTGTTAAACTGTTTATAATAAATTTATTTATTGATCACTTACTACTCAGCTCTTGTATCCAGGCCTTCTTTTTGCTGTACCAAATATAACTTGAAACAGGCAAGGCAAAACAAACTGTTATAGCAAGATGAGAATAGGTAGCTCCAATAGCACCAAATTTTCCTCCAAATATTAATACCGCCAATCCCACACTTAAACCAGTAAGTACCCCTTGATATAAAAAAGCTTCCCTTGCAAACGCTCTAAGATACATACTTTGGTAGTCGGATATTTGTAACAAAATAAATGAAATTAAAAAAACAAATAGTAGCTCAGGGCTTAAAACTCGGTTGGAAAGCTCATAATCATAAATGTTTAATAAAACTACAATTACCAGTAAAACCACACACATTAACGTTGCAGATAAAAATGACAGAGTAGAGAACCTTAACCAAATTTGGTTAAGGTCTGAAAATTTTTTTTGCGCAACATATGTGCCCAATTTTGGTACTTTGGTTTGGACCCAAATAATAGATATTATCATTATGGTTGAAATAAGCTGTAAGGTCATACCAACTTGGCCAGCAATAGTGGCCCCATGATAGTAAAACATAACTGGGACAAAAGCATTATTTGCAAAATAGTTGAATGCCCCTTGAACACCTAAACGCCATTGCATCGGCCAAATTTTGTCTCGCCAATTCACCTGATCAATAATAGGTGAGATCCAAATAGATCTAAAAAACTGATAGTAATTTATAAACAAAAATATCGCAGAAGAAATAACTCTTACCATTAAAATTCCTACTAATACCCAAAGCCCCACGCCTAACAAAAACAGAATCCAAGCTGCTATACCCTCTAAAATAATTTGAATGAACTTAAATCGATTTACTTGAAAAATCTGGTTGCATCCTTCCAATAAGCAAATCAATGGCATTAACCAGAGCTGTATCGCTGCCAAAGAAACTGAAGCAAGCCAAGGGTAAAACCAAGTTACTGCGCTAGAACTAGACTGCGCCAAAAAATAATAACCAATAGTCCCACACAAAAGTAAAAAAATAGCACTGCAGAAAAAGTACCAAACCATAGTGAACTTCAAAAGATAGCGTAGCCGAGAAAGCGCACCTTCATCGCCAACCACATTACCGCTCTGATCAATTTGTAAATCGGCCCACTGATGGCTTGCGAAAGCAATGATTACCAAATAAAGACCCAGCTCCAAAAATGATTGTAAAGCTAAAAGACTAGAAAATGTGTAATAAAAACCTTGCAATTCTAAAGAAAAAAATCGAGCTATAAAAAATAAGTTAACCAATCCAACAGCAGCTTGGGAACCCCGAAATAAAAAGCCAAATAAAACAGGTTTATCAAAATCCATCACAATGCGCCAAAAATAATCTATCATTTGTTTCGCTTCCTGAGAAAGATTTGAAAGAATTTTCATGTATCAATAAAAGGAAAGTTGGTGATATAAAAGAGTAATGTATCGACACAAAGCAACATTATATCCGTTAGACCAAGATATAGTTTAGAGCTTCTCACCTAACTGTTTTATCAGTAAAAGTGTAAACGCAGTGCATTAATGGGTATCAAGCGACGATTGTCGATTGGTTTAAAAAATATATATACCCAAATAATTTATTTAATAACGCTAATCTATTGTTTATTTAAATAAAATTTCAATCGCATCCATACAAATCGCGAGTAAATACTTTGTCTGCCACACATTTAAGCTCAGAAACCATTCGGTTGGTTATAATCACATCTGACTTTTTGACGAAACTCTCCAAATCCTCTTCAACTTGGGAATTTAAAAAAGTGGTTTGTTTTAAGGCGGGCTCATAAACAATAACCTCTATTCCTTTTGCCTTGATGCGTTTCATAATGCCTTGAATGGAACTGTGGCGAAAATTATCGCTGCCTGACTTCATAACTAAACGATAAACGCCAACAACTTCTGGTTTTTTTTGAATAATTTGATCAGCTAAAAAATTCTTGCGAGTTGAATTTGCGTCTACAATGGCTCGAATAAGATCCTGAGGGATAGTATTATAGTTAGCCAAAAGCTGTTTGGTATCTTTTGGTAGACAGTACCCTCCATAACCAAAGGAAGGATTATTATACTGATTGCCAATACGAGGATCTAGTGAAACACCATCAATAATTTCATGACTGTCCATAGCACCTGCTAAGGCATAGCTGTCCAGTTCATTAAAATACGCAATGCGCATAGCAAGGTAGGTATTTGAAAATAGCTTTATTGCTTCGGCTTCGCGAGTACCGGTCAATAGAATACTAATATTCTTTTTTAGAGAACCCTTAGCTAGTAACTCCGCAAACTCTTTCGCTCTTGAAGACTTCTCACCCACAATTATACGACTAGGATATAAGTTATCATATAATGCACTTCCTTCTCGTAAAAATTCAGGAGAAAAAATAATGGAGGTGGTCTCCAAGCGTTTACGGATATCATCAATGAAGCCTACTGGGATTGTTGATTTGACAACGATACAAGCCTTTGGTTCAATTGCTTTCACTTTGCCAATGACATTTTCTACGGATGACGTGTCAAAAAAACTAGTTTTTTCGTCATAATTTGTTGGAGTTGATACAATCACATAATTCGCACCAACAACAGAAGCCTCAAGATCAGTGCTGGCTTCTAAATTTAAATCTTTCTCTGATAAATATTTTGAAAGCTCTCGATCAAAAATCGGTGAAATGCGCTCATTTAGCGCATCAACTCTGTCTTGTGCTACATCGACACCAATAACCCTATTATGCTGCGCCAGCAATACAGCATTTGATAGCCCCACATACCCTAGTCCTACCACTACAATTTTCATAAGTTTCTTCTCAATTCTTTTCGGTTTACTAGTTGCGAGTTACTAAAATCAATAGTATTTTTTATTAAATTTTTGTTCCAAGTGAGAGCTGCGCTTCCAACTCACTTTGGACTATCGGCACATTCCCCGTCTTAGATACCTGTACCGACGCTGCAACATTCCCAAGGTATGCAGCCTCCCAAATAGATAGACTTGTTGATAAGGCCAACGCTGTTGCAGTTAAAAATGAATCACCAGCCCCCGCCACATCGACTGGATATTTATTTAAGGCTGCGATCTGATCTGTGCGCCAGTTTTCATCATTTTGATCAGAGTGAACAAGCAACCCATGCTCAGCCATTGTTAAAACAACATGCTTTAAGTTACACTTATTTTTTAATTTTTCGCATAAGACAGTTAAACCATCTCCTTTGCTCTTTACTGCCAGCCTCGCTTCTCTTTCAGTTGGAGTAACCAAATCGATACCTTGGAATCTTGATATATCGCCAATTTGAGAAGAGGATTGACTGTCTGCAGCAATTTTTACTCCGTGTTTTTTTGCCGTAAGGATAATTTGTTCGATCATATCATCACTTATGAACCCATAATTGAAGTCACTAAAAATCAACACATCAATTCTGTTAAGAATTTTTTTGAAGTGCGAAACAATTTTAGTTTGCAGTGCGATTTCCAAGGGAATCTCCTCAACCCTCGTGACTCTTAGTAAGGTTTTACTGTTGGCTCTGTACCTAGTTTTTAAAATTGTGGGCCTAAACTCCTCAGACACATTTTTAACTTTAATCCCAAGCTTAGTTAATTCCGCTTTAGTAAACTTAGCCTCATCATCCTTTCCTAATTGTGTCACAAACTCAACATTTGCGCCTAATGATTTAGCATGGGCTGCAACAATAGCCGCTCCACCTAAATATCGCTTTTTTTCAATAGGCTTTACTACGATTGTGGGGTCCTCTTGAGACATTCCCAAGGCCGTACAGTCTACATAGTCATCAATTATTGTTTCTCCAACTACAGCTACGCGTAATGTTTTAAAACGTCCGACTGTTTTTGATAAATTTTTTAAATCTATGTTATGCTTGTTTAAGAAGTTATTATCATGATAAATATTTTGGTTTTGGTTCTTTTCACCATCCCAAAGTGTCTCCATGTCACCAGGACTGAAAATCAATTGACATTTATCGCTATTTTTAACGAATTCTTCTTCAGGATTAAACTGCCCCTTAAACTCAGATCCTTTAACTATAAAGTTTGGGTTTACGACTTTAAGAGTGTTTAAAATATTTTCATCTACTTCTACTATTTTATCCACCAAATTTAGCGTTTTCAGCGCCATCAATCGCTCTGATAATGGCCTGCCAGCATCAGCTTCAATGTAATCATCACTGTAAATGCCCACAATTAACTTTGGTGCCAAGCGTTTAGCAAAAGACATCAAGCGAATATGCCCTTCATGAACCGAATTAAAATATCCCGAAATAAAAACTGAAGCCATGAAAGTTTGTTTACCTTGTTAGAGACATCACATAAATTTTATTATTGGCCTGACACTGTTATTTTGCCTAAGGTCTTCAAGGGCCTCATTTATTTGATCCAGAGAATAAATAGAACCCAAAAACAGATTGAGATCTACCCTTTTAGCTTCTTTAAATTCAGAAAATTTTGCTATTATTTTTTCTGGTTGGCTCGACCCTCCCCAACTCCCTAAAATTTTTTTTCCTTTAATAAGTTCATGTGGATCAATTTTTATCTTTTCTCCATGCTCAGGGTGAGACGCAAATAAAAGAGTTCCTTTGTTTTCTAATAAACTAAAACAGTATTCTATCCCTTCGATTGATCCGGATGCCTCATAAATAAAATCAAACTTAAGAGTTTCCAGTGCCAATTTTTCTTTACTATTTTTTACATTAACTACCTCTTTTACACCCAAACTTTTGGCTAATCCAAGCTTGGCGTCTGACACATCAGATACAACTATATTATTATAACCATAAGCAAGTAGGGTAACCAAACAACTCAATCCTATACCTCCAATCCCATTGACCAGTATTTTGTCAGAAAGATTTTGGGACGTGGATTCGTTTATTACCATTCCAGCTCCGGTAGAAATTGCACACCCAAACAATACAGCTTCAATTAAAGTAATATTTTTAGGTACCTTAAAAACCCTATTCTCTGGAACTATTGAAATTTCTGCGAAAGTAGTCGTTTTTCCTGAGTTGATTGTTTCAGAACAACCACATTTGATGTAACTAGGCGGAGTGCTGTCATTTCCGGAAGATGCCAGCCAACTCACCCCAACTCTATCACCAACCTGCACCTTCTTAACATCCAAACCAATTGCCTCTACAATACCGGAACCTTCATGTCCCAACAGATGGGGAAGCCATTTATCTGGACCGCGTTTTCCTTCAACCTCCATTAATTGACTACGGCAAACGCCAGAGTAATTTAAACGGACTAATACCTGTGAATTAGTAAGTTTTGGAATTTCCAAATCTTCTATAATAAGAGGATCGCCAATTTTCCTTAAAACAGCCGCTTTCATATTAATATTTTCAACTCTTTTAAAAGGGGCCTTTAAACCAGGAGCCAGGCACATCATGATGTATAAACTCCCTAATTTTATCCGGTGTATTTGATTTAATATCTAGCATATCTAAAACCTTCTCAAAAACATCATCAGCCGAATTATAATAATTTTTTGTGAGGCTGTAACTCGTGGGCTCAGCAGTATCTGGCAATCCCAATTTGGCAAATTCTACATCATTCAATTTCCCATTACGAGAAGTAATTTCAGCTATCACTTCACTAGAAACAGAAAAAGATGACATACCTGGATCGATACATAAAAGTTTTTTGCTTTTTAATACAGAATTTTTAATAGAGTCCAAATTCAGAGGCCTAACAGTATTTAAATCAAAAATATCACAAGTTATTCCATGCCTTTTTTTCAAAGCTTTAGCCGCATCTAAACATTCCGGCACCATATACGAATTGGAAACAAGTGTAATGTCTGAACCAGAAACCAACTGATTTGGAACACCAATTGGAACTTCATAGTACCCATCGGGAACCTCTGAAACCGAATTATGAAGCCACCTATGTTCTAGAAAAATTACAGGGTTTGGATCAAAAATTGCAGAGAGTAGCAAACCTTTGGCATCATACGCATTTGAAGGGGCAACAACCTTCAAACCTGGTATGTGCGCGAACCACGATTGTAAATTTTGGGAATGGGTTGGGCCTTGGCCCCAGCCTCTACCCAAAATCATTCGGATTGTGATCGACACATTATTCTGCGAACCGAACATAAAATGCCATTTTGCAGCTGAATTTACAATCTGATCCATTGATAGAAGTGCAAAATCAAGTCGTTGGTGTGTTAGTATCGATCTATAACCTCTCAATGCCGCACCAACAGCAACTCCTGTAATTGCGTTTTCCGAACAAGGGATATCAAAAACACGATCACCGCCAAATTCACTTTCTAAATTTGCAGTAGTTCCAAACACATTTTTTGGATCTGTCACTCCTAATCCATAACACAACACTTTTGGGTCCTCGGCCATAGCTAATCTAATGGCATCGTTTATAGCATCTGAAAAAATCATCTTTTCCCTATTCAACTAGCATATTCTCCCTCGTAAGCCTCGCTATCGTCAGGAAATGGCGAAGCTTCCGCAAAATCAAAAGCTTCATTTATTTCACTGCGAGTTCTCTTTTTGATTGTTTCAACCTCAGACCCACTTATTTTCATTGCTTCGATATGATGTTTTATTGGATCTTTATCGAACCAAACATCTACTTCAGCTTCAGGCCTATAATCCAGATGATCATCTTTGTTAGGCCCACAATGTTCTAACCATCTGTAAGTATCACATTCAATCAACCTAGGACCCAAACCGTTGCGAATTTTCACCACAGCATTTTTACAATTGTTAAAAACCTTATTTGTATCATTGCCATCAAAATTTATACTTGGAACCCCCATGGCCTCTGCAACTTTTGTAATACTTCGTCCTTCTGGCTGCCTCACACTTTCGGCGCTGTAGACTGAATATTTATTATTTTCACATACAAAAAGCACTGGCAAAGATTTAAGAGCAGCAAAATTGAGTGCCTCGTAATAAACACCCTGCTCAGTAGCTCCATCTCCAAAGTAAACTACCGATATATTTTCACTTTTATCAAGCTTTAAGGATAAACCAAGCCCTACTCCTATTGGAATACTATTACCTACAATGGCAGATGAACCCATGAAACCGACAGCCTCATCAACCAAGTGCATTGATCCTCCTTTGCCTCTGGAACAACCGGTTTTTTTTCCATAAATTTCGGCAACCATTCTAGGCAAATTGCCTCCTTTTGCTATATAATGAGCATGGCTTCGGTGAGTGCTTACAGCAAAATCGTCCTTTCTTAAAATTTGAGAAAGCACTGCTGGTACAGCTTCTTGACCTACCGACAAGTGTGTTGGACACCTCATTTTTTGTTCACTGTATCGATTGGCTATCTCCTCTTCGACCATGCGAATTTTAAGCATCATCTCAAGAATTTTTAAATTTTTCATTTCAAGCCTTTCATGGGATAAACCAGTAATAATCACCGGTATAGCCTACCTCTTCGAACAATTTCTTCCATTCATCTACTGATAAAATTGTTTTTGCAGTTAAATTCCAGTCAAACATTCTACTTTTTTCTGCATCTGTCCTAAAAGCATCCACAGTGATGAACGAGTTTCCTTTTGAAACACGCTCAATTTCTTGGAGAGCCTTGGTACACTCCTTTAATTCTAGATTGTGAATAGTATTTATTGAAATAACCACATCAAAACTATTGTCACTGAATGGTAATTCCTTTGCATTAGCTACTTGTACGTCATTTTTGACAGTTTCCATTGCGTTTGAGATAGCATAATCAGAAATATCAATCCCAGCCACTTTTATTCCTGGGATTTCTTCTTTTAAATCATGCAACATAAAGCCTTTAGCACACCCAATATCCAAAACTGAATTTCCTTTCAGCAGACCCCAGTGATGTTCAAAAGTTGGAATAACTGGCTTCCAAAATCTTGGATGATATTTGAAGCCACCATAGCCATGCCTTCTCTCACCATCAAAAAAAGCTTTGTCAAATTTCCTAGCAATCGCTCGATCGGCGTCTGTTTTATTGCTTGCTCGCGTAGAAACATCCCTTTTCGATTTGGGATAATTCTCTAAAAGGTCTATTTCGACACCCATTATTTAACCTCCAGTAATTTTTTCATTGTTTTAATTGTATGAAAATTGTCGCTGTCTTTTAAATTACCACTTTCATGGGCTTTTTTTATCTCTAAGATTGCGTCAAGAACCGTGTGTTTTCTGATGAACCCAGTTTTGAGAAGTTTATCAGAATTTTGCCGGTATGATCTTGGATCATTAGACGGTAAAATTTCAATTTCACAATCAATTTTTGACTGAACCATATTTGCTATATCTAAAATTGATATATTCTCAAACCCAGCATTGTATTCACCAGAGTCAATAACTTCAAACTTTTCTAAAAAATGCAAATACACATTAACCATATCTTTTATATGGATATTTGGTCTGGTTTGCTCACCACCTAAAACTGTAATTTTACGTTTATCTAATGCTTGAAAGGTCAGCAAATTTACAGCCACATCCAACCTCATTCTTGGCGATAGCCCACATACAGTGGCTGGCCGAATACTGTGGACTTTGATTTCATTAGCGTAACTTCTAAGAACCCGCTCTGCGACCATTTTAGTTTTATTGTATGCAGAAATTGGCACCAAACTTAATTCTTCCGTAACATCCAATTCATCTTTCACACCATAAACGCTTCCTGAACTTGCAAATATAAATTGTTTTAAATTTCCAATACGAATTGATTTTTCGACTAACTGTTGTGTAGCAAGTACATTTACTTCCCACGACAATGTTTGATCTAAATCTACAGAAGGATCATTTGCAATATTTGCAAGATGAATAATTCGCGTAAAGCCTTCTAATTGAGACTCGTTAATATCTCTGGTATCGACTTTGGTAATAGATAAGTTCTTATGCGGTTTTAAGTAGTTTCCAAACCACTGGTTATCTATAACAGTTATTTTGTAGCCATTTTGCAATAGTGTGGGTACTAGCTGCGATCCAACATAACCACATCCACCTGTGACCAAAATACTTTCCTGCATTGTGCTTCCTTATTTACGACTTATGCTCATAATCCCAATTTAATTTTGCAAATTTTGGATAATTTTTTTTGACCCAATCAATAGTTTGATCAATGCCTGTATCTAATGCTACCGAATCTACCCAATCAAATTCACTCCTCAGCTTTTCTGAGGAAAGTTTATAGGCATAGTCTTTTCCCAATCTTTCATCGCCTAACTCGGCAACTTCGTCTATAGATTTTCCAAATTTTTTTGCAATTTTATCTA
>MDTD01165298.1_pt1 | contig 11420 bp, 7 predicted proteins | sample 811221 | NCBI WGS metagenome assembly MDTD01 (sample SAMN05326646, study PRJNA326480) | marine metagenome | isolation source: seawater | place: Pacific Ocean: South West | collected 2011
CAAAAGGCATCGCCAATTTACGCGCGAAGGTTGTCGATAGATTGCCACGGAATGGTCTGGCAGAATTCGTGGTGCGGTCGAGCTTGAATATTAGATCTTCTCTCGCTGTAGTTGCCAAAGGGCCAATCCGCCGAATAAGTTCAGCATTGTCCGTGGCGCTGTTCAGACGCCGGCTTTTTCAGCCATCGCCAGTCGATGTGGCAGCCCTGTTGGGGCTGGGCCCTGGTTTGACTCCGTCTGGCGATGATTTTTTGGGCGGGATGATGGTCGGTCTGTATGCAGTTCGCGAGGATGGCTTTGCGAAGGACCTTTGGCGGATTATTAACGATTGCGACGAGAGTTCGGCAAATATCGTTTCCTGGGCGCACTTGCGTGGGGCAGCCCATGGTCTAGCGGCCGACAGTATACTCCGTTTGACGTGCATTGTTAGTTCAGGCGGAGAACCTGATGATGAGATACTTGCAGCTATCGATCGAATTGGCCATACGTCGGGTTGGGATATGGTTGCCGGATTGGTCGTCGTTCTCGAGACTTGGACAGGTGTGATGGACAACACTTCAACAAACAGAGAAAATTGATGCTTCATACTCCACGATCCTATGGCGGCATGGTCACGGCGCCGCATCATCTAGCCGCGCGCGCCGGGCTGCGCGTGCTTGAAGAGGGCGGTAATGCGATTGAGGCTATGGTGGCCGCGGCGGCGGCCATTACAGTGGTTTATCCTCACATGAATGCGCTGGGTGGTGATAATTTCTGGCTCATTCATACGCCGGGTAGTGAGGTCACCGGCATTGATGCTTGTGGAGCTGCGGCTGCCCTGGCTGATATAGATTATTATCGCGGACAAGGTCATAAGGGTATTCCGTCGCGCGGCGCTAAGGCGGCTCTCACGGTGGCGGGTGCCGTTTCAGGTTGGGAGGAAGCGCTTAGGTTCAGCAAGGAGACGTGGGGAGGAACCATGTCCTTAAGCCGCCTTCTTGAGGATGCCGTGCACTACGCAGAGGATGGTGCGGCTGTGACCAGGACCCTGGCCTTTAATGCTCTGATCAAACATGATGAGCTCAAGGATGCTCCCGGTTTCATTGATAATTTCATCATCGATGGCGCTCTGCCGATAGAGGGTCAGCGTTTCCGCCAACCTCGGATTGCCGCGACATTTAGGCGCTTGGCCGAACACGGGTTGGATGATTTTTATCGCGGAGAACTCGCGCGGGAAATTGCTGCGGATCTCGAGCGCGCCGGTTCGCCCCTGCGACTGGAAGATTTAGAACGTCATAAGGCTCTTCAGGTTAAGCCGCTCTCCTTGCGTGTCGCTGGGCATGATGTCTTCAACATGCCTCCACCAACACAGGGTCTAGCCTCGCTGCTTCTCCTGGGCGTATATGATCGCCTTGGGGTTTGTGTGGCTGAGGATTTTGACTTTATCCATGGCCTTGTTGAGGCGACCAAACGCGCTTTTCGGATCCGGGATCGCTATGTCACCGATCCGGCCTACATGGATATTGATCCGGTTAACTTTCTTAATGGCACAAGGTTGGACGCAATGGCCGCCGACATCCACGCAGAGCAAGCATTGCCGTGGCCAGATCCGGTCCAAAAGGGTGATACAGTTTGGTTGGGTGCGGTTGACAAGGAGGGCCGCGCAGTCAGTTTCATTCAGAGCATTTATTGGGAATTTGGCTCGGGTACGGTGCTCGAAAACTCGGGGATCATGTGGCAGAATCGCGGCACCAGTTTTTCCCTTGATCCAGCGCACCATAATTGTCTGAAGCCGCACCGTCGACCATTTCATACGATTCAGCCCGCAATGGCGCGCCTGGCAGATGGACGTGTTATGTCGTATGGAACCATGGGTGGCGAGGGACAGCCGCAGACCCAGGCCATGGTGTTCACGCGCCACGTCATGTACGGCCAAGGTTTGCAAGAGGCGGTTACGGCGCCGCGGTGGCTGCTTGGACGGACCTGGGGAGCAGCGACGACGAACCTCCGTGTTGAAAACCGGTTTGACCCGGCCGTCATCCAGGACCTTCGGAATGCGGGGCATGACATTGAGGAGATTGGTGATTTTGACGAGGTTATGGGACACGCTGGCGCTCTGGTGCGCCATCCAAATGGATTGATTGAGGGTGCAGCCGATCCGCGCGGTGACGGTGCTGCCGCCGGCGCCTAAAACTGTCTAGGCGTTCTTTAGCGCGATTGGCTTGCTGGCGGCGACCTCTTCTTCGGTCAGGCCCTCCAATTCGTGTGGAAACACCAGCCATTCTTCGGTTTCGTTAATGAAGTAGTCGGGAACTAGATCGACTTTACGTTTTCCAGGTTTGTAATAGACGGTGGCAATTCGGATCACGTCGGGCGTGTTGCGTCGTGAAAGCTCGTTTATTCGGTCGATGACGGCGCGGATAGAGCGCCCAGTATCGAATACATCATCTACAATTAAGAGCGTGTCCTCGGCATTAACATTCTCAATGATGTAATGCAGGCCGTGGACACGAATGTCATCGTTTTGCTGTTCAATGCCCGTGTAAGACGATGTCCGGATAGCGATGTGGTCAGAGGGATGGCCGTGATAATTGAGGAGTTCCTGGACGGCGATCCCCACCGGTGTTCCTCCACGCCATATACCGATGATGTAGTCGGGATGGAAGCCGTCCTCCATAACCTTGAGCGCCAACCGAAACGAGTCGTCCAAGAGGCTTTGCGCCGTTACATGGGTCTTCTCAACCATTCCTGTTTCCCCGTGTTATTCATATTTTCTTGGATAATTTTAATTATTATCAAAAAATAACGGATGGTTCGCATCATTTGTTGGTTTATGATGTTGAGTCCAGCGATGCTGCAATCCGCCCCTTTGATTGCGTATTCCGGTCGTTTGGGCAAGGCCGAAGGTTGCCTGGGAGACCAATAGGGAAGAAAAAAGCCGGACCGGTCGTCGTGGGCCGGAAGTCGGGACGATGGGGATAGCTATGCGCGACCATGTAACGTTTCGTCTCAATGATGAGGTTCAAGTTCTTCGCGACGTTTCGCCGACGTTGACGTTGCTGGAATTTTTGCGTGAGCGTAGACGCCTGACAGGGACCAAGGAAGGGTGTGCGGAAGGTGACTGTGGCGCTTGCACCGTTGCCGTCGGAGGATTGGTAGATGGAGAGGTGTCTTATCAGGCAATCAATGCCTGCATCCAATTCGTTGGGATGCTTGAAGGGAAATCGATTCGCACTGTCGAGGCCTTAAAAGCGCCCAACGGTCAATTGCACCCGGTCCAGCAGGCGATGGTTGATGAGCATGGATCCCAATGTGGATTTTGTACGCCGGGGTTCATCATGTCTATTTACGCAGCTTACATTATGGATCACCCCATGGACGCAGATGCGAGCCCCGATTTGCTGGCGGGTAATCTTTGTCGGTGCACGGGCTACGGCCCGATCGCGGCAGCGGCGGCAAAGTTAGCGGCGTATGAAAAACCGGATTGGGATAGGGCGCGATTGCGAGCGGATCAACGCTGGGTCCGCGAGGCAGCAGACACCGAAACTGTAGATTTCTTTTGTAGTGGCCAGAGGTTTGTCTCGCCGGGAACCCTGGACGATTTGGCTCGTATTTATGCGGCCGAGCCCAACGCGACCTTGGTAGCTGGTGCCACCGATGTGGGATTGTGGGTCACGAAAATGCACCGAAAATTAGACACGGTAATACATCTTGGTCGTGTTCGTGAACTGAAGTCGATCGTCGATGATGGTGAGAAGTTGAGTATTGGTGCGGGTGTTACGTACTCTCAGGCTTTGGAAACTATGGCCATTTATTTTCCCGATTTTGCGGAGATGACCCGTCGCATCGGTGCGGTTCAAATTCGCAATGTCGGCACCATTGGCGGTAACGTAGCGAACGGATCACCAATCGGCGATACCCTGCCGGCGCTGATTGTTTTGGATGCGTCGCTTGTCCTTCGAAAGGGTAATGAATTACGACGCATCGCCATCGAAGAATTTTTTGTGGAATACGGCAAACAGGACCGGGCGTCTGGAGAGTTCCTGGAAGCGATCGAAATTCCCTTGCCCGGACCGGGCATGGCACTCAGGTGCTACAAGATTTCCAAACGCTTCGATCAGGATATTTCAGCAGTCTGTGGTTGCATGGCTGTGCGTGTTGAGGGCGGCAGGGTGATCGATGCGCGAATTGCATATGGTGGCATGGCAGGGACGCCAGAGCGGGCTCATACGGTGGAAGGGGCCTTAATCGGTCAGGATTGGAGCGAAGCGACAATCAATGCCATCATGGGTGCGTTTGACAATGATTTCGCGCCAATTTCGGATATGCGTGCCAGTGCTACGTATCGTCAGGAGGTGGCTGCAAATTTGCTGAAACGCTATTTCCAAGAAACTTCTGGAAACGTGGCAAAAACGCGCCTCGTCGGGATTGGTGCTGATATTGGTGGTCCGCGACTTGATAGTTCGATTGTCACTACGCCGACTGTCATGAAGAGTATTGCGGGTGATGTTGAGACCCCCCAAAGGCACGACAGCAGCCATAAGCACATCGCGGGCGAGGCCGTTTTCGTTGATGATATTCCAACACCGAAAGGTACCTTGGCCGTCCACGTCGCTATGAGCACGAAAGCGCATGCAAAGATTGTGGATCTTGATCTATCCCCTGTTCGCGCGGCTCCTGGCGTTGTGTGTGTTGTTGCAGCTGCCGATATTCCCGGTAAGAACGATATCAGTCCGGTCATGGGTGATGACCCTCTGTTTGCCGAGGGAGTAGTGGAATACGCCGGCCAGTCCCTGTTCGCCGTGGGGGCGGAGACGATTGAGAGGGCCCGTGATGCCGCGGCCTTGGCGCGTATTTTCTATGAAGACCTGCCCGCTGTCATTTCTATTGACGAGGCAATGGATCAGGGTTCCTTGTTGGAGGAACCGTATGTCATGTCCCGTGGTGATGCGCAGGCGGCTATCGATGGCGCTGTGCACTCGTTGTCTGGCCGTGTTTACGTGGGCGGGCAGGAACATTTCTATCTGGAAGGCCAAGCAGCGTTAGCTCTACCAGGTGAGGACGGCGATATTACATTACATAGTTCGACGCAACATCCCAGTGAAATCCAGCATACCATTGCCAAGCTTCTGGGTCTCGCAAACAATGCGGTTACGGTTGAGGTCCGCCGTATGGGTGGAGCCTTTGGCGGCAAGGAGAGCAATGGTAATCTGCCGGCAGCGGCAGCGGCACTAATCGCTTCAAAGACGGGCCGCGCCGCGAAGGTTCGTTACGATCGTGATCAAGACATGATCATTACGGGCAAGCGTCATGATTTCCGTATCGACTACGAGGTAGGGTTCGATAATAACGGCCGGATCGAAGGCATTGACTTCCAACAGGCTGCTCGGTGCGGCATGTCCTATGATCTGTCCGTACCCATTTGTGACCGAGCCATGTTTCATGCGGATAATACTTATTATCTGCCCAACGTGAAGATAACGTCCTATCGATGTAAAACCCACACAGTTTCGAATACTGCGTTTCGAGGGTTCGGCGGACCTCAGGGTATGGTTGGCATTGAACGCGTGGTGGACGAAATTGCCCATTATTTGGGCAAGGATCCTATCGAAGTGCGACGCGTTAATTTTTACGATCCAAAAGGAGCAGTAAAAGACCGCGCTGTTACCCCTTATGATATGACCGTGGAAGACTGTGTGATTGATGAAATTGTCAGTGAACTGGGAAGAACTGCTGACTACGATAGACGACGCGCTGACATTCGAGAATGGAACCAAACCAGTCAAACCCTTAAAAGAGGGATTGCTCTTACACCGGTGAAATTCGGTATCTCATTTACTCTCACTTTTCTCAATCAGGCTGGCGCTCTTGTTCATATCTATAATGATGGTTCAATACATTTGAACCACGGTGGCACCGAAATGGGTCAGGGCTTGTTCACTAAGGTGGCGCAAGTAGCAGCCCGATCTTTTCAGGTTGACATTGATCGGATCAAGATCACCGCGACTCATACGGGAAAAGTCCCTAATACGTCGGCGACGGCGGCCTCTAGTGGGTCAGATTTAAACGGTATGGCAACAGCTGATGCTTGTACAAAGATTAAGAAACGGCTTCAGAACTTCGCTGCTGAGCGCTGGCAGACGTCGCCGGATGAGGTGAAATTTTATCCCGGCCGAGTGCAGGTTGGCTGCGATACGATATCTTTTGATGAATTAATCTACGAGGCTTATCAGGCGCGTGTTCCCCTATCCGCAACAGGGTTTTACGCGACGCCAAAAATTAACTGGAATAAAGCACAGGCAAAAGGTCGGCCATTTTTTTACTTTGCATATGGTGCTGCTGTCACAGAGGTGGCCATTGATACCCTGACGGGAGAAAACCGTATGCTCCGAGTCGATATCTTGCATGATGTGGGCAAGTCGTTGAACCCGGCGATTGACCTTGGTCAAATTGAAGGCGGTTTCATTCAGGGCGCCGGCTGGTTGACCACGGAGGAACTCTGTTGGGATGACGAAGGCCATCTTCGCACGTATGCGCCGTCAACTTACAAGATCCCCACTCTGGGCGACCGGCCGCCAGATATGCGGATCAATATTTGGGCTCCAGGCGAGAATGTGGAGCAGACGATCCATAGATCCAAGGCGGTTGGTGAACCGCCATTAATGTTGGGTATCTCTGCATTAATGGCCCTGTCTGATGCTGTTGCTGCTGCTGGTGACTATGTGCATTATCCACAATTGAACGCGCCAGCTACACCAGAGCGTGTGCTTGCGGCCGTGCGTCGTGTCATGGCGAATGAAGAGACTGCATTATGACACGGGAATGGCTTACCAATCTGCGCGAGATGGTGGAGGCAGAACGTTCCGCTATCCGCGTCACTATTATTCGAGCTGATGGATCGACGCCGCGTGGCGTTGGTTGCGCCATGATCGTGGGTCGAACCGCGTTCTCTGGGACAATCGGCGGCGGTGCGCTGGAAATGGGTGCTCTCCGCACCGCTAGGAGGTTGTTGGCTCTCTTTGCGACGGACACGGCACCGCAATGGTGGCGGGAAGTTCACGACTTTCCCCTTGGTCCGGCGCTTGGTCAATGTTGCGGCGGATTTATCCAGTTGTTGTTTGAACGCGTGGGGGAAGCAGAGCTTCGCGATGTGCCTATTGCCAGTTCCAAAGACATGCTCCTCGTGCGGCATATAAAGCCAGGGCAACCCTGGCGGTTTGCAACACATCGCAAGGACGATGAGGACGCATGGCCGCTAAAGATTCGTGGTTATGTTCGGAAATGTTTTTCCGGCACTCGTGGCCGCGATGCCGCATTAATTTCAGACTGGTTTATTGAGCCCATTAATGTTTCAAACCAGGATATGTTTTTATATGGCGCTGGGCATGTTGGTCGTGCCGTGACAAAAGCGTTTGTCGATTTGCCGTTTAAAATCTATTGGGTGGATACCCATCCAGAGCGCTATCCCTCAGATTTTCCGGAGAATGTAACAAAATTGGTGGCGAGGGATCCGGCAGATGCGGTTCGCCACGCTCCACCTGGGGCCTGGCATGTGATAATGACACATTCTCATGCCATCGACTTCGATATTTGCCATGCGGTCATGAAGCATTGTGATTTTGGCTACATCGGGGTGATCGCCTCGAAGACGAAGCGGGTCCGATTCGAGAGACGTCTGCGTGAGGTTGGCATCCCGGATCCACTCATTGCACAACTGCAAGCACCTATTGGACTGGCCCGGCTTGACGGTAAAGAGCCAGCTGTGATTGCCGTATCTTTAGCTGCGGATTTTTTGCTACGATTGCAAATCGGCGGGATCCAGAGAAGCCTGCTGCAAACAGAGAGGGCTGAAGGGGCTCATGACTGACAAATCGCTCCTCGATCTCTCAAGGATCACCAAACACTTCCCTGGGGTGATTGCGAACGATGACGTTACTTTTTCGATTTTGCCCGGCGAGTTGCACGCCCTATTCGGTGAGAACGGAGCCGGAAAGTCGACCTTGGTGAAAATAATCTATGGCGTCCTTCACCCGGACGTAGGCGCGATGCAATTCGACGGTAAACCATACGCGCCGGCCAAACCATCCGAAGCGCGGGCCATGGGAATTGGAATGGTGTTTCAGCACTTTTCCTTGTTCGAGGCACTGACCGTCGCCGAAAATGTTGCGCTTGGCATGAACAAGGAAGCCGTTGGCAGCAATTTAGATGAACAGATCATCGAAGTTTCAAAAGCCTACGGGCTGACCTTGGACCCGGCCCGATCCATTGGTTCCCTCTCTGTCGGTGAGCGCCAGCGCGTCGAAATCATTCGTTGCCTATTGCAGAAACCACGGCTCTTAATCATGGACGAGCCAACTTCTGTACTAACCCCGCAGGAAGTGGAAATTCTTTTTCAGACCTTGAGACAGCTGTCCTCAGAGGGGTGCTCAATTCTCTATATTTCCCACAAGCTCGAGGAAATCCGTGAGCTTTGCGAAAAAGCGACGGTGCTCAGAGGTGGCAAGGTTGTCGCCACCTGTGACCCGCGTGAGGAAACGGCCAAGAGCTTGGCCGAGATGATGATCGGCACCTCGTTCAAATTTGCGGAACGTCGGGTGCACGAGCTTGGCAAAGACCGCTTGGTTGTGAACAACCTGACCACCGTCAGTTATGATGCCTTTGGCGTCGATATCTGCGATGTTTCATTCCGGGTGCGCTCCGGGGAAATATTGGGGATTGGCGGCGTCGCCGGGAACGGACAGGTGGAGCTTATGGAAGCCTTGATTGGCGAGATTACAACCGTCGCGGACTCTATACGCCTAGACGGTGAAGCAATTGGCACCATGGGTCCGACGGCGCGGCGTGAGAGGGGTATTTGCTCCGTGCCCGAAGAACGCCTGGGTCACGGAGCTGTATCCGACATGTCATTATGGGAAAATACAATTCTTTCAGCGCGCACCCGCAAGTCTATAGAAAAAAGAGGGTTTTTGGATCTGCAAATTGCAAAGGACTTTGCCGGCCAGGTGGTGTCCAAGTTCAACGTCAAGACGGCTGGTATCGATCATGCGGCCAAAAGCTTATCCGGGGGTAACTTGCAGAAATTCATCGTTGGCCGCGAGATTTTGCAGGCGCCGACTGTTCTTGTGATCATGCAACCGACCTGGGGCGTTGATGCTGCTGCAGCTGCTGATATTCACCGAACCCTTCAGGACATGGCGGCAGACGGTGTAGCCATCTTGGTGATTTCCCAAGATTTGGAGGAGTTGATGGCCATATCCACGAATTTTGCAGTGATTGCCGAAGGCCGTCTGTCCGAACCGAAACCGACGGGTAGTCAAACTATCGAGGAAATCGGTCTGCTCATGGGCGGTGTGTACGACCGTCTAGGGGACGTTGATGAAGGGGCGTCAGCATGATCCGCCTCGAGCCACGAAAGGAGATGTCGAAAAATCTTCTGTACCTGACCCCGGTGATAGCCGTGGCGCTCACCATTGTTTTTGGCGGGGTAATGTTTCTTATACTTGGGAAGAACCCCGTGCGGGCAATTACTATCATATTCGTTACGCCGTTGACGGATTTATTCACCATTTCTGAGATGATCGTCAAGGCAACGCCCCTTATTCTCATCGGTATTGGTCTTTCTTTTGGGTTTCGCGCTGGTATTTGGAACATTGGTGCAGAGGGCCAATTCACTATTGGCGCCTTGGTCGGCGGGGCATTGCCGGCACTATTTCCTGTCGAAGGGTTCTGGGTTTTGCCTATCATGTGTTTGGCTGGGATCATTGGCGGTATGGCCTGGGCAGCTATTCCTGCGTTTCTGCGCACGAAGTTGAATGCCAACGAGATTCTTGTCACGCTGATGCTGACCTATGTGGCTGTGCTCCTGCTTAGCGTTCTGGTCCATGGTCCTTTGAAGGATCCGGCGGGTCTAAATTTTCCTGAAAGTCGCCTGTTCAACGAATCAGCAACCCTGCCCATCCTTATTCCTGAAACCCGAGCCCACGTTGGGTTCTTGGTCGCGATTTTGGCTATCATTGTCGCTTGGATTCTGATGACGCGTCACGTCTTCGGCTATCAGGTCAAGGTTATGGGGCAATCACCTAAAGCGGCGTCTTTCGGCGGGTTTGTTCAGAACAAGGTCGTCTGGCTGTGCCTAATGATTTCAGGTGGACTAGCTGGCTTGGCGGGTACATTTGAGGCGGCGGGCCCTGTAGGGCAATTGGTACCTGCCCTGCCAGTCGGTTATGGCTTCACCGCGATTATCGTGGCTTTCTTGGGTCGATTGACACCCATTGGTATTTTGTTCGCCGGTTTTGTGATGGCGCTGACCTACATAGGCGGGGAGGCAGCGCAGATCGAGATGAACCTTCCGAGTGCCGTGACAGGCGTGTTCCAAGGTATGTTCCTGTTCTCGCTTCTTGGTATCGACGTGTTGGCTGGTTTTCGCATTCGTTTGGCCGGGCGCAGGCCCGCCGAGGCAACGAGGTAGACCCATGGATCTTCTCGTCCTTATTTTGCAGGGCGTCATCATCGCCGCAACACCATTGGTTTTTGCGGCCATTGGCGAATTAGTCGTCGAGAAGTCGGGTGTTCTTAATCTGGGTGTTGAAGGCATGATGATTATGGGGGCCATCGCCGGATTTTCAGTTACACTGGAGACGGGGTCTTATATTCTGGGCATTGCCGCCGCCGCCTTGGTAGGCGCTCTTTCGGCCGGTTTATTCGGATTGCTAACCCAGATACTTTTGTCGAACCAAGTGGCCACAGGATTGGCACTCACGATTTTTGGCCTCGGCCTCGCAGCGCTGTGGGGGCAAGGATACTCGGGTGTGTCGACCCCAGCTCTTGGAAAAGTTTATATTTTTCTCTTTTCCGACATTCCCATTGTTGGGCCGCTATTCTTCTCATATGACCCGTTGATTTATCTGTCAGTAACGCTTGTGATTGGCGTGTCTTGGTTTTTGAACAAAACCCATCTGGGCTTGATTTTACGATCCGTTGGCGAAAACCATGACTCAGCTCACGCTATTGGTTACAGCGTTGTTGCCGTGCGTATGGTCGCCATATTGTTTGGTGGAGCTTGCGCCGGGCTCGGCGGGGCATATTTATCGATTATTCAAACGCCACTGTGGGTAGAGGGCATGACAGCTGGACGGGGTTGGATTGCTTTGGCCATTGTTGTCTTTGCCGCCTGGCGTCCCGGGCGCGCCTTAATTGGGGCTTATCTGTTTGGTGGTGTTACAGTGATCCAGTTGCACGTCCAAGGGTTGGGTTTTGAAATCGAGGCACAATACATGTCCATGCTTCCCTACCTGGTCACCATCGTGGTTTTGGTGGTGATATCGCGTGATAAGGCACGATCTAATCTTAATGCGCCCGCGTGTCTTGGTAAGCCATTCTTTGCCTCTTCTTAACAAGACCGGTAAAAAAGACGGAACAGAATTACGGACGCGATAATTTCG
>MDTD01065322.1_pt1 | contig 11419 bp, 9 predicted proteins | sample 811221 | NCBI WGS metagenome assembly MDTD01 (sample SAMN05326646, study PRJNA326480) | marine metagenome | isolation source: seawater | place: Pacific Ocean: South West | collected 2011
ATTTCTAAATTTTCTTTCTGTAAATTCTTTTTTACTTAAAAATTTTTGAACCTCATTGTATATTTGATTTTCAACAAGACCTGAAGTATTTTCAGCTAAATATTGTGCTTTTTTATCAGAAATAGATGAAAACCTCTTTTTAATAATTTGGAATCTTAATTTTTCATAGGATGTATTTTTTGTATTTTGGTGATTATCTTTTTCACAATTAATGTATAAATTTTTTAGTTTCTCAATATAGTTTTTGTTTAACCAATTATTTCCATCAGAAATTAAAAAAATTCCACCTTTTTTTAAAATTCTTTCAATCTCAAGATAATATTGAGTAAGATAATTAGGATGAATATGACTTATCACTTCATTAGCAATTACAAAATCAATCGACTTTGTCTTAAGATCTATCAAGCCACTGTCACTAAATAAAAAAAAACTTCTTTTATTTCCAAAAACTTTATTAGCAATTTTTATATATTCATGGTTAGCATCTATTCCAAAATATGTTTTTACACCTAATTTTCGAAATAAAATCGATAAATGTCCAAATTTACATCCAAGATCAACTACTGTTTTATTTCTAAAGTCTAATCCGACCCTTTTAATTAGAAAAAGATACGCACTTAATATTTGCTTATTTAAAAAATTTTCTGTTTGATAATGAAAATGTCTGGGTAGTTTTTTAAACTCATTATCATCATTAATTTCTTTAAAGTAATTAATTAAATTATTAATCATGTTTAATATTTTTTATTAGTTTTTTTAAATTGTAAAGATTTTGTTTAGAGCAATGGTTTTTTAATATGTAATTTCTAAATGAACTATTTGTTCTTGGAGTTTTATTTAAAATATCTTTTATATTTGAAACAAATTTTTTAAATGACCCATTGACACAATATCCAGCTTGAAGGTTATTTAATATATTATCAGGGTTTGAGTGCAAGGATATTATAGGTGTTTTTTGAAGCCCTGCTTCTAAAAAAGTATTTGGAAATCCCTCAAATAATGAAGTATTAATGAGAATTTTAGCTTCTGAAATCTTTTTTTGTATTTGAATATTATTTATAAATTTAATTATCTTAACATTTTTTGGAATTTCATTAATTTCTGAAAAATTATTTATAACCATTAAAAATAACTCATAAGGAAATAATTTGGCTATTTTGAATACTAGAAGAGGGTTTTTTACATCATCATCTTTTCCAACCCAAAGAATATGTTTTCTTTGTCTTTTTAATAATTTTATTTTTTCTATAGGATTCCTTAAAAGTAAACTTTTTCTATTATAAAGCTTATGTAGTTCCTTCTGTTGATATTGAGTTTGAACAATAAGATAGTTTGAATTTATTAGACAATTTAGGCAATCCTTATACCTAACATGTTTCGCATTCAAATTATTATTATTTTTTTTATATTTCGCGTTAATATCATTGTCACTTCCAATAAAAAAAATACTTATTTTATTATTTTCCTTGCACCACGAAACTAAATCTGATGAGTACTTTGATAATCCAAAAAAAGCATAAATATCACAATCAACTTGATTCCATGAATCAGTAAATTTTCTTTTGAAAAATATATCTAGAATTATTTCAATTGTATTTTTTTTTTTTCTATAATGATCCAATTTATATGAAACATTTTTTAAATCTTTAGATACTATCTTTTCAAAAACAATTGCCTTTAAGATTAAATTTTTATCACTTTGTAAGTATTTCAATAATCTAAATGCTCTAAATTCTGAACCACCTAAATAGTTTTTTTTATTTAGAATTAGTGAAATACCAGGTGTACAAAAACAAATTTTAATCAAATTACTACCAGATGTCTTTTAGATTTATCATTTCTACTGAAATACTAGTTTTATTAGTTTCATCCTCAGGGTTTTTTTTAAAATTTAATTCTTTGTTATTATAATAGATTTTATTAAGATTTTTATTGTTACAGTAAATTGTTAAACCACTTAAATTTAAAGTTTCATTTGTATTATTTTTGTTAAAAATATGTATTTCAGTATTAGATATTTTAATTTTAATTTTTCTAATCATATACAAGTAATTTAAAAGTCTTGATAAACCTGAAACCCAAATATTTCCTTTCTCTTTTTCCTCTTTGAAAAAATAAAAAGGGTCAAGAAGCTTTTCTTTAATAAGAAATGGAATATCAGATTTAAGAATTTTTTTTTTTTTTAAGATGCCTAGATGTTGATAAAAAATTAAAAACCCATTTTTATTTTTCATTGAATTCCAATCAATCATATTTACTTGATTATTTAAATTCATTAATGATGGTGAATCTTTCCCAGTTCCTCTAAATCTTAAGAAGGTTAAAAATTTATTACCATCTTTAAATATTTTTTTTGTGAAAAACTCATCAAATTTTAAATTATATTTCACTTTATATTTTTTTGATTCTGGATCAATAAAGTAACCACTCCCTTTGAATATTGGGTGTTGAGAATTATCCATCCAAAAAAAATTATATCCATTTTTTTTTAAAATATCTGTATGATAGAAATTACTTTCTATATCATCACCTAAATGAGTATGATAATCCCCAACATTACACAAATTTTCCTTATTTCCGTGATTAGTAAAAATATCAAATTTAATATTAAGGTTATTTAATTTTTCAAAAAGTTCTAAACAAATCTTCCTGTTAAAGTCATCTCTATGGTCTAAGTCTCCAAAGCTATGATTTGTATCAAACCATTTATTTTTGGCATAGTCTAGAAGACGATCATTGTAAATTTTAAATTTGTTATTATTAATTAATCTTAAAAGTGATAAATCATCCTTTTTTTTATTATATAAAAAAGTTCCACTAGTTAATTCTAAATTTACACCATATCCAAATTCGGTCTTTTGGTTAGTATTAAGGAATTTCATTAATTCCTCAAAAAACTGATAATCAGTTAAGTCTGGATCATTAGATATTGATATTGCTGATTTATAAGGATACGGGTATGGTCGAATATTATTACTTAATTTGTCGTTATAACAAAATAATGTTGAATCTGAGCTATTTGGTTTTTTAAATAAATTAAACGGCATCTAGTATTTTTTGTAATTTTTCCAAAAGCATTTTTGAATAAATTTTACTGTCATGGTTCTTTTTGAGCCATAAAACCAACTTTTCTGATATCTTACTCAAATTAATTCTTTTCATTTTAATTTTTTTAAAAATATTTTGTAGTTCGTTTTTGTTTTTAACATTTATTACTGGAGGTGGATTCCAACCATTATTTATAAACTCCTCATCAATTATATTTGTAATAACTGGACAACCTGCAGATACAGCTTCTAAAAAACTTGTGCCATAAGCTGCCCATCCACTAAATTGATCTATAACAATATCAGATATTTTAAAAAACTCTATTAAATAGACTTGACTTAAACAATATTTAAGAAAAAAAATATTTTTATTTTTTTTAGATTCTTTTTTAAGTTTTTTATAATCTCTGCCCCAACCTGTAAAAATTAAAACATATTCATCTAAGTCACAAGAATTAAATGCATCCAATATTATATTATGTTTCTTTACTTCATAATCTATTCTTGAAGGAACAAAAATTATTTTTTTATTTTGGTTGATATTTAACCCTAAATCTTTGAGAAGCTTTGAGCGTTTAATTTTTTGTTTTATTGCAAGAGAAATAGGGAATGGCATCCATTGATATACTGAATTAAGTTTTTTTTCCTTGCAAATATTCAGTATACTTGGTGTATGACTACCAATTAATTTTGCTCTTTTAAAACCTTTCTTAAGTCTAGATCTAAAAAAAAAATAATTAACTCGACTTTTTATACTATTAAAATCAATTTTCTCAATATTTGCAGTAACTCTTATATCACTTCCATGAGGCCAAATAATATAAGGTTTATTAATTTTATCTGACTTATTTAGTATATTCGTACCATTCAAAAATAAAATATCACATTTATTCAATTCTAAAATTATTTTTTCATAATTGTTATAAAAATATCCATCTCTATTTTTAATAACATAGCTTTTTACCCAGGTTGGTTTTATCCATTTATTTTTTTTTTCCCACCTAATCCATTTATCATAAGTCCAATTTTGACTATTATTAAATTCACTATATGTTATGAAAGTTTTTTTATCTGACCACAACGGATGTTGTTGAACCCTTTTCATATCTCTATCAATAATAAAAATAATTTTTTTATGTCCATTTTGATGAACTTGTTTGGCAAAATTATAAGGACCGTTTGCTGTTGCTCCAAAGAAACCTATTGTAATCATAACTTTTTAATTAAGATTTCATTCATACACGGAAAACAAATAAATTTACTCTTGTAGAAACTTATATTTTTTTTTTTATTTGTTAAATCAATCTTTCCTTCATAATCATGATGGATGATTTTTAGATTTTTTGGAATAAGAGTATTTATATAATCTTTTGTGAGAAAGTGCCGAGAATCTTTTTTTAGAAAAAAGCGAATTATCATTTCTGATGATTTTTTAAAGTTATTATAGTCTATTTTTACAAACCCACTTTTAATTAAAAGTTTAAAATACCAACCAAAATTTGCATAAGATATATATATCATACCTTTTTTCTTTAGGATTCTAGAAAATTCATAGAGTGTGTTTTTGATGTTAGTAAACCAAATTGTGCCATTACAAAAAATGAAATCAAAATATTCATCCTTAAACTTTGTTTTTTCTATATTTCCAAATTCAAAATGACAATTTTCAATTCTATTTAATTTTGCAATCTGATTAGCCAATTTAACTCTTCTTTTCAAACAATCAATTCCGTAAACTTTTTTTATTGATTCAGAAAAAATCAATGACCATTGACCAAAACCACAACCAGCATCAAGAATTTTCGATTTATCTACAAATTTTATTGACTCAATACGGCTTCTGTAAATTTTTTTTGTCTTATAACTTGATAATTCAAGTTTAAGGAAAGATTTTTCATAAAAATTTAAATTATTCCAAAATATTTGAGATAAATTCCATCCGTTTTTATTAATTTTTATTAAATCTGCATTCATAAACTTTATAAATAAATTTACAGTTAAATTACGAAATTATGTATTTTCCATTTTCAAATTTAGCAAAATTAAAATTATTTTTTAAAATCATTTTTAAACAAATTAACAAATTATTTACCCTAACATCTAACGTATGATTATCTAATATCATCTTGAAACAATCTTTAACTAAATTTTCTCTGATTTTCTTTTTATTTAAAAGCAATCTGACTTCTTTAACAATATCACTGGGATCTGAAAAAATACAATTTCTTCCATCAATAAATCCTAATTTTCTGTAATTTTTATTTCCATACAAAATCATAGCAGTTTTTGATGCAGGAATTTCAAATAATTTTCTAACTGGGTATTTATAGCCAGAACCACACGTGTAAGCAATTTTGCTGTTTCGAAATGAAGATCTTTGATGAATTATTCTGCTCTTAATAAATAAATAGTTTTTTGTAAAATTTGGTAAAAAAAATAAATTATTATGTAATTTTCTAATTAATTGATCTCTAGCAGAAAAGGGATACAATTTTATGTTAGTTCTTTCTATGTGACCCTTTGCAATGATTCTTGTTTTATAACTAACTCCCGGTATATTAAGATCCCAAAATCTTATTCTATTATCTTTTTTTAGTAATTCATTTTTTGATACATAATGAGCAAATTCAATTCTTTTACCTATATTTTTTGTAAGAAAATTCCAATTTTTAATTGGATCGGTCCTATCATTATCCTCAATCATAAAATAATCTTGATATTTCTTATCTACTTTTTTGATTGATGTTTTAAAATTTTCAAATGGCCAAACCAAGATATCAATTTTTTTAAAAAACTCTTTAATATTTATTTTTGGATTCGACAACCAATGAAGGTCAAATCCACACATATTATAAATTTTTGGTAAATTTGAATTAACTAGTATTTTGTACATATTGAAATAAAAATCTTCATTTTTTTTTAAAAAAAAAATTACGTTTTCTAAATCCCACTTTTTTTCATAAAATGATGCTATTACTGAATTATCAAAAAATATCATTTCAGAATTTTTAATAACAATCTTTAATTTTTTCTCATTTAAGAAAGTTAAATCATATGTTTTTAAAAAATCTAAATTTCTTTTTTTAATTTCATCGATGTATAAAGTATGAGATAGATTATTATTTAAATTTTTAACGTAAAACAAACTAATCATTTATTACAGTATATGGTTGCCAGAATTTAAATGAAGGATAAGAAATTGATTGGTATCTTCCAGTAATTTCAATATTACCGACATTAATATACTCTGAAAAATATTTAGTTCCTTTGATATTAGAGAGTGAAATCCATAGTGATATTTTGGAATACTGAATATAAAGAGGGGAAAGTTTTATTTTAATTTCACCACTCTTTTTTGGACTAAATATGATGCCATTTGTAGTTAAATTTTCATTATTTTTTCCAATTTCAGAAATACATAAGTTATTAACTTTATTAATAAATCCAATCCACATCTTAACTTTATCAATTCGGCCTATTTTTTTATATTTTAGATTAATTATTAAGTCATCCCCACTTTTAAATAATTTTGTTGGCTTAAAGTTTTTGTTTAGTATTTTAACATTTTCCAAAATAATAGATTCGTCTCCTTGCGTACTAATAAGATTTAAATTTTTGGAAATTAATGATTTATTTTTCATTTTGTTAATCCATTGACTATATTTTTTTATTACGATGTCAGTATTACCTTCTGCGATAATCCTTCCATTTCCAAGTAAAATGGTTCTTTTACATAATTCGGAAATTTGGCTTAAATTATGCGAAACCATTATTATCGTTGCACCAGAGTTACATAAATCTAAAATTTTAGTTCGCGCTTTTTCAACAAAATAACTATCACCAGTTGTTAAAGCTTCATCAATTATTAAAATATCGGATTTAACATACATAGAAATTGAAAATAATAATCTTGCTTGCATTCCACTTGAATAAGTCCTAAATGGTTGATCAATAAAATCACCTATTTCTGCAAACTTTATAATATCATTTAACTTATCCTCTATTTCTTTTTTTTTTAAGCCAATTGTAAGACCATTAAATAAAATATTTTCTCTTCCAGTAAATTCTGGATGTATTCCAGCACCGGATGCTAATAGAGCTATAACTTTTCCTTTGATAATAACTTTTCCTGAATCTGGTTTTAATAAATTAGCGATAATTTTAAGTAAAGTTGTTTTTCCTGAACCATTTGGACCAATAACTCCTATAACCTCGCCCTTTTTTACTTTAAACGAAATTTTATTGATGGCTATGAACTTCTTATAAATTTTCTTACTAAGAAATTTTCCAATTAAAAAGTCTTTTACAGGACCAGATACAGGATTGAAATAACATTTATATGATTTAACTAAATTTTTTACTTCAATACTTAATTCACTTTTACTACTTTTGTTCATATAAATTGTCCGATTATATGTTCAGTTTTATTAATCAACCATAAACCCAAAAAAAAAGAGATTAAAGAAATTAAAAGGAGAACTAACCAACTTGTAAAATGAAATTGATAATAATACAAATCTCTAAAACAAACAATAAAATGAGAAAAAGGGTTTAACATAATAATATTCCAATAAAACCCATTTACCATATTTTGGTTAATAACAACGGGAGTAAGATAAATTATAAAAGAAAAAAATATTGTAAGAATTTCTTTTAAATCTTTAAAAAATATCCCAATAACTGAAAAAATCCATCCAATTCCTATCAGAAAAATAAAAATTAAAATTAATAGAATTGGAAGAAGAATTATTGACCAACTCAACAAACCAAATGACAAAGAGCAAATTAAAAAAAAAATAAAACTTACAATAACTCCAAATGAATTTACTGATATTGATATAATAGGTAATGTACGAATGGGAAAAATTACTTGCTTAATATATTCGACTTTTTCCCTAATTATCATAGGCGATTTTTGAATAGATGAAGAAATTATCTGCCAAGGAATAATACCTCCTAAAACATAAAGTGAATGTTCATAAATGGTGTAATTGGTATTAAATTTAAAATTTATCAAGAAAGAAATTAGAAAAACATACATTAATGTCTGAAAAAGAGGAAGAAAAAATAACCAAAACATGCCCAAAATTGAACCTTTATGCAAAATTTTTAATTCTTTTCTAATTAATTCAATAATTAATTCTTTATTATCATTTATTTGATGTATAAAACTTATCATTTTTTAATAATATTATGACTGTATGATTTACCTACAAAATTTTCATTAAACCATTTTATCTGTTTAAGAAGACCATCTTCAATATTATTCTTTGGGTTCCAACCAACAATTTTCCTAATTCTTTCTGATTTAATTAAATTTTTTTTTTCTTTTTTATCTAAAATTGTATATTTAATTTTTTTATTCATTAAAGAGCAAATTTTATTAAAAATTTCAAAAACCGAATATAGTTTTTGAGACGAAACATTATAAATAGATTTATTAAATTTTTTTATTTTTACTATTTTTTCAATTAATTCTAAAAAATCATCCATATATATAAAATCTCTAAAGGTTTGTGTAATATAACAATGCTTGTTTTGACTTATATTTTTGAAGAAAATAGGAATCGGACCGTTGAAATGATACGGTCCAAAAACAATTGTCAATCTTAATGATATAAAGTTTAACGATGACAATGTTAATATTTCCTCAGCAGTTACTTTTGTTATGGAATAACTTTCCTTAGGAGATTTATTAGATTTTTCATCTACAATATTTGTCGTTTCGTAACAATGTATAGTTTGAAAGTTTATAAATTTTTTTATACCAAATTTTTCTGATAATTTTATCAAATTTACCATCCCCACTACATTTGTTTTAATATCTCCTATCCAATCATTTGGATTTTTATATGATGCTGCTGAGTGAATTACATAGTCAGGTCTTGTATGATGAAATATTTTTTCAAGTCGTTTAAAATTTTTTATATTACAATAAAAAAAATTTATGTTTTTAGGAATTAAGTCTGGTGATATGACATTTGTTCTGAGATTATCTATTAAAATTAATTTATAACCTTTTTTTGATAAATAAGTTGCTATATTTAATCCTAAACAACCAAGACCACCAGTAATCAATATTTTTTTATTCCTTGGCATGTGTAAAAGTTGATCCCACTCCAAATTTTTCATAGTAATCAATAGAATCATTTACAATTTTATCTAATTCTGTGAATTTTATTTTTCCGAAATCTTTAAAAGTCTTTGAGGGATCAAGAAGAATTGATTCAACTTCATCATTTTCTAATGATTTAATTTCTGGTTTTGGAATTTTATTCAAACCTAATCCTCTGGCAACAGAGTTATATAATTCAAGAATAGATATATCTTTTCCACAAGAAAAATGATAGAAACCTTTTCCTTTATCATTAAGAAGAGATTCTATAACTACATGAACAAGGTCTTTTACAAAAACAAAATCTCTTCTAGATTTTGTTACAAAACATTTTTTCTTTTCTTTAAGTCTCTTAAAAAATATTGGCAGAGGTCCTGTAAGATTTCTAGGCCCAATAACATTTGCAAGTCTAAAACACACAAAGTTTAATCCTGATATCTTTAAATAATTTTCGGTAAGCGTTTTGGTTATTGCATAGCTATTTACCTCAGGATTAATACTGTGAGTTAAAGAAATTGGAGATTCTTTAGGTTTGTTTCCGTAACACAAGGAAGTTTGAAAATATATAAATTTTTTTATTTTATAATTAACTGATTCTTTAATTAGATTGCAACCACCTATACAATTTGTTTTGACATCAAGAATCCAATTATCAGGTTCATTATATGAAGCAGCAGTATGCACAACATATTCGGGTTTAAACTCTTTAAAAATATTTTCTATAAGTTTAGTGTCTTCGATTGAAGAGATAATATTTTTAAGATTTTTATGATCATTTAAATGATATTTTTTTCCAGTTTTCAAATTATCTATATTCAAAACCGTATTATTTTCTTTTTCCAAAAGTTTCTCTATAATGTGAGAACCAATTTGTCCATATCCTCCAGTTACTAAAAACTTCATTTAAATTCTTTACAACCAATTTATTAATAAAATTGAATGTACAAGAAAAAGTAGAAATTGTAAATTTACAAATATTTAATTCCAAAAATTATTTATTATGGTAAAAAAACATATCGCTAAATAGTCCAATATTTTAATCGTCAAATGAAGAAATCCTTAAAAGAAATAGAAATTTCGGAAAATATCGTCACATCAAAGAATTGATAAAAATGGTCTAAAATCATCAGCAAGAGACCCATTTCTTCAAAAAAAATTGAAACGTTAATTTGTAATTACGGATTCTTAAGAAAAACACTTGATATTGGATGGGGTTATGGAAGTTCAACTGTAATAATAGCTTATAAATCATCAAGAATTTTAGGAGTCGACCACATTGATGAATTTATCAATGAGGCCAATAATTAAATTCAATTTTTTTGACTATCGAAAAAATTTTGAAACCACATTTCAAGACTTACTAAAGCCCAAATTTCTCTTTCTGGTAAATGCATTAAATTGGTATTTTTTAGATTTTTTTTGTTTATAAAAGATAAATTTCTAGACAGCAAGCTCTCCTTAATATTATTAACAAGTTTACTAAAAAAATTTAAATCTTTTAATGGCACAGGAAACCCCATTTTGTCTTTTCTATTAATAATCTCTTTTGGAAGTGTATTTTTAAATGTTTCAATGAGTATTCCTTTAAGATTGTTACCATCAAATTTTTCTTTAGAAGGAATTGACATACTTAAATCAACCAACTCATTATCAAGAAAAGGTACTCTAGACTCTAAACCAAATGACATAGACATTCTATCTTCAACATGAAGTAAAGAGGGAAGAAAATATTTTAAATCAAAATTACACATTTTTTGAGAAAGACTTAAATTTTGTAAATTATTTTTTTCATTAAATAAATCTAGAAAATTTACTTTGTGATCTTCGTATTCTTTTTCTTCAAATTCAAATAATTTTCTTATTTTTTTTGATCTATCAAGAAGTGAAAAATATCTTGATTCAATGTTTTCGAATAAACCATCACTAAATTGTCTTTTAATTAAAAACTGATAGCCTTTCAAAATTTTAAGAAGCGGTATTAAAGCCACTAAACTTGGATCATTTTCTAATTTTTTATCATCAATTTGATTAACAATGGCATTTTCAAAGTTTATTATTAAATGTCTTGCATATCCTCCAAATAACTCATCAGAACCTTGCCCGCCTAGTACAACCTTATATTTTTCTGATATTTTTTTACAAAGTAAATATTGAGGAATTGAACCAGGCCCTCCAACTGGGAAATCTAAACTATAAATTATTTTTTTTAAATTTTTTTCAACATCTTGTGAGGTGATTTTTACTTTATTTAATTTTA